>Ga0210384_10001164_pt1 | contig 36788 bp, 34 predicted proteins | sample IncBWH2MmetaG_FD_160574 | JGI IMG/M metagenome (GOLD analysis project Ga0210384, IMG submission 160574) | Forest soil microbial communities from Barre Woods Harvard Forest LTER site, Petersham, Massachusetts, United States - Inc-BW-H-2-M | ecosystem: Environmental > Terrestrial > Soil >...
GGCCACGGGCGAGGTCTCCGACAGGCCGTAGCCCTCCACCACCGGGCAACCGGTGATCCCGAGCCAGCGTTCCGCCGTGGCCTGTTGCACCGCCATGCCGCCGCCGTTGGAGATGACCAGTTCCGAGAAGTCGAGCTTGGCGAACTCGGGATCGTTGGCCAGCGCGTTGAACAGCGTGTTGACCGCGGGGAACATGTTGACCTTGTAGGCCTTGAGCGTCTTGATGAAGCCGGGCACGTCGCGCGGGTTCGGCACCAGGATGTTCATCGCGCCCAGCCGGGCGCCGAACATGTAGCAGATGGTCAGCGCGTAGATGTGATACAGCGGCAGCGCGCAGACGATGGACAGCGGCTTGTTGCCCAGCTTGTCGAACATCGGCCTGAACCACGCCTCGCTCTGCAGGATGTTGGCCACCACGTTGCGATGCAGCAGGGTGGCGCCCTTGGACACGCCCGTGGTGCCGCCCGTGTACTGCAGGAACGCGATGTCGTCTCCTCCGATCGACACCGGCGTGAGCGTGCTGCGGGTGCCCTGCGCCACCGCCATGTTGAAGCGCGTGACGCTGCGGCCGTCGTCCTGCGGCAGGCGGAACTCGGGCACCATCTTCTTGATGTGGCGCAGCACGAAGTTCACCAGCTGGCCCTTGGCGAAGCCCAGCATGTCGCCCATCGAGGCCAGCACCACGTGGCGCACCTCCGTCTTGGCGATGACGCTCTCCAGCGTGTGCGCGAAGTTCTCCAGCACGATGATGACGGTGGCGCCGGCATCGGCCAGCTGGTGTTGCAGCTCGCGCGCCGTGTACAGCGGGTTCACGTTGACCACGACGCCGCCCACGCGCAGCACCGCGCCGATGGCCACGAGGTACTGCGGCACGTTGGGCATCATCACGGCGACGCGGTCGCCGCGCTTGACGCCCCTGGATTGCAGCCACGCGCCCAGCGCGCGCGAGCGCTCGTCGATCTCGCCGTAGGTGAAGCGCACGCCCATGCAGGCCGCGGCGTCGCGCTGGGCGTACGTCGTCCACGACTCCTCCAGCAGCGGCACCAGCGATGCATAGGTGTCCACGGCCACATCGCCGGGCACGCCGGGCGGGTAGGCGTTCAGCCAGGGACGTTGCTGGGAGACGGTGGCGGCGGGAGCGGCGAGGGCATCGGTCATGAGGAAACATTGTGATGCAGCGTGCCCGACCCGCTATCCGGGGAAACCGGCCTGTGGCAACTGTGCCAGCGCGTCGTCCGATGCCAACGTTCCTGTCACGGCGGAGACAGCGCCCGGCTCGAAAAGACGCTTGGCGAGCGCGGTCTCGCGCGACTGTATGGTCGCCAGGAATTCCCGGGCGCCGTGCATCGCGCCGAACGCGTCGAACCCGGCTTCGAGAAAGGCCTGCAGCGCGCCCATGCCGGCCGCGCGCGCCGGGCCGCGCATCGCCTTCAGGCTCGCGCGCAGCACGAAGCTGCGGGTGTGGCGATCCAGCGCCTCGCCCACGCGCATCACCAGCTCGATCTGGCGCGCCCGCGCCGCGGGCTCGCCGGTGCCCTGCCAGGCGCGCACGTAGGCCGCGGGCGACGGCGCCGCGCCCTGCAGGTGGATCGCCATCGCCGTGTCCAGCCGCTCCGACAGCGCGTGCACGGCGGCCAGCGATTCCACGGTGGCGACGGTGTCGGCCGGGAACAGGCGCACCAGCGCCGGCACAATGCGGCTGAACTGCGCGTCGCGCTGCGTGAAGTCCTGCGGGCCGTACAGCTCGTTGAGAAAGAAATTTGCCGCGCGCCCGTAGCGCGGGTGCGCGAGCAGGCTGGCGTGGGTGCGCGCGAAGCGCTGCTGCTGGTAGGCCTTCAGCGCCGAGACGGCGTCGGACAGGCCTGCAGTGGCCAGCCGCCTGCGGCGCTCCACCTCCACGGCGGCGAGGGATTGCAGGATCCGGGTGGCGATGTCGCTCATGCGGCCAAGCGTATCAGTCGCTATCCACGGACTCTGAATGCCGAGCAGGCGCGGCAGGGCTGCGTGATACTCGCTGCATGCTCGCCCGCGCCACTCGCCTGCTGTTCGTGGCCTGGTTCGCCCTCCTGGCGGGCCTGGTGACCATCGAGCGGGCGACGGGCTGGACAACCGGCGGCCTGGTCGCGCTGTACGCGCTGGTGCTGGGCCATCCGACGCTGCTGGCCCTCGAGATGCTCGTGGCCCGCAGCGTGGCCGCCCGCGCCGGCGCGCCCGTGGCCCGCTGGCGCGACCTGCCGGGAGCACTGATGGGCGAATGGATCGTGTCGACGGCCGTCTTCGGCTGGCGCATGCCCTGGCGCTCCAACGCCGTCGAGGATCACCTGCCGAAGACCTCGCGCGGCCTGCGTGGCGTCGTCTTCATCCATGGCCATGTCTGCAACCGCGGCTTGTGGAACCCGTGGATGAAGCGCCTGCTCAAGCTCGACCGCGCGTTCGTGGCCGTGAACCTGGAGCCGGTGTTCGCGAGCCTGGATGACTACATCCCGCTGGTGGAGCGCGCCGTCCGCCGCATCGAGGCGACCACGGGGCTCGCCCCCGTGATCGTCGCGCACAGCATGGGTGGCATCGTCGCGCGCACCTGGCTGCGCTCGCGCGCCACGCACAGGCGCAGCGACGGCACCGACGAGGCCGCGCGCCTGATCACCATCGGCGCGCCGCATCGCGGTACCTGGCTGGCGCGCCTGGCGCTGGCCGCCAATGCGCGCCAGATGCGGGTGGACAGCGACTGGTTGAAGGCGCTCGTCGCGCGCGAGCCGCCGACCCTGCCGGAGCTGATCACGAGTTGGTGGAGCGAGTGCGACCAGATCGTCTACCCGCCCCCGACGGCCGTGTTCCCCGGCAGCGAGGCCAAGCAGCTGCGCGGCGTGGGGCACCTCGCGCTCACGGCGCGCGAGGAGATCTGGAACGAGATCCGCTGGAGAATTGAATACTGACGGCTTCGGCGCGTCGTCCGGTCAGTCGGAGCCAGGTCTCGCCCCCTGCGCGGCTGCACAGCGGCTTGATCCGGCAAACCAGCGCGCAAAGGGCAAGACCTGGCACCGAATCAATCGGTATCGATATCCAGCAGCAGCTGCCGCGTGGGCTCCACGCTCAGGTGCAGCAGCGCGGCGATGTCGCGCACGTCGTCCGGCAGGGCCGGGTTGTCCCAGCCGTTCATCGTGTGGCGCGCCAGGCGGATCGCCAGCAGCACGTTGCGCACCTGCGAATTCTCGGCGTGGGTGTCGTCCGTGATGCGCACGAGGATCTCGGGCAGGCGCCACCCCTGCATCAGCACGTGCTGGACGTCGTTCAGCTCGGCGTTGAGCACGTCGCGCTGCGCGGCGCTGGAGCGCAGCGTGGCGTCGGCGCGCTGGCGCCGCTGCAGCTCGAGCGCCAGATCGGGCGCGTGCAGCCACAGCAGCATCTCGGTGAAGTCGTGCAGCTGCGCGGCTTCGTGCAGCACGACGGCGTCGTGGTCGGCGCGGTGGATCGCGAAGCTGGCCGCGAAGCGCGCGGCGCGGTCGGCGCGCAACAGCACGTGCTGCAGGCCGGCCAGCGCCTCGGGATGGCTGGCGAGGTGGTCCTCGACCGTGGGCTGCGGCCCGAATTCGCGGAAGAACGGCGTGATGCCCATCAGCACCAGCGCCTCCACCACCGTCTCGGCGTCGGTGAGCCGGCGGTTCGCGCCTTGCGTGGAGGCGTAGACGAGCAGCTTGAGCGTCATCAGCGGATCGCGGCCGATGACCTCGGAGATGCCGCGCGCGTCGACGTCGTCCTCGATCAGCCGCATCTCCTCGATGGCGGCGGCGGTGCTCGCGAGCACGGGGATCTCGAGCTGCCGGAAGTAGCGCACCCAGCCGTCCACGTCGCGCGGCGTGCGGAAGGCGGGGACAACGGGCAAGGCGCTCATGGCAGGGATCTCGACAACCCGGTGGGGCGGTGCCCCCGCGGTTCAGGGACATCCAGTTACTCGGGTTATCGGACGCTCGCGCGCCGACTTGAGTTCCCGTCGCCGCCGCGCCTGGTGAAGCACGGCGGCAACGGGAACCACGTCACAGGCGGCGCACCTCGATGTAGCCGACGAGCTCGCCGTCGACGTACAGCGCGCCTTCAGGTGCGCCGGCTTCGGCGTGGAACTCCACGCTCATGTCGGCCTGGCTGCGGCGCTTGCGCGCATGCAGCGGGCGCGCGACGTCGCGCGCGTGGCGCGCGAGCGCCGTGCTGGCGCTGCGCAACAGGTGCGCCACGAGGCGGCGCCAGGTATCGCTGAAGGGAGGCCGCTGCGCGGGGCGGTGGCCGGTGAGGACGGGGATCATGTCGTTCTCCGGAGCGGCGCGAGGGCCGCATGACTGGATTCAGAGGCTGGGCGGCTTGCTGCGCACGTCGCGCGGCAGGGCCAGGGTCGAGAGCTCGCGCTTCAGGGCCTGGCGGCCGTCGCGGCGTTCGGCGCCGAGGCCGGCGCCGTGCCGGCCTGCCCGGCGAAAGCGCGCGGTCGCGACGAGCGGATTGCGTGGCTTGGAAGCTTTGACGATCAACTTGGTCATGGTCTTCTTTCGAAAAAGGGCGGCCGCAAACGGCGAAGGCCCGGGGGTTTCAGCAACCGCCCGGGCCCTCGCGAAGAGAAATGTCTCGCGGACTCAGAGCGGAATCGGGAACGGGGTGGCCGCGTTGCACAGGGCCGGGAAACGAGCGACGCGCGCGCCGCGCAGGGCCGTGGCGACGGCTGCGATGGCAAGGCGGGATCGAATCGACACTGGGCGCATGGAGGCTCGTGAAGGGTTGCGAGGCGGGGGTGTCGCGAGGAGTCGGCGGGCCGTTGGGGCACGGCGCGGCTTTTCAACGCTTGACGCAATGATAAACAAATATTGATCTTGCGCAAGTGCTTTATCAACCACTTGCTCAGGCGCTGCACCCACCCGCGTTGCCGATGAGCAACGCACCTTCATCAAACCGTCTTGCGACGGTCAGCGCTTCTTCTTGAGCGGCGCGATGCCGGCCTGGGCGGAATGCCACAACGCCATGGGATCGTCGGGGGGCGTCGGCGGGACCGGCGGCTTGGGAATCACACCGGGCGCCAGCTTGCGCGGCGCGACCGTGGGCGCGACGGCCGCGGGCGCCGCGACCTCGGGCATCAGCACCTCGCCCAGCAGGTCCAGCAGCCGCGTGCGGGCGCGCTGCGGATGACGCCGGTAGTAGGTGAGCACCAGGCCGGTGATGAAGCGCTCGTCGTCGTCCTGTGGCAGCGGGCTGTCGGCGGAGGCCGGGGGCATCGCCGCCGTCGTGGCCGGCGCGCCGCCGTGCTCGGCGTCCATCCAGCCGGCAGGCTTCTGGCAGTTCTGCTCGAACTGGCGCGCGAGCCGTTCGCCGATCAGGCGCGAGCGGCTCTTGATCTGGCTCCAGTAGCTCGGCTGGATCTGCAGCCTTTCGGCAAAACGGCGTTCCAATCCCCGCAGCGTCGCGGCGTCGGGGTGCTTGATGGTGTTGCGGACGAATTCGTCGAACAGCGCGAGCGCGTTGTCCAGGCGGATAGAGGCCACGTCTCGGGGGGCGTGCATGGACCGCAATGATAAAGGCTCGTGTCCCTGGCCGCCGGCCGGCGGGCGTGCGGTTTTGCTCGCCCGGCCCGGCGCGCCCGGCCGTGGACGCTCGGGTACGATGGGTCGATGCTCCTGAATTGCCTGCTCCGGCGCCGCTGCGCGCGCCTTTCCGCCCTGCTGGTGGCGCTGGCCGCCGCGCCGTGGGCGCACGCCACGTCGCCCGCCGCGCATCCGGCGGCGCCGGCCTCGCCGCTGGCCCGATCCAGCATGCCCTCGGCCGCGTCCGCAGCCGAGGCCGACAGCGATGCCGAGGACAGCGGCAACCTGTCGGCGTCCGCGCGCCGCATCTACGACTTCGGCCGCCCGCGCCTGCTGCAGGTGCGCACGCTGCTGCGCGACCAGGACAGCCAGGCGAGCGTCGGCTCCGGCTCGCTGGTGGGCGCCGACGGCCTGATCCTCACCAACTACCACGTGGTCAGCCAGGTGGCGCTCGAGCCGCAGCGCTACCGGCTCAACTTCCAGACCGTCGACGGCGTCACCGGCGCGTTGCAGCTGATCGCGTTCGACGTGGTGCACGACCTCGCGCTGGTGCGCATGGCCAAGCCGCCGGCCGCCGTCTCCACCCGCGGCATCTTCGAGTTCCGTCCCGCGTCCACGCCGCTGGCGCAGGGCGAGCGCATCTTCTCGCTGGGCAACCCGCTGGACGTCGGCTTCGCCGTCGTCGAGGGCACGTACAACGGCCTGGTGGAGCGCAGCTTCCTGCCGCAGATCCTGTTCTCCGGCTCGCTGAACCCGGGCATGAGCGGCGGCCCCGTGCTCGACGACAAGGGCCACATCGTCGGCGTCAACGTGGCCACGCGCCGCGACGGCCAGCAGATCAGCTTCCTCGTGCCGGCCGAGTTCGCGCAGGCCCTGATCGCGCGCGGCGCGAACGCCAGGCCCATCACCGCTTCGGTGGAGGCCGAGATGTCCAGGCAACTGCTGCAGCACCAGCAGCAGCTCACCACGCGTTTCGTCGCGCTGCCCTGGCGCGAGACCAAGCACGCGCACTACAGCGTTCCGGTGCCCCAGGAAGACTTCATGCGCTGCTGGGGCTCGTCCAATCCGTCGGAGTCCAAGGGCCTGTCGTTCGAGCGCTCCGACTGCCAGATGGACACCGCCATCTTCATCAACGAGTCGCTGCGCACCGGCGACATGGCCGTGCGCCACGAGGTCTACGACGGCAGCAAGCTGGGCGCGCTGCGCTTCGCCGAGGAGGCCGGACAGAGCTTCCGCAACGAAGGCATGGGCCGGCGCACACGCGACCTCACGGCGCCCAAGTGCCAGGAAGACTTCGTCGAGAGCGACGGCCTGCCGATGCGCACCGTGATGTGCCTGCGCGCCTATCGCCGCCTGCCGGGCCTGTACGACGTGGCGGTGCTGTCGCAGTCGGTCGACGCGAAGACCGAGGGCGTGCAGGGCCGCTTCGACGCGCGCGGCGTCAGCTTCGAGAACGCGATGCTTCTTGCCACCCACTACCTCAAGGGATTCGCATGGAAACGCTCGCCCTGATCGAGACGCTCGACCGGGACGGCCAGCCGCGCCAGATCCTGCGTGTCTCGCAGTGGCCGGTGCGCATCGGCCGCGCGATCGATTGCGACCTGGTGCTGGACGACCCGCACGTGGCCGCGCTGCACGCCACGCTGGACATGCGTGAGGACGGCCTGCACGTGGTGCCCGCCACCACCGTCAACGGCGTGCGCCTGGGCCGCGCCAGCGTCGCGCCCGGGTCGACGCCGCTGCTGCCGGCCTCGGGCCAGATGACGCTGGGCGTGACCACGTTGCGCGTGCGCCTGGCCGGCGAGCCGCTCGCGCCGGAACAGCGCCTGCTCGACCTCCGCACGATCGAGCGCCGGAATGCGACCACGCTGGTGGCGCTGATCGCGATCGCCTCGATGTGGAAGGGCTTCGACCTGTGGCTGTCGGCCGTGCCGGGCGCGCCCGGATCCACGCTCGCGTGGGGCTACCTGTCGGCGCCGATCGGGCTCATCGTCTGGTGCGCCGTGTGGGCCATCGGCTCGATGCTGTTCCAGCGCCGCTTCGCGTTCTGGGCCCACCTGCAGGTGGCGCTCACGTGGCTGCTGGTGGCCGTGCTGGCCGAGGAAGTGTCCAAGCAGCTCGCGTTCGCGCTGTCGATGCCGCTCATCGAGAAGACGGGCCGCCTCGTCTTCGCCGGCGCGCTGGCGATGATGATGTGGCGCCACATGGGCCTGCTGCTGCCGGCGCGGCGGCGCGCGTTCGGCATCGCCATAGTCAGCGCCGTCGTGGTGGGCGGCGGCCTGCTGCTGGTCGATCGGTCCGTGTCGCAGGAGCCTCTCGTGGGCGACCTCTATCTCGGCACCATCTCGCTGCCCGGCGTCCGCATCGCCAAGCCCGTGTCGATCGATTCGTTCGTGAAGTCGGCGGCGCCGCTGCAGCAGACCTTGTCGCGCTGGGCCAAGCCCGGGGACGACGACGATGCGCCGGGCGGCGACGACGACGACTAATCCTCTTCCAGCGGCTTGTGCTCCTTGCGCAGCGCGTTCTGCACGCTCATGGGTGCCGGCTCGTAGTGCGAGAACGCGATCGTGTAGTGGCCCTCGCCGCTGGTCATCGCGTTCAGCCGCGTGGCGTAGGCGATCAGCTCCGCCGCCGGCGCCTGGCCGCGCACGATCATCGCGCCGCCCAGCTGCGCCTCGGTGCCGTTGACCTGGCCGCGGCGTGAGGCGAGGTCGCCGGTGATGTCGCCCATGGCGCTCGCCGGCGCGATGATCTCCACGTCGACGATGGGCTCCAGCACGATGGGCCGCGCCTCCATGATGGCCACCCACGTGGCCTTGCGCGCCGCGGTGGCGAACGCGATGTCCTTGCTGTCCACGCTGTGGCTCTTGCCGTCGTGCACGGTGATGCGGATGTCCTCCACCGCGTAGCCCGCGATCACGCCCGCGGCCAGCGCCTCGCGCGCGCCCTTCTCCACCGCCTGCATGAACTGGCCGGGGATGGCGCCGCCCTTGACGATGTCCACGAACTCGATGCCTCCGCCGCGCGGCAGCGGCTCCACGCGCAGGAACACCTCGCCGAACTGGCCGGCACCACCGGTCTGCTTCTTGTGGCGATGGTGGCCCTCGGCACTGGCGGTGATGGTCTCGCGGTAGGCGGTGCGCGGCGGCCGCGTCTCCACCTCGAACTTGTGCACGTCGCGCAGGCGCTCCAGCAGCAGGCGCAGGTGCAGCTCGCCCAGGCCGTTGACGACGGTCTCGTGCGTGGCCGCCACCTGCTCGATGCGCAGGCACGGATCCTCGTCCACAGAGCGTTGCACGAGATCCCACAGCCGCTGCTCGTCGCCGTGGCGCTTGGGCTGGATGGCGATGCCGTGCACCGGCACCGGGAAGGCCAGCGGCTTCAGGTGCATGTGGCTGTCCTCGGCCGCGTCGTGCAGCACCGCATCGAAGTGCAGCGCGTCCACCTTGGCGATGGCGCAGATGTCGCCCGGCAGCGCGCGCGCGATCTCCACGTGCTCGCCGCCCTGCAGGCGGAACAGGTGGCCCACCTTGAAAGGCTTGCGGCCGTCGCCCACGAACAGCTGGCTGTCGCGCGTGATCGTGCCCTGGTGCACGCGCAGCACGCCCATCTTGCCGACGTACGGGTCGACGGTGACCTTGAACACGTGGGCCAGCACGTGCTTGCCCGCATCGGGCGACGCATGCACGAGCCTGGCCTCGGCGCCCTCGCCGTCGAGGAAGTCGGGCGGGTTGCCCTCGGTCGGGTTGGGCAGCAGCCTGGCGATGACGTCCAGCAGCTCGGGCACGCCCGCGCCGGTGCGCGCGGACACGAAGCAGACGGGGATGAGGTGGCCCTCGCGCAGCGCCTGCTCCAGCGGCGCGTGCAGCTCGGTGGCCTCGACGTCGCCCTGGTTCAGGTAGCGGTCGACGAACTCGGCGTCGACCTCCACCACCTGCTCGACCAGCGCCTGGTGCGCGGCCTCCGGCGACGAGAAATCGGTCTCGCCCGTACGGTTGAAGAAGCAGTCGACGACGCGCGCGCCATGCCCTGCAGGCAGGTTCAGCGGCAGGCATTCGCGGCCGAAGACCTCGCGGATCTGCGCGAGCACCGCGGCGCAGTCGGCGCCCGGTACGTCGATGCGGTTGACGATGATCATGCGATCCAGCTTGCGCTCGGCCGCGTGCGCCATCATGCGCAGCGCGGTGGAATCGACGCCCGAGGTGGCGCTGACGACGATGGCGGCGGTCTCCACGGCTTCGAGCGCGGGCAGCGACTGCCCGATGAATTCCAGGGCCCCGGGCGTGTCGAGCAGCTGGATGCGCACGCCGTCATGCAGGCAGTTGACGACGGCGGTGTTGAGGGAATGCTGGACCCGCTTCTCGAGCGGATCGTGGTCGCTGACGGTCGAGCCGCGTTCGACGCAACCGGCGGTCTTGATGGCGCCGGCGCGCAGCAGCAGGGCCTCGGTGAGGGTGGTCTTGCCGGTGGCCGAGGCGCCCACCAGTGCCACGTTGCGGATCGCCGCAATATCGGTTGATTCGAAAATCGTCATGGCGCGTGTCTCCACGGGCCGGGACGCCAGTCGGCACCGCGGCGACCCGAACCGCGTCACGGCCGGATGGCAGGAACCCCCAGCCTACGCCGCCGGGCGCGACCGCGCAAGCTATTGGAAAGCGACTTCCGCGAAGCCGCGCAGCTTGCGGCTGTGCAGCTTGTCCACGCCCGAGCCGCGCAACAGCTCCAGCGCGCGGATGCCGATGCGCAGGTGCTGCTCCACGCGCTCGCGATAGAAATGGTTGGCCATGCCCGGCAGCTTGATCTCGCCATGCAGCGGCTTGTCGGATACGCACAGCAGGGTGCCGTAGGGCACGCGGAAGCGGAAGCCGTTCGCGGCGATGGCGGCCGACTCCATGTCGAGCGCGATGGCGCGGCTCTGGCTGAAGCGGCGCTCCGGACCCGGATGCGGCAGCAGCTCCCAGTTGCGGTTGTCGGTGGAGGCCACCGTGCCGGTGCGCATCACGCGCTTCAGGTCGACGCCGGCCAGCTGCGTGATCTGGGCCACGGCCTGCTCCAGCGCCACCTGCACTTCCGCGAGCGGCGGAATGGGCACCCACAGCGGCAGTTCTTCGTCCAGCACATGGTCCTCGCGGACGTAGCCGTGGGCCAGCACGTAGTCGCCCAGCTGCTGCGTGGTGCGCAGGCCGGCGCAGTGGCCCAGCATGATCCACGCGTGCGGGCGCAGCACCGCGATGTGGTCGCTGATGTTCTTCGCATTGGACGGGCCCACGCCGATGTTGACCATCGTGATGCCGCTGTTGTCCGAACGGCGCAGGTGATAGGCCGGCATCTGCGGCAGCCGCGGGGGCGCCGTGCCGGCCGGACCCGCGGGCGCGGGCAGGCCGGCGCGCATCGTGACCACGTTGCCGGGCTCGACGAACGCGTCGTAGACCGAGTCGGCGCGCGCCATCTCGCGGTGGCCCAGCGCGATGAACTCGTCGATGTAGAACTGGTAGTTCGTGAACAGCACGAAGTTCTGGAAGTGGTCGGGCGCGGTGCCGGTGTAGTGGCGCAGCCGGTGCAGCGAGTAGTCGACGCGCGGGGCGGTGAACAGCGCCAGCGGCAGCGGATCGGCCGGGCCCGGCTCGTAGGTGCCGTTGGCGATGCCGTCGTCCATCGCGGCCAGGTTGGGCAGGTCGAACAGGTCGCGCAGCTTCATGCGTTGTTCCGACGTGAGCGTGCCTTCCACGTGGTCGTGCTCGGCGAACGAGAAATGCAGCGGCATCGGCTCGCGGCTGACGCCCACCTCGATCTTCACGCCATGGTGCTGGCGCAGCAGCCGGAACTGCTCGCGGTAGTACTCGTCGAACAGCTCGGGGCGCGTCAGCGTGGTCTCGAAGGTGCCGGGCCCGGCGACGAAGCCGTAGCTGGACACCGAGTCGGCGCGCGCCACCGTGTCGGTGTGCACGCGCACGCTCGGGTAGCAGGCGCGCACGTGCGAGGCGGGTACCCGGCCGGCCACGAAGTCGTGCAGGTGCCTGCGCAGGTGGTCGACGCCGGCCTGGTAGATCTCGCGAACGCGGGCGACGGCGGCGTCGGGATCGTCGAAGGATTCACGGGGGACGAGCAGCGGTTCGATCATGGCTTGATTGTGGATGAAACGCGTGACGCCGGGGCGTCGGGCCGCACTGCCTACACTGGCGGGTCGAAAGGTGAACCTGAACGTGATCAATGCATTCCGCGGCCGGCCCGACCATGAGGCGGCCGCCTCTCCCGCCCCCCGACGCCACTCGGCGCCGATCGTCGTCGCCGCGGTGCTGGCGCTGGGCCTGGCGCCGCTGGCCGCGCCGGCCAACGTCCGCGCCAGGGCGGCCGCACCCGCGAAGCCGCCGGCGGCCGCCTCGGCGCCCCCCACCGACCTCGGCCAATGGTGCGCCCGGCTCGCGCCGCAGGTGCCCGGCATCGACGGCGCCGCCTGTCGCGCGTCGGGCCTCGTCGCCGGCTCGGGCCGTTCCGTGCGCGGCGTGCCGCTGTGGTCCAACGACGTGCTGCCGGCCAACGGCGCGCCGCGCTTCAAGGTGCTGTTGCTGAGCGGCATCCACGGCGACGAGCTGGCGTCGGTGACGCTGGCCTTCGACTGGATCGCCCGCTCGCACGGCGTGCAGGCGTCGGCGATGCCGCATCCGTCGAAGGCGACGCGCCCGACCATCGCGGACGTCGCCTGGCGCTTCGTGCCGCTGCTCAATCCGGACGGCCTGATGCACTCACCGTCCACGCGCGTCAACGCCCACGGCGTCGACCTGAACCGCAACTTCCCCACCGCCGACTGGGAGCGCGACGCCCAGCCGTACTGGATCAAGCGCACGCGCAAGGACCCGCGCCGTTTCCCGGGCCTGCGGCCGCTGTCGGAGCCGGAGTCGCGCTGGCTGCTGGAGCAGATCGACCAGTTCCATCCCGACCTCATCGTCTCGGTGCACGCGCCCTATGGCCTGCTCGACTTCGACGGGCCGCCGCCCGCGCCGCGGCGCCTGGGCAGCCTGCAGCTCGACCCCGTGGGCGTGTACCCCGGCTCGCTGGGCAACTACGGCGGGCTGGTGAAGAACGTGCCGGTGATGACGCTGGAGCTGAAGAACGCGCGCGCCGTGCCGGCCAACGAGCTGTCGGCGATGTGGACGGACCTGCAGCGCTGGCTCAACGAGCAGATGAACAACCCGGGCGTGCAGGCCAGCGCGCAACGCAGCCTGGTGCCGGGCACCCGGACGATCGGCGCGCCCCGGCGAATCGACTGATCCCGCTTCAGGGGGTTCTCCGGCGTCGCGGCGCGGCGCAGAATCCGCGCCACCGTCACCGACTCCCTGGGGGATCCGTCCATGAACATTCGTCTCCGACTCCTGGCCGCCGGCGTGGCCGCGCTCACGGGCACCCTCGCGCAGGCCGAGCCGCACCTGCGGCCGGGCCTGTGGGAGGAGACCGTCACGGTCAAGTCCGACAACGCGCAGGCCAATGCGGCCATGGAGCAGATGAAGGCCCGCATGGCCGCGATGACGCCGGAGCAGCGCGAGGCCATGGAGAAGATGATGGCCAGCCATGGCGTGGGCATGGGGGCGGGCTCGGGCCCGGCGAACGCGATCCGCGTCTGCGTGACCAAGGAGCAGGCCGACCGCGGATTCAAGCCCGAGGACAACGGGCACTGCACGCGCAGCAACGTCAGGACCTCGGGCAACACCACGTCGTTCGACTTCGCCTGCAAGTCCGAGCGCAGCAGCGTCACCGGCCACGGCAGCTTCACCGCCCGGGGCGACACGGCCTTCACCGCCTCGACCACGGCCGACAACGTCAGCCCGAAGATGACGATGCACATCCAGAGCGATATCGCCGGCAGGTTCGTCTCCACCGATTGCGGGGACGTCAAGCCGATGCCGACGTCACCCACCAAGTAGGGGCGGCAGGCTAGTTGGCGCGCAACTCCCGCCACGCGACCCAGATCGCGCCCAGGGCCATCATCAGGGCCAGCGGCGCCCAGTGCGACGGCGTCGGAACATCGATCGCCACGCCGGCCGGCGCCACCGCCATCGCCGCCAGCATCAGGAAGTAGCCGGCGATGGCGCCGGCAATCGCCCAGCGCCACAGGCGCGCGCGCCGGGCCTGGCGCTGCCGTTCGGTCGCCAGCGCGCGAGCCAGCACGACGGGCGCGACCGGCGTGGGGCGGCGGGGCGCCGGCAGGCTGCGCGCGGCCTGGTCGACGGCCGCCAGCGTGCGGGCCACGAAGCCATCGTCGGCCACGGGTTCGGGCACGCTGGCGCGCAGCAGGGCGTCCAGCGCATCGTGGTGTCGTTCGGATTCGGTCATGTGGCGGACTCCGGATTCCAGGCGTCCAGCAGCCCGCGAAGGCGCTGCTTGGCCCGGTCGAGGTGGGACTTCAGGGTGCCCAGCGGCAAGCCCAGCACCTGCGCCGCCTCGGCATGCGACAGGTCGAGGTGGAAGCAGTGCACGACGGCCAGGCGCTGGATCTCGCTCAGGGACTGCAGCGCGCGCTCCACGTCGCGCGCAAGCCCCTCGGCCGCGCGCGGGTCGTGCGACGGGCCGGCCTCCGCGTCGGGCTCGCACCATTCGATCGGCAGCCGCGGCCGCCGCGCATGCTGCAGGAAGCGCGTCAGCGCGATGCGGTGCAGCCAGGTGGCCAGGCGCGCGTCGCCGCGGAACTCGTTCAGGTGCAGCCAGGCCTGCACGAAGGTCTCCTGCGCGAGGTCGTCGGCCAGGGCCACGTCGCCGCGCGCCAGCCGGCGCAACTGCAGCCGCACGCGCGACTGGTGCGCCCGCACGAGCCGCGCGAACGCGTGGCGGTCGCCCTGGCGCGCGCGTGCGAGCCACCCGGCGAGTTCCGCCTCGGCGCGTTCGTTCTCGGCGAACACCATGGGGCCGCGAGCCACGTCAATGCGTCATTGCAGGTCGATGGCGGACGGCTCCTCCGGCTCGGGGCGCCGAGGCTCCAGCTTCAGCGCGATCAGTTGCGCGATGCCGATGCACAGCGGGATCAGGCCGGCGGCCCACAAGCCGCGGTCGAAGTGGAACATCGCGCCGAGGAAGGCGCACGCGCCGACGCCCAGGCCCACCAGGGTGAGGGCGCGCATCAGCGGCGAGCCCTGGCGCTGCTGCGAGCGCAGCAGCTCGCGCGGCACCGGCAGGCCCTTCTCGAGCAGGTCGACGACGGTCTTGTGCTTGCGCTCCTGGTACTTGTAGGCGTAGTTCAGCGCGAAGACGACCACGGCCAACGGCATCAGGATGCCGCATACGGGAATCAGGACTTCGGGGCTGAAGAGACGGGACAAGGGATCCATGATGTTCGTCCGGCAAGAGGCCGCAAGCGGCGGATTGAGCGAGTCCAGCCTTGGATGCGCGCGACAGCCCGTCCGGATGCACCCGGTGCTAAATTATTTTCCGGCAGGCCTGGTACTTCCAGAGGCCACGCACGAGGGCCCATCTGGTGTGAACAGGCCCTGGTCAGGCGTATGCTGCGCTCCAACGACGCGTTGCGCATGGCGACGGACCATTTTCGTTGGTCGCCGGTTCGCGAAACCTTATGCGCTTTCGGCGCTTCGTGGCGGGCATGGCCGCCGGTAACCTTGGTCGCACTCAACAACAAGGAAGGCTCTCGATGCGCAACCGTCTTCGTCCCCTGCTCGCCGCATTCTTCGCCGCCGCGGCGCTGGTCTCCACGGCCCACGCCGACCAGCTCGACGACATCAGGAAGAAGGGCGAGATCGTGATCGGCGTGCTCGGCACCGACGAGCCGAACAGCTTCGTGGATCCCGCGTCGCGCGAGATCGTCGGCTACGAGGTGGACATCGCCAAGGCCATCGCGAAGAAGATCGGTGTCAAGCCGGTGTTCAAGCAGCTGGCCGTGGCCGCACGCATCCCCGAGCTGCAGCAGGGCCGTGTCGATGTGCTCGCCGCCTCGCTCACGCACAACAAGGAGCGCGAGTCGCAGGTCGACTTCTCGCTGACCACCTTCGTCACCGGCCAGAAGGTGCTGGTCAAGAAGAGCAGCGGCATCACCGACGTGCCGCAGCTCGCCGGCAAGAAGGTGCTCACGGTCAAGGGCGGCACGCAGGAGCCCAACATCCGCAAGGCGGTACCCAACGTCGACGTCGTCACGTTCGAGACCACGCAGCAGGCCTTCCTCGCGCTGCAGCAGGGCAAGGGCGTCGGCTACGTCAACGACGAGGCCTCGGTGGTGAACGATTTCGCCAAGCTCGGCCCGGCGAAGAAGGACTACACCATCCTGCCCACCAACATCAGCACCGAGCCGCTGGCGCTGGGCCTGCGCAAGGGCGAGCCCGCGCTGAAGGCGGTGGTCGACAGCACGCTGCGCGAGCTCGAGTCCTCGGGCGAGGCGAACAAGCTGTTCATCAAGTGGTACGGCCCCGCCACCAAGCTGCAGTTCGACAAGCGCAGCTTCAAGATCGACTCCGACAAGATCTGATCGCCACGAGCGACCCCGCCCGGCCTGGCGCTCCGACCCGGGGCGCGAGGCCGGGCTCTCGCATTTGAAGAGCCCGGATGCCCCGTTTCGACCTCGCGTTGATGCTCCACGGTCAGTACCACGACTGGCTCGTGACGGGGCTGTTCGTCTCGCTGAAGCTCGCCGCCGTGGTCTTCGTGTTCGCGCTGCCGCTGGCCATCGCGATCGCGTTGCTGCGCCTGGCGCCGCTGCGCGTGCTGCGAGCCCTGGGCATGGTCTATGTCGAGGGCATCCGCAACGTGCCGCTGCTGGCGCACCTGCTGTTCTGGTACTTCGGCGCGCCCGAGCTGCTGCCGGACGCCGTCAAGGAGCGGCTGTACGCCGGCAACTTCGAGTTCATTGCCGGCGCGATCGCGCTCACCCTGTACACGGCCGCCTACATGGCCGAGGACATCCGCAGCGGCATCCGCGCGATTCCCGTCGTGCAGTTCGAGGCTGGCCGCGCGCTGGGGTTCGGCTTCCTGGCCACGATGCGCCGCATCGTCCTGCCGCAGGCGCTGCGCATCACGGTGCCGCCGCTGATCTCGCAGACGCTCAACCTGTGGAAGGACACCAGCATCGCCACCGTCATCGGCGTGGCGGAGATGATGTACCAGGCCGCGCGCGTCGAGTCGGCCAGCTTCCGCAGCGCCGAGGCCTTCGCATTCGCCACCGCCGCCTACCTGACGGTGTCGCTCGCGATCACCGGCTTGGCCGCCTGGTACCACCGCCGCTTCCCGGTGCGCACGATCTAGCGCCGCCATGATCGATCTCATCCATACCTACTGGCTCTACTTCCTGGTCGGCCAGTACCCGAACGGGCCGCTGGGCGGGCTCGCGCTGACGGTGCTGCTGGCGGCGCTGGCGCTGGTGCTCGCGCTGCCGATCGGGCTGCTGCTGGGCCTGGCGCGCGTGAGCCCGTTCCGCGCGGTCCGCTGGCCAGTCACCGCGCTCGTGCACGTGGTGCGCGGCATCCCGCTGCTGATGGTGATCTTCTGGGCCTACTTCTTCCTGCCCGGCGTCACGGGCCACCAGACCGGGCAGTTCAGCACCATGCTGATGGCGCTGGTCGTGTTCGACGGCGTCTACCTGGCCGAGATCGTGCGAGCCGGCATCCAAGGCGTGCCGCGTGGCCAGTTCGAGGCCGCGCGCGCGCTGGGGCTGGGCTATCCGCGCGCGATGCAGCGCGTCATCCTGCCGCAGGCGCTGCGCAGCATGCTGCCCTCGCTCGTCAACCAGTTCATCTCCACGATCAAGGAAACCTCGCTGGGCTACATCATCGGCCTGACCGAGGCGTCGTTCATCGCGGCCCAGATCAACACGCAGGTCTTCACGCGCGCCACGCAGGTCTACCTGCTGCTCGGGCTGACCTACTTCGTGCTGTGCTTCGGCCTGTCGCGCATCGCCCACCTGCTGGAACGCCGCCTCGCGCGCCGCGCGCCGGTGCGTGCAGCCCGGCCTTCCGCCGCCGTTCCCCTGGCCAACGAGTCCAACGCATGATCCAGTTTGACAACGTCAACAAGTGGTACGGCGACTACCAGGCCCTGGCCGACGTCAGCGAGACGATCGGAAAGGGCGAGGTCGTGGTCGTCTGCGGCCCCTCGGGGTCCGGCAAGTCCACGCTGATCCGCACCATCAACCGGCTCGAGGCCATCGATTCCGGCACCATCACGGTCGAAGGCGAGGACATCCATCGCCGCGGCCTCGACGTGAACCGCCTGCGCTCGCGCATCGGCTTCGTGTTCCAGCAGTTCAACCTGTTCCCGCACCTGAGCGTGCTGCAGAACTGCACGCTGGCGCCGGTGGCCCTTGGCGGCGCGCGGCCGGCCCAGGCGCACCAGAAGGCGATGGAGCTGCTCGATCGCGTGGGTCTCGCGCACAAGGCCGGCGCCTGGCCGTCGGAGCTCTCGGGCGGCCAGCAGCAGCGCGTGGCGATCGCGCGGGCGCTGGCCATGGAGCCGCCGATGATGCTGTTCGACGAGCCCACCAGCGCGCTGGACCCCGAGATGGTGGGCGAGGTGCTGCTGGTGATGCAGGGTCTGGTGCGCGACGGCATGACGCTGGTCGTGGTCACGCACGAGATGGGCTTCGCGCGCGACGTCGCCCACCGCGTGCTGTTCATGGACCAGGGCCGCGTCCTGGAGCGCGCCGAGCCGCACGAGTTCTTCAACCACCCGCAGCATCCGCGGGCGCAGCAGTTCCTGGCGGACATCCGGACGCCGTTCGCCCGCGCCTAAGCAATGCCGCAAAGCGTATTTCACTCGGGAGGCATGAAGTCCTAACCTGGAGGCTGCTGTCCATAGCCATCACCCAGGAGTTCCGATGTCCGCCCTCCTCGCCGACACGCACGAAGACGTTCTTCTCGAAGCCGCCATCCGCCAGGCCCGCGCCGACAACCTGCCGTTCGCCGGCAGCGTTCCGCCCATCGAGGCGTGGGCGCTGGTCGAATCGGGGCGCGCCGTGCTCGTGGACGTCCGCTCCGGCGAGGAGCGCAAGTTCGTCGGCTACGTGCCCGAGAGCCTGCATGTGCCCTGGGCCACGGGCACCGCGCTGACGCGCAATCCGCGCTTCCTGCGCGAGCTCGAGGCCAAGGTCGGCAAGAACGACGTGCTGCTGTTCCTGTGCCGCAGCGGCAAGCGCTCGGCCATCGCCGCCGAGGCCGCCACCCGGATCGGCTTCACGGCCGTCTTCAACGTGAGCGAGGGCTTCGAGGGCGACCTCGACGGCGAGCGCCGCCGCGGCCAGGTGGGCGGCTGGCGCCTGCGCGGCCTGAAGTGGGTGCAGGACTGACCGCCGCATGACCGTCGTCAACGCACTCCCTCGCGCCGACGCCTGGGGCGCGGCACGCGCCTCGACCGGCCCCGCGCCCGGCGGCCCGCTGGATCTCGCCGGCATCGTCACGCAACTGCGCGCCGTCCGCGAGAAATGGCGCGAGCAGCAATCCCGCCCGCGCGAGATCAGCGGCCGCGAGCTGCCGTCGCGCGAGGCGCTCGTCGCCATCCTCGACGGCCTGCGCGGCGCGCTGTTCCCGATGCGCCTCGGCCCGCCCGACCTGCGCCAGGAGAGCGAGGACTACTACGTCGGCCACACGCTCGACACCGCGTTGCATGCCCTGCTCGCACAGGTGGGCCTGGAGCTGCGCTACAACGCGCGCTTCGGCGGCGACGCGGCGCTGCCGCTGGACGAGCGCGCGCTGGAGATCGTGCGCGAGTTCGGCGCCGCGCTGCCGCGCATCCGCGAGCTCCTCGACAGCGACGTGCTCGCGGCCTACCGGGGCGACCCGGCCGCGCGCAGCGTCGACGAGGTGCTGGTCTGCTACCCCGGCCTGCACGCGGTGATCCATCATCGGATCGCGCACCGGCTGCACGAGCTGGGCGTGCCCCTCGTGGCGCGCATCGTCGCGGAGCTGGCGCACGGCGCCACGGGCATCGACATCCACCCGGGCGCCCGGATCGGCTCGCACTTCTTCATCGACCACGGCACCGGCGTCGTCATCGGCGAGACGGCCGTCATCGGCAACAACGTGCGCATCTACCAGGCGGTGACGCTGGGCGCGAAGCGCTTCGAGACCGACGCCGACGGCGCGCTGCACAAGGGCGGCGCGCGCCACCCGATCGTGGAGGACGACGTGGTGATCTACGCCGGCGCCACGGTGCTCGGGCGCGTGACGATCGGGCGCGGCGCATCGATCGGCGGCAACGTCTGGCTCACTCGCAGCGTGCCGCCGGGCAGCCGCATCGCCCAGGCCAACGCGCGCGACGATCGCGTCGACGAGAGCACGGGGCGATGAGCGCGATGTCCGACTTCGATCTCCATCCGCACGCGCCGCGCGCGCATCGCCAGCCCTCCGCGCGCTTCGGCCCGGTGATCCGCGCGCTGCGCGAATCGCGCGGCTGGTCGCAGGAGCAGCTGGCCGGGCAGGCCTCGCTCAATCGTTCGTACATGGGCGAGATCGAGCGCTCGGCCGCCATGCCCTCGCTGGCCACCGCGGAGAAGCTCGCGCACGCCTTCGACGTGCCGCTGTCCGAGCTCATCTCGCGCTGCGAATCCACCTCAGCCTGAAGCGGCCGCGTGCTGCTTGGTGGCTATAGCCGGTTGATCCGCCCGACTGCGGCCCGGATACTCATCCGAGCGATTTCCGCATATCCAAATTCGTTTCCCGCTCCCCGGGATCCATCAAATCATGGCTGACACCTCGAACGCGCCGATGGCGCTTGGCGACAACGCCGCAAGACAGCTTGCGAACGCCACCAAGACGGCGCCCACGCTGTCCACCATCAGCCCGCGCTGGCTCACGCACATGCTGCAGTGGGTGCCCGTGGAGGCCGGCATCTACCGTCTCAACCAGGTCAAGAACCCGCAGGACATCCAGGTGCTGTGCGCCAACCGCGACGAGGCCGAGCTGCCCACCACCTTCGTCGACTACGACGAGGCGCCGCGCGAGTACTTCCTGAATGCCGTGAGCACGATCGTCGACGTGCACACGCGCGTGTCCGACCTGTACGGCAGCCCGCACGACCAGATCAAGGAACAGCTGCGCCTGGCGATCGAGACGATCAAGGAAAAGCAGGAAGGCGAGCTGATCAACCATCCGGACTACGGCCTGCTCGCCAGCGTGGCCGACGACCAGATCGTCCTCCCGCTCAATGGCCCGCCTACTCCGGACGACCTCGACGAACTGCTCACCAAGGTCTGGAAGGAGCCGGCGTTCTTCCTCACCCACCCGCTGGCCATCGCCGCGTTCGGCCGCGAGTGCACGCGCCGCGGCGTGCCGCCGCCCACCGTGAGCCTGTTCGGCTCGCAGTTCCTCACCTGGCGCGGCATCCCGCTGGTGCCGTCCGACAAGGTGCCGGTGGCCGATGGCAAGACCAAGATCCTGCTGCTGCGCGTGGGCGAGAAGCGCCAGGGCGTCGTCGGCCTGTTCCAGCCGGGCCTGGCCGGCGAGCAGAGCCCGGGGCTGTCGGTGCGCTTCATGGGCATCAACCGCAACGCGATCGCGTCCTACCTGATCTCGCTGTATTGCTCGCTCGCGGTCCACACGCCCGACGCGCTGGCGGTGCTCGAGGACGTCGAGGTCGGCAAGTACCACGCCTACCCCGACACCTACCGGTAAGAGGCGATGGCTGCACCCGATTCCGGCCACGAGAGCCTGCTCGCCGCCGGACTGCCCGACATCGGCACGCTCAATCGCCTGGCCGGCGAGTTCTTCAGCGCCCTGCCCGGTCGGCAGGCCGCCGGCGGCGTGCCGGTACCCGTGAATCCGCAGCCCGCCGGCATGAGCCCGCCGCCGGGCGCGCTGGGCCCGTCCACGCTCGCGTCCGGCCCCTACCTGCCGCCGGGCGGCGGGCAGGTGCCGGCGTCGCCGCAGTCGCCGGCGAACGTCGCCGCGTCGGCGACCTCGCTGCGTCCGCACGCGCAGGCGCCCAATGGCGTTCCCGACGTCGTGGTTCAGGCCGCGCCGGGCTATGACAGCCGCGTCGGCGGCGTGACGCTGGGCGTGCCCGAGGCCGCGGCGCAACCTCCGCGCGGCGCGGGCGGCTCGCCGTACTACTTCCTGGAAGAGCGCGGCGTTGGCGCGACGCGGCTGCCCGAGCCGCCGGCCGCCGCGACGCCCGCCATCGAGGCCCCCGGAGCGCGCAGCTTCGGCCTGCCCGACGGCGACGTGCTGCGCGCGCTCCTGGCCACGCACGCGCCGGCGCCGGCGTCCGCGCCGCCGTCGTCCTCGCATTACTACTTCCTGGAGGCGGCTTCCGCGCCCGCGGCCGACTCGGCGGGCCATCCGCCGTTCGACGTCAACGCGATCCGGCGCGACTTCCCGATCCTGCGCGAGCGCGTCAACGGGCGCCCGCTGGTGTGGTTCGACAACGCGGCCACCACGCAGAAGCCGCAGGTGGTCATCGACCGCCTCAGGCAGTTCTACGAGCGCGAGAACTCCAACATCCACCGCGCGGCCCACGAGCTCGCGGCGCGCGCCACCGATGCCTACGAAGGCGCGCGCGAGACCGTGCGCCGCTTCATCGGCGCCGGCTCGACGGACGAGATCGTGTTCGTGCGCGGCACCACCGAGGCCATCAACCTGGTGGCCAAGAGCTGGGGCGCGCAGAACGTCGGCCCGGGCGACGAGATCATCGTGTCGCATCTCGAGCACCACGCCAACATCGTCCCGTGGCAGCAGCTCGCCGCCGCCAAGGGCGCGAAGCTGCGCGTGATCCCGGTCGACGACTCGGGCCAGGTGCTGCTGGACGAATACCAGAAGCTGCTCAACGACCGCACCAGGATCGTCTCGGTCACGCAGGTGTCGAACGCGCTGGGCACCGTGGTGCCGGTACGCGAGATCGTGGCGATGGCGCGCCGCGCGGGGGCCTGCACGCTGGTGGACGGCGCGCAGTCGGTCTCGCACATGCGCGTGGACGTGCGCGGGCTCGACGCCGACTTTTTCGTGTTCTCGGGCCACAAGATCTTCGGCCCCACCGGCATCGGCGCGCTGTACGGCAGGAAGTCCGTGCTCGACGCGATGCCGCCGTGGCAGGGCGGCGGCAACATGATCGCCGACGTCACGTTCGAGAAGACGATCTACCACGGCCCCCCGTCGCGCTTCGAGGCCGGCACCGGCAACATCGCCGATGCCGTGGGCCTGGGCGCCGCGCTGGAGTACGTGGAGCGCATCGGCATCGAGAACATCGGCCGCTACGAGCACGCGCTGCTGGAGTACGCCACCAGGCGCATGGCGCCGATTCCCGGCGTGCGCCTGGTGGGCACCGCGCACGACAAGGCCAGCGTGTTGTCGTTCGTGCTGGACGGCCACACCACGCAGGAGGTCGGCGAGGCGCTCAACGAGGAAGGCATCGCCGTGCGCACCGGCCACCACTGCGCGCAGCCCATCCTGCGCCGCTTCGGGCTCGAGGCCACGGTGCGGCCGTCGCTGGCGTTCTACAACACCTGCGAGGAGGTCGATCGCATGGTGGACGTGGTGCGCAGGCTCGCGAGCAAACGCCGCTGAGGCAAGGAAAAACGGCCCGGGAGTTCCGGGCCGTTTCGTTTGGCGAGCGTGTGGAAGGGCTCTCGCCGCACGAGGCGAGCGAGGGCATGGTCGACCTGCACAGATGCGCTGCGCGCACTTGAAGCGTGTGGTTCGATGTCCAGGTCGGCGATGACGATTCAATCCACCCGACACGGAGACTTTCGCGATACGCTGCCGACGTGGCGCAAGCGGAAAAGGGTCCCCCGTGATTCAGCAGGAAGATCAACCTCGAAGACACCTCGTGGCCGGCCTGCTCCTGGCATCGGTATTGTTCTCCTCGCCGCCTCCCGCCCTGGCTCTCGATCCGCCGCTGCAGATCGCCCAGTACGCGCACACCTCGTGGACGGCCCGCGACGGGGCCCTGCTGGGCCTCGTCTTCGCGATCGCGCAGACACCCGACGGCTACCTCTGGATCGCCGGGTCGTTCGGATTGTTCCGCTTCGACGGCCTTCGATTCGTGCCCTGGCAACCGCCGAAGGGCCAATCGCTGCCGGACAGCCCGTACAGCCTGCTGGTGTCGCGCGACGGCACGCTCTGGATTGGCACTTTCGGCGGCCTCGCCAGCTGGAATGGCACCGAACTCAAGCGGTATTCGCAGACCGACCGCGGCTTCGTGACGTCATTGCTCGAGGATCACGAGGGAACAATCTGGGCCGGCCTGTTCGCGGACCCGGGGCGGCTGTGCGCCATCCGGGCGGGACAGGCCCGGTGTTCCACGCCGGAGGGCGGTTTCGGCGGGTACGTCTGGAGCCTGGGAGAGGACAGCGCCGGAAACCTGTGGGCGGGTGCGGAATCCGGCGTCTGGCAATGGAAGCCCGGCACACCCCGACGGTTCGCCCTGCCAGGCATGCGCGTGGGCGACCTGAGCACGACCGACGATGGGCAGATCCTGGTCGGCGTCCGAGGCGCCGGGCTCGAACAGGTGGATGGCGACCGGCTCGTGCCCTTTCCGATCCGGCGTGCCGCCAAGCCCGAGGAACTGCTCTCCGACCGCGATGTCAAGGCGAACAAGTTGCTGCGCGACCACGACGGCGGGCTGTGGATCGGAACCGAAGGTCTGGGCATCATCCATGTGAAGGACGGCAAGGCGGACGTGTTCACGCGGGCGGAAGGCCTCTCGGGCAACATCGCCTGCAGCCTGTTCGAGGATCGCGAGGGCAACATCTGGTTCGGCAGCGAGAAGGGCCTCGACCGCTTCCGCAAGCTGCCGGTCACCAGCCTGTCGACGCAGCAGGGCCTGCCCAACGAAGTCACGAAGTCCGTGCTGGCCACCACGGACGGCAGCGTCTGGGTGGCCACGGACGATGGACTGGCGCGGTGGAAGGACGCGAAGCCCGTCGTCTACAAGGAACGCGACGGGCTGCCGGATTCGAGGGTGCAGTCCCTCTATCAGGACGCCGGCGGGCGGCTCTGGGCGAGCACGGGCCGGGGCCTCGCCTACTTCGCGACCGACCACTTCGTCGCGGTCAGCGGCGTGCCCGGCAACGAGATCTACTCGATCACGGGCGACGGGGCGGGCAACCTCTGGCTGTCGGGCAACGAAGGCCTCGGGCGGCTGAGCGAGGGGCGGTTCGTCGAGAACATTCCGTGGACCGTGCTCGGTCGCCGGCAACAGGTCAAGGTCATCGTCGCCGATCGCGGCGGTGTATGGCTGTCCTTCTGGCAGGACGGCGGGGTGATGTTCTACAAGGACGGGAAGGTCGAGGCGACCTACACGTCCGCGCAAGGACTGGGTGCGGGCCACGTCGCCGGTCTCCGGCTCGGTGCCGACGGGGCGGTGTGGGCGGCCACGGAAGAAGGTGGCCTCAGCCGGATCAAGGATGGCCGCGTCACGACACTCACGGTCGCCAACGGCCTGCCCTGCAACACGATCCACTGGTCGGCCTTGGACGACAACGGGGCGCTGTGGATGTACACGGCTTGCGGACTCGCGCGGGTCGCGCGTGACGACCTGGCGGCCTGGATCGCCGACCCGAACCACCGCGTGGTCCCCAAGCTGTGGGGCGGCGCGGATGGCGTCCCGCTCCTGGCCTTGACGCCTGCCTACTTCAATCCACCGGTGGCGAAAGGTCCGGACGGCAAGTTCTGGTTCGTGTCGGGCGCCGACGTCCAGTTGATCGATCCCGGTCACCTGCCGTTCAACCCGCTACCTCCGCCGGTCCACATCGAGACCCTCGTCGCCGACCACAAGTCCTACGCGGTCTCCAATGGCCTGCGCCTGCCCCCGCTGGTACGCGACATGACGATCGAGTTCGCCGCACTGAGCCTCGTCGATCCGAAGAACATGCGCTTCCGCTATCGGCTGGAAGGGCACGACAACGATTGGCAGGAGGCCATCGACAGGCGCCAGGCCAGCTACACGAACCTGCCGCCGGGAAACTACCGCTTCCGCGTGAAGGCGTCCAACAACAGCGGCGTGTGGAACGAGGAAGGCGCGCAGCTCGATTTCTCGATCCTGCCGGCGTTCTACCAGACGACCTGGTTCCGCCTGGCGTGCGTGGTTCTGCTCATCGGCCTGGCATGGAGCGGTTTCCAACTCTGGCTGCACATGCGCATCCGGCGGCTGCATCGCCAGTTCGAGGCCACGCTGGAGGCGCGCGTCGCCGAGCGCACGCGCATTGCGCGCGACCTGCACGACACCCTGTTGCAGCGTTTCCACGGGCTGCTGCTGCAATTCCAGGCCGCGCTCAACCTCCTGCCCGATCGTCCCCGCGAATCGAAGCAAGTCCTCGCGGGCGCCATCGACCAGGTGGCCGAGGCGATCACGGAGAGCCGCGACACCGTGCAGGGCTTGCGGACCTCGGCCCTGGAGACGAACGAGCTCGAGGACTCCCTGCGGGCGCTCGCCGAGGATCTCGCGAACGAGAACGGCCACGCGGCAGTGGCGCGCGTCGAAGTGCAGGGCACGCCGCAGGCGCTGCATCCGCTGGTGCGCGACGAAACCTTCCGCGTCGCCGGCGAGGCGCTGCGAAACGCCTTCCGCCATGCCGATGCGAAGCAGATCGACGTCGAGATCCGCTACGAGGCGCAGCGGCTGTGCGTGCGGGTGCGCGACGATGGCAAGGGGATCGCCCAGGAGGTGCTGCGCACGGGCAGGAAGGAAGGGCACTTCGGCTTGAGCGGGATGCGGGAGCGCGCGGAACTCGTCGGCGCCAGGCTGACCGTTCGCAGTGTTCTGGATGCGGGCACGGAAGTGGATTTCATTGCGCCCGGGGCACGGGCGTACAGTAGACCCATTCCGACCCGATCGTGGCTGTTCCACAAGATGCTCGCGCCAGGCGAAATCCACAAATGACGGAAGATCTGCCCCGCATCCAGGTTCTCTGCGTGGACGATCACCCGATCGTGCGGCAGGGAATCGCGATGCTGCTTTCCGTGGAGCCGGACATGGCCCTCGTGGCGGAGGCATCGAACGGGCGCGAAGCGATCCAGCAGTTCCGGGCGCACAGGCCGGACGTCACGCTCATGGACCTGCAGATGCCCGCGATGGGCGGACTCGACGCGATCGGCGCGATCCGGGCCGAGTTCCCGGACGCCCGGATCATCGTGCTCACCACTTATGTCGGCGACGCGCAGGCGCAGCGCGCGTTGCAGGCCGGCGCTCGCGGCTACCTTCTGAAGAACGCACTGCACAAGGAACTGCTGGATGCCATCCGCGCCGTGCACGCCGGTCGCAAGGCGCTTCCCTCGGAGGTGTCGTTCGAGCTGGCCGAGCAAGCCACGGACGACAATCTCACGCCGGCAGAGATCAGCGTCCTGAGATTCATCGCCCAGGGCGACGCCTACTCCGACGTCGCCAGGGCGCTCTCGCTCAGCGAAGAGAAGGTCGAAGGCCAGGTGCGAAGCATCCTGGCCAAGCTCGACGCCCAGGATCGCGCGCATGCCGCGTCCGTCGAACTCGATCGCGGGATGGTCCAGACCGAGCGCGCTGCCCGGCATGCCGCCGAGGCAGCCAACCGCGCAAAGAGCGAGTTCCTTGCCGGCATGAGCCACGAGCTGCGCACGCCGCTGAACGGCGTCCTCGGCTATGCGCAGCTGCTGACCATGGAGGGCGGCTTGAACGCGCAGCAGGCGCGCGGCCTGGACACCATCCATCAAAGCGGGCTGCACCTGCTGGCGCTGATCAACGACATCCTCGACCTGGCGCGCATCGAGGCCGGCCACGCGGAACTGAGCCGCGCACCGGTGAACCTGTCCGGCCTCCTGCAGTCGGTGGTGCAGCTCATGAGGGTGAAGGCCGACGAGAAGCGCCTGGCCTTCGGCTTCGATGCAGTGGCGGGCCTTCCCGATGCCGTGCTGGCCGACGAACGCCGCCTGCGCCAGGTGCTGCTGAACCTTCTGGGCAATGCGATCAAGTTCACCGACAACGGCCAGGTCAGCCTGCGCGCCTCTGCCGAGACCAAGGGGCCGGGGCAGGTTCTGTTGCGGCTGGATGTCGAGGACACCGGCGTCGGCATGCGTCCCGACGAGCTGGGCCGCATCTTCGAGCCCTTCGAGCAGGTGGGCGACGTGCAGCGCCGCAGCGGCGGCACCGGACTGGGCCTCACGATCACCCGCGCGCTGGTGAACGACATGGGCGGCCAGGTGCAGGTGAGCAGCGAGTTCGGCCGCGGCACGCGTTTCCGTGTGGAGCTGCCCTTGCCTCTCGCGCAGCCGGCGGAATCGGCTACCCGGAAGGTTCCCGGCGTCGCGCGCTACCAGGGGCCGCTGAAGCGGGTTCTGGTGGTCGACGACGCGGCAGTGAACCGCACGCTGATGTGGGACTTCCTCACGAACGCCGGATTCATGGTGGCGCTGGTCAGCGACGGCGGTGAACTGCTGGAGACCGCCAAGAGCTTCCGGCCGGACCTGATCCTCATCGACAGCGTGATGCCGTCTGTGGACGGCGTGGAAGCCACGCGCCGAGTGCGGCAGGATGCCGATCTGGGCGCGGTGCCGGTGATCGCGGTCTCGGCTTCGGCCAGCGCGGAGCACCGTGCCGCCTGCCTGCGGGCCGGCGCCAACGTGTTCGTGGCCAAGCCGGTGTCCCTGGAGGCGCTGCGGGCGCATATCGGAGAGCAGTTGGGCCTGCGATGGATCGAGCCGACCGCAGGCGCTGACTGACGCGATCGGTGATGCAAGGTGTGCGGTCAGGCCTTCGACGTGGCCAATTTTGCGGCGACTCCGCGCTTGCCGATGCCCCGCCGAGCTGCGATCGCAGTCAGGGCTGGCTCAAAGTGTGACTTGACCGAAAGGTTGCCGAGCGGTTAACCCATAGGTTGGCCGAAATCTGCCCTGCGCGAGTCGCTTCGGGGCAATTTTGGGGCGGCGCCGACCCCGTTTCGGCCGCCGCACCGACCATGTTGAAGCGAAGTTTGGCCGAGAATTTATCTTTCCAAATCAATGTCTTAGGCGCGCCGCCCCAACGTCGCATGCATAGCTTGGCCGAGAGTTGGCAAGTGCGGAGCCCGAATTCGTCGTCAGCGGACTGAAGGCCGTCAATCGAGAATTTGACGCCAGATCTGGACACGATCTATCGTTTCTACGTCGGCCATCCCGGTCGTCCAGCTCAGCACATCCGCTGGCTGAAATCGTAGGTTGCTCTCCGACCGCGTCGTCCAACCGCGCGTGAACCGCAACCGCTCCCTTGAGAGGACGCGTTATGCGCGCGCAGATCATCCCCCAAAAAGCCACGAAGGCCGTCCGGGAGAGCAAGAGCCGGCTGGAGCAGCGCATCGAGCGCCTCCTGCTTGAAATGAGTAACACGGTGACCAGCATCGGTGCGGACCAATGGCGGGATCAACTTGCACTTCTGCTTTCTCATCCCAAGCCCCCAAAGGGGCTGGAAATCTTCCATCAGGCTATGCGCGCCGCGATTGTCAGGCCACGGCGCGACGAGCAATTCGTTGACCGCGTACTGGAGGCGGTTGCTGCTTCCGAGCGATATCGTCGGCTTGACAACTACCTCGAGCCGATTCAGCTTGCACTCCTCTCCTTCGTGAGTAGCGTTTCGCGCAGGCCGAGCGTGATGATGTCGGCGGTTGGAAGGCTTATCAGACATTCGGGCGCAAAGCTCCCGCTCCAGATGTCTTGCTGGCCGTTGGAGCCTCACGTTCAACCGCGCCAAGTCGAGAAGAAATATGCGCGATATGCGCAGGTTGACGTCGCCGGCTCAGTGCAGCGAGCCGTCAATGTTCTGCTCGAGGAGCGCGCCACCGGCTCAGGAGCCTTCGCAACGTGGAGCTATGAGGACCGCCTGGCGGGACTAAAGGCGCTGTGGCTTGCGTACTCATATTGCAGCGTTGGCACCGCAAGCTCAGTTTGTCTGAAGGCGGAAGACTTGCGCAGCGACTTCGAGCGCTGTGGCGCTCCTCTCTGGAAGCAACTGAACGCGTTGATCGCAAAGTCCTCACGCACGAGCGGCGAACAGGCGGGACTGAACACGAGCGCAGATTTTGCGCGCCTGACCCTCTCGGTAGGTACCGCTCGTGATGAGGATCTGTGGGTGGCGGAAGATGATGAAGAACAGGTGCCTGAAGCTTCGCTGAGTGGCCTCACACATAGCCGGCATTACGACAATTTTCTGAAGACCGAGTGCGACTTTTCAAAGGTCAGCTGGATTTGCACCGCCAATACCCTGAGCGCGATTTCCAAGCCGATGCAGTCTCGCCTCCGCATCGTGCTGGTTCCGCAACCGCGGCGCGAAGATCTGCCCCGCGTTTGCGCTGGCGTGATCTCCGAGCTTGAGAAGCGTTGGGGGGTACCCACAGGAACCATTCCGTCGGTGGCGGAGCTCGCCTTCGATATGACGCGCCTCACCAGTGCGCGCCAAGCGCGTGCCGCGACTGAAGCGGTGGTGTCCTTGTGGGCGAGATCAGTGGTTCGCCACTGAAAGGTGCGGACGATGTGGCTCCGCCTTCAGCCGCCGCGCGAGCAGAGAATCTATAACTGACGAGGCAATTGTGACCACGAATTTTGAGCGATACCGGACTCTTCATTGGGGCGCGGCCATCTTGAGTCAGTTGCTTGCTGAACTGTGGATTCCGGTTATGTTGGCCAAACGTGCCGATGTCCTGCTGACGTCAGATCCTGAGCTGACGGGATCGGACCTTCGGCTGAGGAACGACATTCGGGCAGCTCTGCTTACACTTGCTTGATGTCGAAGACTCATGCCGGCCATCAGCCGTCGCTCGCGAACGACCGGTTTGGGTCTGGCTGTTTCAGGCTCTGCTGAGCATCGTGTGTCGTCTTGAGATGTCGTGAGTCGCGTTCGCACCGGTTGAACTTTGGCGGTCTTTCTTCCGCCATTGCCGCCGCATCGGAAGCACTTTCCGTGGGAGGAAAACCGGGATTGCGGACCCATACGCCAAGCCTACCGACGAAGTAGGTGTGATTCTCCTCAACCTCAATGTCATAAACTCTTGCTCGCTGGGGAGCGCCGAGATCGCCTTGGAAATACGTCTCCGCTGGGCCGATACTTGGTTTTGCACCACGCAGATCGACCAACCGTCCCGGAGTCTCGAGGTAGTTTTCTCCCGCCCATCCGAGCCCTGGTTGATCGGTTTCCCATAGTTCATAAATTTCGTATGCCATGACCTGGCGTCCGTCTTGCAGCAACAACATATGACCTTCTTCAAGATGATCGACCGCCGTCCAGCCGACATCTTGGACCCAGAACGGGTGGTTACCTGTACCGACTACTGTTTCGACTTTATCTAGCCAATACGGATGATTTTCGTCGGTGGCGATATCCTCCGGCAAATTATTGTCTTCTTCGCTAGGCAGCAGCGAATATGAGATTTTGGAAACCTCTTTGTTATCGAACACAAATGTATTGATGACCCGCTTATAGGAAATTTCTCCCTTCGTATCAGGTTGCGACAGGACCCAATCGCCGACGCGCAATTCCTCGATGGACACCGGGCCGTCCTTGGTGTGGACAAGCGTTCCCGCTACAAAGCACCCGCCCTTGCTGCCGACGCCTCTCAGGTTCTTGCATTCCCTGGATGCCGCCTTGACGGTGTCTTGGTACAAGACGTCAGCGGACACGCCTTCTCCGGCAGCAACCTGATCCAAGGTCTCATCGAAACTCAATGTCCCATCAGTGAAATTCAATTGGGTTGCGGATTGCTGATTGACCATGTCTGTCGGCGCCGATTAAATTTTGACGCAGGGACGGCGCCCGCAGCGTCGCCCCCGGCTTTGGATAACTCTACCTCCATTCGCTCGTTTTCGTCCGCGTTGAGCACCTCTCTGGCGCGGGCGGGTCGCTCGGAGGGCGGAGCCCACAGGGTGATGTCCCGAGCCATGGTGTAGGTCACTTACCCGAACAGGCTGAGATTCACATGCTCAGCGTGCCACTGCGGGCAGCCGAGTCGGGGCAGTATCGCTGACGGTCTGCAAGCCCTCAAGCTGCATGTACCGCCCGTCGACGGCTTCAAACCGTCCTTCGCTAAAGGCTGGTTTCCCGTGATCTACTTGGCAAGCAGCAGGTCGGCACTCAGCAATACACGAGCGTACTCGCCACTCAAATTGGCCAATGCCACACGGTGTATGTCTTCGGCGGAACGCGGGTTGCCATCGAGGTCGGGGCGGTCATAGGTGTAGCAACCCTCAATGTGAAGAAAGGCACCTACGACGGGTCGGGCCATGCCATGGCCACCCGCAAGGGCAAGGGCAAGCTCCAGTTTCTCGATCCCAACCTTGGGATCATGGAATTCGACAACTCGCTGGAGTTCTTCAACTGGCTGCCGCAGTACCTCGACATGAACTACAAGGGGTTGCTAACGCAGCAGGCTCAGGTCAAGCGTTTCTAACCAGCAGGCGCATTGGCGCACTCGCGACGCGACTGAGCGTCTGCTTCAAGCTCCATACCGGCCTCTGGCAAGCCGCGGTCGCATGCCTGCACCCGCTGCATTGGAGCCGGTCGCCAGTTGTCCGGAGGGGCGGCCCGAGCGACCCGTGGTGACGCACCCTCGCCAAGTCTGACGCGATATCTGCGGCGCAAACATGGCTGCGCTGAGCGACCGGTCTGGAGCGGCTTCGCGACGTTCGAGACGCATGCCGACGCAGCCTCGAGTCGACGAGAACCGAATGACCGCTGCTGGTGTCCGCGAACTCACGCTCTCGAAAGCATAGCCGACGACGGTCGCTAGCAGCGACCAGAACGAGGCCGACCCAGAGGCGACCTTCGACCCGCCAGACTGGTCGCGGTAAAGCCGCCATTCAGCAGCCGTTTGCGATCGACAGGTCATGAGCCGCGTGCAGCCTCTCGGCAATCATGCCGGGATCGGAGCGGCGTGCTGCGCGCTTTCGCGTGGGTGAACATCGCCCAAGACGTCCAGGGGATTCCGGGGGCCACGCCTTGCTGGGTCAAGACTTGATCCCAGCGATGTGCGATCATCACGTCGTGACATCCAACGGCCGCCTTCACCAGCAAACGTCCCCCTCTGCGGGCCGCACGCTGTGCCGTGCGTCGATTGCTCCCGCCGCCGTCTCGATTCGAATTCTCCAGGACCGTTGAGCTGCGGCTTCTCGCCGGTGCCCGACGGTCCCTTCGCATGCTGCGGCGCTGCCAATGCGCCATCCCATGAGTTGATCGACGGAGAGCTTCAATGTTTCAAGTTCGTCAGGGCGCCGAGTCGCCATACCCCCTGCTTCAGGATATCGAAGGTGCCGCTGGGCGCCTGGCCGGCAAAGTATTGCAGACACCGGTGTGGCGCTGGCAAACAGGCATCGCCAGCCAGTTGAGTCCGCAGACCGAGGTCTGGCTGAAGCTGGAACTGTTCCAGCGCACCGGCAGCTTCAAGCTTCGTGGCGCGCTGAACTGCATTCAGGCGCTCGATGACGCGGCCCTTGCTCGCGGCGTGGTGACGGCGAGCGCGGGCAACCACGCAGTGGCGGTGGCCTACGCGGCGCGCACTGCCGGCACCACCGCCAAGCTCGCCATCCCGCGCCACGCTAGCCCGGTGCGCGTGGCGGCCTGCCGTGACCAAGGGGCCGAACTCTTGTTCACCGACACCATCCACCAGGCGTTCGCACTGGCGCAGCAGCTGGTGGCCGACGAGGGTCGCAGCATGGTCCATCCCTTCGACGGACCGCTTACCGCGGAAGGCACGGCGACCATTGGCCTTGAGCTGATGCACCAAGTGCAGGAGCTCGACGCCGTGATCGTGCCGGTGGGCGGCGGCGGGCTGTGCGGTGGCATCGCTTCGGCGGTGAAGCAGATCAATCCGAGCATCCAGGTCTTCGGTGTGGAACCCTACGGTGCAGATGCCATGCACCGCAGCTTCCAGGCCGGTCGGCCGCAGGTGCTCGAACACGTGGACACCGTGGCCGACAGCCTGGGCGCCCCGTATGCGCTGGACTACAGCTACGGCGTGTGCCGGCGCTTCGTGGACGAGATTGTTCGTGTGAAGGACGATGAGATGGTTGCGTCCATGCACCACCTGTTTCGTGACATGAAATTGGTCGCGGAGCCAGCGGCCGCCGCGGCCACTGCGGCTTTGCTGGGGCCAGTACGCGAGCGGCTCGATGGAATGCGCGTGGCGCTGATCGTGTGCGGATCCAACATCGACAATGCCCGCTTCAGCGAACTGCTGGCAGGCTACGTCCAGTAGACCGGTGCGTTCTTCGCGGCGGGACTCCGCATAGCAGCCGCTCGCCACTGACCGGTTGTGGCCGACATGCGTCTTCGACACAGACGGCCTGTCCGTCGGATGGGTCGTCAACCGGCGGCCGACTGCTTTGCGCAGCATCGACAACCGTGGCTCCCTGCTAATCTGCACCTGAGGTCGACCCGTTGCTGCCCTACTCCAGCGTGGTGAGGCGCCCGAATCCTGACGGTCGAGTCGTCGGCAAGCGAACGCATAATCTCCTGAAAGTTGCACTCAATGGTTGATCGGAGGAGGACTGCGATGAGTTTCGTCGGAATTTCCAGAGAGGGAATTTACCCTCGCTTTCCGAAACTGAAGACCTACCAGAAGAACCTCAGGCCGCCGCCTAAGGCTTGGAACGTCGAGCGCCTGGCAGCGCTGAAACGATTTTCCAAAGAAGGCCCTTTCTACCTATCGCGCGAGGCCAAGCGTCCATTTGGACCCGGTCTCGCGAGCACCTTCCTCTTGTCGGTAGGCTTAGACAAAGCATGTGATGCTATTCAAGCGGCGCTGCGCGGGGAGGACGACTGGTTCGAGCCCTGGCGGCAATGGGTGAGCTATGCCTACTGGTCCCACCGCGTATCGACGGTTTGGAATGTTCATGGGCGGCCGCAGGTCTTGAATAGTGCCGGAGTTCCCTATGCTGAACGGTATGCCAGCCTGTTCCTTGCCCGTATTGGCGCGACGATAGGCAACTGTCTCAGTCTCGGCTGGACGGAATTCGCCATCAGTCTCACCGAGTCCACCAACGCATCATTGCGCACGGGCACTGTTGTCGATGGCGGGCACTGGGGCAGCAGGCGCACCCAGCACTTCATGCTCCGGTTGGTGGGCGATTGGCAAGGCTGGCCACCGCGCCAACCAACGAAGTCGAAGGACAGCAAGATCGCGTTCGATGAGCCACTCTTCAATGCCTTGGCCGAAAACTGGCGAACAACAGACCTCGCCGCAATTGAATTTCTACTACTGGCCGCCTGCGATCGACATACCCAGCAATCGCGCACCGACAGCGGGAACAAGTTCTGCGATATGCGCGACCTTGAACACTATTTCGATCCCTTCGAGGTGCTGAGCGTTTTGCGCCTGCGCGAGCTCAATGGATTGGAAAATCCAAGCATCGATCATCTGCTGACCGCAAGCCAGTTGGGCCGGCTGCAGCCGGTCAGTCAACCATATCACGACGAGTTGCTAGACGGCCTGCTCAGGCATGGAAAGCAGGCGTGGTTTCCAGAGTTGTGACATTCATCGCCTACACCTCGACATGCCGGAGCAATTAGCTCACCCGATTGCCGACATCGGTGACCGACGGCTCCTGGCTCGCGGGCCGCCGTTCGACATGCGTCATGTCTTTTGCATGTACTCAGCGAACTTCTCGATGTAATCATCAAGATTTTCCTCGAGCATGGCGCGGTACTGCTCAACGAAATACTCCAACGTCTCCTGACGGTCGGCCTTCATGCTTGCCCCGTCGTCGGCCCAACATGCGGCAGTCCAGGCCTGAAACCGCGCACTGCTATACATCAATGAAGCGCTGACCTTTCCTCGACCCACGTCCGTGCAATGCTCATTGGCAAGCCGAATGTGGCTGTCTGCGCGGTCAAAGAATGTTGGGTCTTCTTTCAGATCGGCGCCCATTGGAGGTCTCTTGAATAGTTGAGCGGGGGTGGCGCAAAAGACTGATGATCGCAGACTGCCGTGAAGCCGACGTCAGCCGACGTCAGCCGATGTCAGCCGACGTCAGCCGGCGTCCGCTGTTGGCCGAACAGTGCCCTCAGCGTCAGAAGTTACTCGAGCAGACGAATGGCGCCCAAGCACAGCGCCAGCACAAGAAGTCCGCATACCAAGACCCATCGTTCGCGAGCCCCGGCAGCCTTGTCGCGCGCCTCGTCCATTAACCGCACCGGTGACTCGGTCGATTGACCCAGACGTCGATGCAAATTCGATTCGATTTGAGCCTTCAGGCTGCCGTAGTCTTGCAGTAGGCCGCTGAAGCGCAAACGCTGGCCGTCTTTCAGGTAAACCAGCAACTCCTTGCTCTGACGCGGCGCAGCCGCCAGATCGACAACCTCGTCGAAGTCGATCGCCCTCTCCCGAATCGAGCGGATGGCGATTCGGTCTCTGGTGATGACCACGCGATAGCGGAAGAAGTAGCTCGCAGCCAGGCTTGCCGCAATCCAGAAGGGAGAGAGGAGCCAGAAGACGCCGGTCACGCTCCCGTCCCTGGGACTGGCCATCCCTGGAAGGAAAGCGGCGCTCGCGAACAGAGCACCGCACAGCGCCATCATGTAGCCTAGAAACGTCGGGAATTGGTAGACGTCCGCGTCGTTTAGGGCCAGATGCCTCGAGCGAGCGCAGAGCGCGACGATCACGGTGAGCGAGACGCTCGTGAGAATCGGCGTGAGAAATGCAAGACCGAAACTGGTTGTCATGTGCGTCTAGCCTACCTGATACCGGACGTTCGCGGCCGGCTGGTATTGGCCGCCTGCTGGCCAAAGGCGGGTGTACTGATCGCAACGCTGCCGACCCAAGGCGGAATCCGGGATCGCGCGTGACAATACCGCAGAGCGGTCATTGGATGCGAGCGGGCTCAGCCCAGCTTGCAGGCGACGATGCGGCCAGGCTTGCCCTCCCCATCGCGCAGGCTCAGTTGCTGCCAGCCTGCCCAACTGCTTCGCGGCGTGACCGGAACCATTCGAGCGACAAGCATTCGTCGCGGAGCTTGCCGTTGAAGCTCTCGTCGGCACCTTTTGTCATGGCTTGTCAGGGTCACTCAAGGCCGTGGCGATGCCAGACCGGGCGATCCATTCGAGGATGCCGTTCCCGATCGCGAGGCGATCGGCCGCATCCGATGGCAAATCTGACCTGCGTGAGACCTGCACTGGTGCAACAGCATGGGACTTCTGCCGCTGGCTGTTCGAGCTGGTGACAACTGTCATCCGAGGCCGTGACACTCTGCACTGTCCGGTCGAGCGCCGACTAGTGGGCTGTAACGATTGATTCGGGAGTGATGCGTCGGGCGATGTCGAAGTACTTCCACTTCACCGGCTTGGGCTGCTTGTTGTAATGACGGATGTAGCGCATCAACTTCCGTTTGAGGT
>Ga0210384_10001166_pt1 | contig 36759 bp, 27 predicted proteins | sample IncBWH2MmetaG_FD_160574 | JGI IMG/M metagenome (GOLD analysis project Ga0210384, IMG submission 160574) | Forest soil microbial communities from Barre Woods Harvard Forest LTER site, Petersham, Massachusetts, United States - Inc-BW-H-2-M | ecosystem: Environmental > Terrestrial > Soil >...
GCGGTTCGCCCGTGCGTGCTCAGCCCGCCAGCCCGGCGTAGACGTTCTGCACGTCGTCGTTCTCGTCGATGGCCGCCAGGAAGGCGAACACCTCGTCCAGCGCCTCGGTGCTGAGCGTGGACGGGTCGACCGGGTTCTTGGCCTTCCAGCCCAGCTTGGCGGAGAGCACCGTGAAGCCGTGGTCGGGCAGTGCCTTGCTCACGACGTCGACATCGGCCGCGTCGGTGATGAACAGCGTGGTGCCTTCCTGGTCGCCGGACTCCAGATCCTGCGCGCCGGCCTCGATGGCGGCGTTCTCGGGGTCGGCGCCCGGCGTGGCCGGCTCGGCCTCGACGAGACCGACGTGGTCGTAGTCCCACGTGACCGAGCCCGGCGTGCCGAGCTGGCCCTTGCGGAACAGGCCGCGCACTTCCGAGGCGGTGCGGTTGACGTTGTCGGTGAGGCATTCGACGACCACCGGCACGCGATGCGGCGCGAAGCCTTCGTAGACGACGCTGGTGTAGTTGATCGTCTCACCGGTGAGGCCGGCGCCCTTCTTGATGGCGCGCTCCAGCGTGTCGCGCGGCATCGAGACCTTGCGCGCCTGTTCGACCACCATGCGCAGCTTGGCGTTGTCCTTCGGGTCGGCGCCGCTGCGCGCGGCGATCATGATGTCCTTGACCAGCTTGCCGAACAGCTTGCCCTTGGCATCGGCGGCCAGCGCCTTGCCCTTTTCTTTCCATTGCGCGCCCATGGCGTCGTCTCCGTCAGATTGGTGCCCAGCCCGAAGTGTCGCAGGTAAGCGGGTGACTCAGCCCGCGTACGGCTCGGTGCGCGCGATCAGCCAGGCCCTGGCGTCGCCTTCGACCAGCGGCAGCAGGCGCTCGCGCACGGTGGCGTGGTACGCGTTGAGCCAGGCGACGTCGGTGGCGCTGAGCATGCCCGGCTCGATGCAGCGGGTGTCGATGGGGCACAGCGTGAGGGTCTCGAACTCGAGGAAGTCGCCGAACTCGGTGGCGCCGATGGCGACGTTGGCCACGAGGTTCTCGATGCGGATGCCCCACTGGCCGGGGCGGTACAGCCCGGGCTCGATGGACGTGATCATGCCGGGCTCCATGGCGTGGGCCGCCTCGGTCATGGCCTTGCTGATGCTCTGCGGGCCCTCGTGCACGTTGAGGAAGTAGCCCACGCCGTGGCCGGTGCCGTGGCCGTAGTCCAGCCTGGCGGCCCACAGCGGGGCGCGGGCCAGGGCGTCGAGCATGGGCGACAGCGTGCCGCGCGGGAAGCGCGCCTGGCTCAGCGCCAGCGTGCCCTGCAGCACGCGGGTGTAGTCCTGGCGCTGCTGGGCGGTGATGTTGCCCACGGGCCAGACGCGCGTGATGTCGGTGGTGCCGCCCAGGTACTGGCCGCCGGAGTCGATCAGCAGCAGGCCGTCGCCCGAGAGGGTGGCGTGCGACTCGGGCGTGGCGCGGTAGTGCGGCATCGCGCCGTTGGCGTTCCAGCCGGCGATGACGGGGAAGCTCAGGCCGATGAAGCCCGGGCGCTTGCGGCGCTCGCCCGACAGCTTCTCGTCGATGGTGATCTCGGTGACGGGGCCGAACGGGCGATGGGGCGCCGTGGCCTGGTCGAACCAGGCGTAGAAGGCGCACATCGCGGCGCCGTCCTGCGCCATGGCCTCGCGCACGAACGCGAGTTCCTCGGCGGTCTTGCGGCTCTTGGCCAGCGTGCTCGGGTTCATGGACTCGATCACGCGCACGCCCTCGGCCACCTGTTCGCGGAAGCCCAGCGTGATGCGGCGCGGGTCGACCAGCAGCACCGCCTCGCGCGGCAGCGCGGCCAGCGCGGCGCCCGCGCCGGTGTAGTCGGCCAGCGCGACGCCGTCGGCGGCCAGCGCGGCCTGCAGCGCGGCGTCGATCTTGCCGGCGCCCACGAACAGCGTGGCGGAGTCGGCCGCGATCAGCAGGTGGGCCAGGAAGACGGGGTTGTAGTCGACGTCGGCGCCGCGCAGGTTGGTGATCCAGGCGATGTCGTCCACCGTGGACACGAAGTGGTGCGTGGCGCCCAGCGCGGCCATCGCGGCGCGCACCTGGGCCAGCTTGGCGGCGCGCGGCAGCGGCGCGTGCGGCGCGGCGTGCTCGTAGACGCGCGCCCGGGGCAGGGCGGCGCGGTCGTCCCACGCAGGGTCCAGCACGTCGGTGTCGGTCTTGAGCGCGATGCCGGCGGCGGCCAGGCGGCCCCGCAGCTGCTGCGAGGCGGCCAGGCCCAGCACGTCGCCGTCGACGGCCACGACGCCGCCCCTGGGCACCTCGGCGGCGAGCCAGTCGAGGTGGTGCACGGCCGCGCCGGTGGGGATCTTCACGAGCGCGATGCCGCTGCCCCGCAGCTCGGACTCGGCCTGCGCCCAGTAGCGGCTGTCGGCGAACAGCGCGGCCTGGTCGGTGGTGACCGCCAACGTGGCCATGGAACCGGTGAAGCCGGAAAAGTGCTGGCGGCCCTGCCAGCGGCCGGGCAGGTACTCGGACAGGTGCGGGTCGCTCGACGGCACCAGGACGGCGTCGACTCCCTTCGCGTGCATGACCTCGCGCAGTCGGGCGATGCGGGCGCGGGCGGGAGAGGTGCGGGTGTCCATGGAGTGTCTTTCGCGGTGGGCGGCCGGGTGGGCCGCGGCCTGGCGGGGGAGGACGCGCCGCGCCGCCCGGGTGGGGCGTCACGGCGGCGTCACGGAATCGAGGTGCGATTTTAGGCGCTTCGTCCCGGCGATACCGGGCGTTGTGGCACCCGGAAACCGAGGTTTTCGCACCCCGCGGGGCGACGGCCCCAGCGCGGCTACTTGCGCGCCTCCAGCACCAGGTTGAATGGCGTCTCGGTGGCGCGGCGGAAGCGCGCGAAGCCGGCCTCGGCGAAGACATGGCCCAGCCGGCGCTCGCCGGCCTGCGCCCCCAGTCCGAGCTTGACCTTCTGCGACAGCGAATTGGGCGTGCAGAGGCAGGTCGAGGCCGCGTAGAACAGCCGGCCCACCGGATTGAGGTTGTCGTCGAGCTCGTCGTTGGCGAACGGCTCGACCAGCAGCACGGTGCCGCCCGGCTTCAGCGCCTCGTAGGCGCGCTGCGCCGCGCCCACCGGATCGCCCATGTCGTGCAGGCAGTCGAAGAAGCAGACGAGGTCGAAGTCGCCGCCCTGGAAGTCCTGCGCCGTCGCCTGGGTGAACTGCACGCGGTCGCCCACGCCGGCCTCGGCGGCGCGCTGGCGCGCGGTCGCGATGGAGCGGTCGTGGAAGTCGAAGCCGTGGAACGTCGACTTGGGGAAGGCCTGGGCCATGATCACCGAGGAGGCGCCGTGGCCGCAGCCGATGTCGGCCACCTTGGCCCCCTCCTGCAGCCGCGGCACCACGCCGTCGAGCGCCGGCAGCCACTCGGCGACCAGGTGGGCGCGATAGCCGGGGCGGAAGAAGCGCTCGGTGCCGGTGAACAGGCACGGATGATGGTCGGCCCACGACAGCGCGCCGTCGCCGCGCATCGCGGCCACCAGCTTGTCCTTGTCGAGGTACATGCTGGCGAGCACGCCCGCGCCACCCGCGACGTAGACCGGCGAATCCTCGACCGCGAGCGCCATCGCCTGCTCCTCGGGTAGCCGGAACCGCCCCTGGTCGTGCTCCACGTAGCCGCTGGCCGCCTGCGCGCTGAGCCACTCACGCACGAGCCGGGCATTGCAGCCGGTGCGCTCCGCGAGCTGCTCCGGCGTCACCGGCTTGCCGTCGGCCAGCGCGCGGTACAACCCCAGTTCATCGCCGAGGATCACGTTGGCCATGATCGCCGCGCCGCCCATGTCGACGACCAGCTTGCCCATGAATTCCTGAAGTTTGGCTTCGTCCATTTCGCATGCCCCTCGCGCGGGCCGCAGGACACGCACGACGAGGGCGGCCCGCTGTCCTCCCGGTGCACGCACCGCTCGGTGCGAGCTGGAATATTCGGCCGAGCTTCCCGGCAGGTCAACGCACGGATGCCGCATCCCCCCAACTCGATGGCCGCCGTCGCCGCGAGGCGACCGACGCTTCAGGCCAGCGCGCGCAACACCGCCCGCACCGGACTCGCGTCGGCGCTCGTCAGCTTCAATGGCAGCGCGATGAGCTCGTAGTCGCCCTCGGGCACGTCGTCCAGCACCAGGTTCTCCAGCACGCGCAGGTCGCGCCGGCGCAGCACCTGGTGGCTGTCCAGCGTCTTGCTGGCCGCCGGATCGACGCTGGCGGTGTCGATGCCCACCAGCCGCACGCCGAGGTCGGCCAGCGCCTCCACCGTCGCCGGCGCGAACGCGGCGCAGTCAGGGTCGAACCTGTCGAGCGGCGCCGTCGCGTAGGTGCGCACCAGCACGCGCGCGGGCAGGGGCGCGCCGGCGGGCGGCAGCGCGTGCGCGAGGTGGGCCATCTCCACCAGCGGGCCGGTGCCGATGGCGTGGATCACGCGGCACGGGCCCAGGAACGGCTCGAGCGCGACCGTGCCGATGGGAGCCGCGCCGGCCTCGTAGTGCAGCGGCGCGTCGGCGTGCGCGCCGGTGTGCGGCGACAGCGTGATGGCGCTCACGTTGACCGGGCAGCCCGGGCCGATGGTGGCGCCCCAGACCTGGCGGTACTCGGTGTCGCCCGGGAAGACGGGCGAGCGGGCGTCCACAGGCGGGGAGATGTCCCAGAGCTTTTGCATGGCCGCGGGCTATTGGTACTGCGACGTCTCGGCGACGGGCTTCTTCGCCTCGCCGTCGCCCTCCACCGGCGCGGTGGCGCGCACCACGGTGACGGTGCACAGCGATTCCGCCACGACGGTGGACGACACGCTGCCCAGGTAGCGGCGCAGCAGCGAGTTGCCGCGCGCGCCCATCACGATGTGGTCGACCTGGTTGCGGCGCGCGAAGTCCACCAGCGCGTCGGCCGGATCGGGGGCCTCCAGCACGTGGAAGGTGAGCCGGCCGTCCTCGAGGTTGAGCGACTTGCTGATGGGCCGGGCCCAGTGCTTGAGGCTCACCAGCTGCTTCACGTGCAGGCTCTTGCCGGTGTGGTCGGTGAGCGCGTCGGTGCCGATGCGGGCGATGCGCATCACGCTGACGCAGGCCAGGCGCGCGCCGGGCTCGGTGAGCACGATGCGGCGCACGGTCTCGCGCAACTGCTCGAGCAGGTCGGGCGACGCGTGGTCCACGTCGACGGCGGCCATCACGATGCTGCTGCGGTTGAGCACCTCGGTGGCGCTGGGCGCGGCCTCCTGCGGCTCGGCGCCGAGCGCGAAGAACCAGCGCTTCAGGCGCGTCCACTGGCTCGAGCGCACCATGCGTTCGGCGCGCCGCGTGAGCACGACCTGGTCGGGCTCCTGCAGGTCCAGCGCGAGCTGCGCGGCGGTCTGGTAGCGCTTGTCGGGCTGCACCTCGAGGCACTTGAGGATCACCTCCTGCAGCCAGGGCGGGCAGTCGGGACGCAGCGCGCGCGGTGGGATCGGGTCGATCCACAGCCGCTTGCGCAGCCCGCGCACCGACGTGGGCGCGCCGAACGGGCGCTCGCCGGTGGTGAAGTGGTACAGCATCACGCCCAGCGCGAACAGGTCGGAGCGCGGGTCGTTGCGGATGAACTGCACCTGCTCGGGCGACATGTAGGGCCCGGTGCCCATGGGCAGCGAGAATTCCTCTTCCAGCAGGTCGGGCAGGTGCTCGTGGCGCGACAGGCCGTAGTCCACCAGCACGGCCGCGCCGTCGGGGCGGAACATGATGTTGCTGGGCTTCACGTCGAGGTGCACCACGTGCTGGCGGTGCAGGTCGTGCAGCGCGGTGGCCACGCGGATGCCGATCTCGGCCACCTCGTCGAGCGCCAGCGGCGCCTCGGCCAGGCGCGGGCGCAGCGTGTCGCCCGCGATGTGCTCCATCACGATGAAGGGCTGGCGCGTGAAGTCGCCGCGCGCCACGTAGTGCGGCACGTGCTGGCCCGTGAGGGCCGGCATGATCATCTGCTCCACCTCGTAGCCGACGATGGTGGCCGGATCCTCGCCGCCCTTGATGCGCGGCACCTTCATGATCAGCGGCGGCTCGCCGGCCACCGGCGCGGGATTGCCCTCCGCATCCACGCGGCTGACGCGCCACATGGCGGCCATGCCGCCCTGGTGCAGGCGCTTCTCCAGCAGGAAGCCGTCGACGACGGCGCCCTTTTCCAGCGGCGGCGCCAGGCCGCCGACGTCGTACCAGTCGGCGCCACGGCGCGAGCCGCCGCCGCCGCCCGAATTGAACGCGCCGCTCGATCGCACGGTGCCGGACTTGACCGACTTCGACGCTGGCTTGCCGGGCTTGTTGACCATCACACCCCCTCCGCGAGACGTGCCGCCAGCCGCTCGGGCAGGCCCGCGGCGCGGATCTTGGCTGCGGCGCTCTCGTGGTCGTAGGGTACACGGTGATACGTGATCCGTTGGGCCCCCGGTTCGAACATCGCGTAGCAGGCGGCGGGATTGCCGTCGCGCGGCTGGCCGGCGGACCCGGGAATGACCAGCCACTGGCGATAGCCGGGCAGCGGGATCGGCACCTCGGGCGTGGGCGTGAAGTCGCCCGCCTTGCCGGTGGCGCCCAGGTGGTACAGGCGCGGCTCGTGCACGTGGCCGCAGAAGGTGTAGTGGCAGGTGGTGGCGTGGATGGAGCGCACGGCGTCGGCGCGGCCCTGCACGTACTCCCACTGGCTGGGCGCGAACGCGTTGGCGTGCACGTAGAGGCGATCTTCGCGCTGCACCTGGAACGGCAGCGAGGCGAGGAAGTCGAGCTGGCCGGGATCGAGCTGTGCGCGGGTCCAGTCGATGACCATGCGGGCCTCGGTGCGCATCTGCGGCGTGCTGCCGATGACGGCGGCCTCGTCGTGGTTGCCGCACACCGCGGCGGCGCCGGCCTCCACCATCTCGCGCACCTGGTCGACCACCCAGGCGGGATCGGCGCCATATCCGACGAAATCGCCCAGGAACGCCCACTCCGTGGCGCCCTGCGCACGGGCGTGGGCGAAGACGGCCTCGACGGCTTCCCGGTTGGCATGCAGGTCGGTCACGACCGCGATCTTGGTCATCTGTTCTTCAGGTCTCGAGGGCCGGGCGGCAAGCAGATGCCCATTCTGGCAGGCATGTTGCCAGCACTCCCTGACAGCCTCCGTACGGGAATACGCAAGCCCCACCCGGCCGAAGGGCGTCGCAGGAAACCCGCATCCGGTAACGTGTTGGCTTCGAGGCGAAGTCATTCACGGCGAGAATCCCGGGCTACGGGCGCCACCGCGCCTGCATCACCTTCGGCCACGAGAGGATCCATGTCCCGACATCCGCAGCTCAATCCGTTGGCCGCCGCGCTCGTCGCGGCCCTGCTCGTCGCCGCCGTGCCCGCCTCGGCCAAGGCGCCGGCCGTCTCCGGTGTGGTGCGAGGCGTCGGTGGCAAGGTCTACGCGCACGCCAAGGTCTGCATCGACCGCAACGGCAACGCGCGCTGCGATTCCAACGAGCCGGCGGTGTTTTCGGGCGCGGACGGCGGGTTCAGGCTGGCCGGCAGCGGCGCGCTCGTCGCGGAAGTCGGCAAGGGCGCGTTCCTGGTCGACGCGGCGGCGCACACGAAGGTGGCCGTGAAACGGGCGCTCGTGCTGAGAAGCCCCCAGGGCGTCGACGCGGGGGCGGTGGCGGTCGGGCCGCTGTCCACCGAGTTGCAGGCCCTCATCGACGCGTCCGGCGGCGCGACCGCGCTGGCCGCCGCCGACGGGCAACTGAGGGCGCGGCTGGGCGTGTCCGATCCCGTCGTGGATGGCGGTTCGCCGGACAAGGACGGCGCCACGCTGGTGGCCGAACAGGAGGCCGTGATCGACCGCATCGCCGCCGCCGTCGCCGACACCGGCCGCAAGGACGACCTCGCCGCCGCGCTCGCCAGCCGGCTCGCGCTCGACCGCATCACCAATGTCGTCGTGATCTACGCCGAGAACCGCAGCTTCAACAACCTGTTCGCCAGCTTCCCCGGCGCCACGGGCGTGCCCGCCGCCGGCCCGGGCCGCAAGAAGGCCCCTGGCTACGCGCCGCAGCGCGATCGCGACGGCAGCGTGCTGCCCAAGCTGCCGCCGGCCTGGGGCGGCCTCACCGCGGCCGGCCAGCCCGTCACGGTCACGCAGGCCCAGACCACCAACGTGCTGCCCAACGCGCCGTTCCAGGTCGACTCGCCCACGCCCGCCTGGGGCACGCCGGTGCTCGCCAACACCATCATCACGCGCGACCTGTACCACCGGTTCTACGAGAACCAGATGCAGATCGACGGCGGCCTCAACGACAAGTTCGCCGCCTGGGGCGACTCCGGCGGCCTGGTGATGGGCTACTACGACGGCAGCCGCACGGCGATGTGGAAGGTGGCGCGCGACTACACGCTGGCCGACCGCTTCTTCCAGGGCGCGTTCGGCGGCTCGTACCTGAACCACCAGTACCTCGTGTGCGCCTGCGTGCCGGTTTATCCGGACGCCGACGCGAGCCCGGCCCATCCATCCATCACCGTGCTGCGCACCGACGCCGACGGCAAGTTCACGCCGGACCTCGCGCTGGCCGACAACTCTCCGGCGTCGGCGCTCGCCGGCCCGCCGGTGTTCAGGAAGAGCGGCAACCTCACGCCCAAGGACTACTTCGGCGACGGCAGCTTCCACAGCGTCAACACGATGCAGCCGCCGTACCAGCCCAGCTACAACCCGCCCACGCCCGACGACGCCACGGGCCTGTACGCCACGCCGCTGGAGCCCACCACGCTGCCGCCGCAGACGCAGGCGACCATCGGCGACCTGCTCACCGGCAAGGGTGTGGCGTGGACATGGTATTCGGGTGGCTGGAACGCCGCGGCGGCCGACCGCACAAAGGTCTACGACGGCGATTCGGGCAACTTCCAGTCGCACCACCAGCCGTTCAACTACTACGCGGCCTTCGACCCGAAGACGCATGCCGCCGACCGCGCCGCGCACCTGAAGGACTACGACGACCTCGTGGCCGCGGCCGCCGCCGGCACGCTGCCGCCGGTGGCGTTCTACAAGCCCGTCGGCAAGGACAACGAGCACCCCGGCTACGCGAGCGTGGCCGAGGGCGACGCCCACATCGCCGACCTGGTGGCCAGGCTGCAGGCGAGCCCGCAGTGGGCCCACATGCTGGTGGTGGTGACCTACGACGAGAACGGCGGCCAGTGGGACGAGGTGGCCCCGCCGAAGGGCGACCTCGTCGGCCCGGGCACGCGCATCCCCGCGATCATCATCTCGCCGTTCGCGCGCCGCGGCGCCGTCGACCACACGCCCTACGACACCGCCTCCATCCTGCGCTTCATCACGCACCGCTGGTCGCTGCCGGTGCTGCCCGGCATCCAGCTGCGCGACTCGTCGCTGCAGGCGCACGGACTGCCGCCGATGGGCGACCTCACCGCCGCGCTGGAGTTGCGCGCCCGCTGATGCGACCCGCGCGAGCGCTGGTGCGCGGCGCCGTTGCGGCGCTCGCGCTGTCGACGGCGTTCGCTGGCGCCGCCGAGCCCGGGCCGCGCGCGTACGGCGATCGCCCGAGCGTCGCGCAGCTCACCGCGCTGGGCCGCGCCATGTTCAACGACCCCGGCCTGTCGGCCGGCGGCCGGCTGGCGTGCGCGAGCTGCCACGACCCCGCGACGGCGTTCGGTCCGAACGCGCACACGCCCAGCCCGTTCGCCGACGCCGACCCCGGGCACGCGGGCACGCGCGCGATCCCCTCGCTGCGGTACGCGCAGTTCGCCGGCCGCTTCACCGAGCACACGGTCGACGACGAGGAGACCCACGGCGCGGATGGCGGCCCCACCGGCGGCTTCACCTGGGACGGGCGCGCGGACACCGCGCGCGAGCAGGCGCGCATCCCGCTGTTCGATGCGCGGGAGATGGGCAACGCCGACGAGGCCGCCTTGGCGCGGCGGGTGGCCGCGGCGCCGTACGCGGCGCGGTTCCGCCAGGCCTTCAGCCCGCCCGGCTGCGACGTGTTCGGCGACGCGAAGCAGGTGGTGGCGTGGGTGGCGCTGGCCTTCGAGGTCTACGAGCAGGCGCCGGAGTTCGCGCCCTTCGACAGCCGCTACGACCGCTTCCTGGCCGGCCGCGCGACGCTGTCGCCGGCCGAGCGGCGCGGGCTGGCGCTGTACCGCGACGCGGCCAAGGGCAACTGCGAGACCTGCCATCCGAGCCGGCGCAGTTCCAGCGGGCGCGCGCCGCTGTTCACCGACGCGGGCTTCATCGCCGTGGGAGCGCCGCGGCGCGCCGATCTGCCGCCGCTGGACCCGTCGTTGCGGTCGCCGGTGGCGTCGCGGGCCCGCGGCGCCGAAGTCGACCTGGGGCTGTGCCGCGCGGGCCGCACGGGCCTCGCCGACGACCCGAGCTTCTGCGGCCGCTTTCGCACGCCCACGCTGCGCAACGTGGCGCTGCGCGCGAGCTTCTTCCACAACGGCTCGGTGCATTCGCTGCGCGACGCCGTGGCGTTCTACGCGACGCGCGACACCGATCCCGCGCGCTGGTATCCGCGGCGCGCGGACGGCGGCGTGCACGCCTACGACGACCTGCCGCCCGGGAGCGTGCCCTACGTCGATCGCGAGGTGCCGTTCGAGCCGCTGCCCGACGGCCGTCCGCGGCTGGACGACGCCGAGATCGACGACCTCGTCGCCTTCCTGCGGACGCTGACCGACGCGGACGCCGCGCCGGCCGCGGCCCGCTGAACGCTCAGTTCTCCGACGAGGTCTTGATCGCGCTGGACGCGCCCACCGCCACGAACTTGCCGTTGCCGTAGGTCACGCCGTCGAGCGCGGCGGCGCCGGCCTCGTTGCGCGCCGTCCAGGTGATGCCGTCGGGGCTCGTCTCGATGCCGTTGTCGCCCACGACCACGATCAGCCCGAACGGCGACGCGCCGACCGCGCGCAACGCGCCCGAGATCTGCGAGGCCGGGGGCGTCGTCCAGGTCGAACCGTTGACGCTCGTCGTGATGATGCCGTTGTCGCCCACCGCCACGAACATGCTGCCGGTCCAGGCGACGCCGTGCAGGTTGATCGGCGTGCCGTTGATCACGACCACCTGGCCGGACGACCAGGTGGTGCCGTCCGGGCTCGCCGTGATGTAGCCGGCGTCGCCCACGCCGACGTAGTGGCCGTTGCCGTACGCGCCGGCGTTCAGGGTGCCCGCGGTGGTGGTCGCGAGCGTCGTCCACGTCATGCCGTCGGTGCTCGAATAGAGCTTGCCGCCCTCGCCGAGGCCGACGACCTTCGTGCCCACGATCAGGCCATGCAGCGGCGTCGTGCCCGAGGGCAGGGTGCCCGCGGTCCACGTGCTGCCGTCGGTGCTCCAGGCCGCCGCGCCGGCGGATGCGACCGTGCCGACCGCGACATAGGTGCCGTTCAGGTGCCCGATCGCGTACGCCTTGGGCGACGTGCCCGAGAACACGGTGACGGGCGTCCACGTGGCGGCGTCGCTGCTCGCGAGCGCGGCGCCCGTGTCGGACACGGCCACGTACTTGCCGTCGTCGTAGTCCACGCCCAGCAGGTTGCCCGCGGACGGGGCGGCGACGTTGATCCAGCTCGCCCCGGCGATCGGCGTGACGACGACCGCGATGGACGTCGTCTGCGTGGTGGCGCCCGTCAGTGCGGTGGAAATAGTTACCGTCGTGTTTGCAGTGAGGCTGCCGGTGGCGGGCGGCGTGTACACCACGCTCGTGCCCGAGCTGGCGCTCAGCGAGCCGGCGCCGTTCAGCGTCCAGGTGGGCGTGGCGCTGCTGTTGGCCACCGTCGCGGTCAGGGTGACCGTGGTGCCGCCGGGGCTCGTCGTGCTGCCGGAGGCCGCCACGCTGAGCGAGGCCGCGGGCGACGGCGCGGGGGTCGGCGTCGGCGTCGGCGCCGGGGCCGGCGTTGGCGAGCCGCCGCCACCGCCGCCGCCGCAGGCAGTGAGCACCAGGGGCAGGGCCGCCACGGCCGCATAGAGACGCAGCCACGATTTATCGGAGCTCGCACCGGAGCGGGAAGTGGTCATGACAGTTCCTTTGAATCGGGCGCTCGACGGCGAGCTCCTCTGGGTGCGGCAATGGCATTCGTTGTGCCCAGCGGCCCCCGATCCAGGGTTACTGCGGATGCGTCAGCTCATCGGGAAACGCCTAGCCGATGCGTCCCAGGAGCAGGTACTCCATGAGCGCCTTCTGCACGTGCATGCGGTTCTCGGCCTCGTCCCACACCACCGACTGCGGGCCGTCGATGACCTCGGCGGCGACCTCTTCGCCGCGGTGCGCCGGCAGGCAGTGCATGAACAGCGCGTCGGAGCGGGCGACGGCCATCATCTCGGCGTCCACGCACCACTTCTCGAAGTCCACCAGGCGGCGCTCGTTCTCGGCCTCGTAGCCCATGCTGGTCCACACGTCGGTGGTGACCAGGTCCGCGCCGCGGCAGGCGTCGAGCGGGTTGTCGAACAGCTTCACGCAGGCGCGGTTCTTCACGCCGGCCACGTCGAAGTCCAGCTCGTAGCCGCTGGGCGTGCTCACGTGCAGCGTGAAGCCGAGGATGTCGGCGGCCTGCAGCCACGTGTTGGCCATGTTGTTGCCGTCGCCCACCCACGCCACCGTCCTGCCGGCGATGGCGCCGCGGTGCTCGATGAAGGTGAACAGGTCGGCCAGGATCTGGCACGGGTGGAACTCGTTGGTGAGGCCGTTGATGACCGGTACGCGCGAGTGCGCCGCGAAGCGCTCGATCTTGGTCTGCTCGAAGGTGCGGATCATCACGATGTCGACCATGCGGCTGATGACGCGGGCCGAGTCCTCGATGGGCTCGGCGCGGCCCAGCTGGCTGTCGCCCGTGGTGAGGTTCACCACCGAGCCGCCCATCTGGTACATGCCGGCCTCGAAGCTCACGCGCGTGCGCGTGGAGGCCTTCTCGAAGATCATCGCCAGCGTGCGATCGACCAGCGGCTGGTACTTCTCGTAGTTCTTGAAGCGCTGCTTGATCTCCCTGGTGCGCTCGAAGAGATACGCGTACTCCTGGGCCCGCAGGTCCTTGAACTGCAGGTAGTGCTTCATGAGGGTGTCGCCGGGCTTCATGCCTGCTCCGCCAGGAAAGTCTTGATGATCGGCGCGAGCCTGGCCACCGTCTCGTCGGCCTCGGCCGCCGTGAAGATCAGCGGCGGCACCAGGCGCACCACGGTGTCCGCGGTGACGCTCAGCAGCAGGCCGGCGTCGGCCGCGCGCGTGAGGATCACGCCGCAGGGCTTCGCCAGCTCGATGCCGATCATCAGGCCCTCGCCGCGCACTTCCACCACGCCGTCGACGCCGGCGAGCTCGCGCCGAAGCGCGGCGCGCAGGCGCTCGCCCACGTCCTCGGCGTTCTTCATCAGGCCTTCGGACTCGATCAGTTCGAGCGTGGTGACCGCCGCGCGCATGGCCAGCGGGTTGCCGCCGAAGGTGCTGCCGTGGTTGCCGGGGCCGAGCACGCCGCTGGCCTTCTCGCCGACCACCAGCGCGCCGACGGGCACGCCCGAGCCCAGGCCCTTGGCCAGGCTCATCACGTCGGGCTGGATGCCGGCCCACTGGTACGCGAACCACTTGCCGGTGCGCGCGACGCCGCACTGCACCTCGTCGAGCATCAGCAGCCAGCCCTGCTCGTCGCAGACGGCGCGCAGCTCGCGCAGGTAGTCGTTGCGGGCCGGGTTGATGCCGCCTTCGCCCTGCACGGGCTCCAGCAGCACGGCGACGACGTTCGTGTGCGACCTCGCGATCTCGCGCACCGCGGCGGCGTCGTTGAACGGCACGCGCACGAAGCCCTCCACCAGCGGGCCGAAGCCGGCCTGGATCTTCGGGTTGCCGGTGGCCGACAGCGTGGCCAGCGAGCGGCCGTGGAAGGCGCGCTCGCACACGATGATCTCGGGGCGCTCCACGCCCTTGTCGTGGCCGTACTTGCGCGCCAGCTTGATGGCGGCCTCGTTGGCCTCCAGGCCGGTGGAGCAGAAGAAGGCGGACGCCAGGCCGGAGCGCTCGCACAGCATCGTGGCGAGTGTCTCCTGCAGCGGCACCTGGTAGTAGTTGGACGAATGGATGAGCTTGCCGGCCTGGTCGGCGATGGCGGCCACCAGCACCGGGTGGGCGTGGCCCAGCGTGTTGACGGCGATGCCGCCCAGGGCGTCCAGGTACTCGCGGCCGTCGGTGTCCCAGACTCGGCTGCCTCGGCCGTGCGACAACGCGAACGGCAGGCGGCCGTAGGTGTTCATCACATGGGGCATGGCGGCGGGCTGGGTCATCGCGGGTGGCTCCTGTCGAGTTCCGGGGAAACAAAAGGCCGGCGGTCGGGTTGCTTCACGCGCCCAACAGGTGCCGGCCAGGGGAAAAACATTCTAAAGGCCCGTGGATTGCGCGGGCGTGAACCTGCTTGGTAACCCACATGATTGGTGCGATGCAGCAGCGCAAGGCACAATACAAGGTTCCCCGTCCACCCGACATCAATGAACCCGGCTCAACCCCGTCAATTCTTCATCCAGGGCCAGACCCTGGACGGGCGCACGTTCCGCCCGAGCGACTGGGCGGAACGGCTGGCGGGCGCGATGTCGTGCTTCCGCCCCGGCGGCGCGAAGGGCGGGATCGGCTCGTTCATCGGCTATTCGCCGTACTGCGTGCCGCGGCTGATCAACAACGTCAAGAACGTGATCGTCGACGAACGGCTGAAGGCGCTCGAGCCCATGGCCTGGGACTTCGTCATGAACTTCGCGCGCGACAACAAGCTGCAGGTCGTCGAGGGCTCGCTGCGGCCAGACGGCACCGTCGAGCCGACGCCCAAGCCGGCCGGCTGATTCATGGGTGCCAGGTCTTGCCTGGCAACCTTGCCCGCGTGCGGGAGTTGCCAGGCAAGACCTGGCACCGCTTTGGGCATTGCATTGGCTTGCGCCCAGTAAAAAAGGCTCCCGAAGGAGCCTCTCTTACTTTCCACCCGGAAAACCGCTTCAGGCGGCGGCAGGGGCAGCCAGGGCCTTGACCTTGGCAGCCAGACGGCTCTTGTGGCGAGCGGCCTTGTTCTTGTGGAACAGACCCTTGTCGGCGATCGAGTCGATCGTCTTCTGGGCGGACTTGAACAGATCGGCGGCCTTCGCGGTATCACCGGCGGCGACGGCCTTCTGGACGTTCTTGATGACGGTGCGGAACTTGGAACGCAGCGACGAGTTGTGCGCGTTCAGCTTCACGTCCTGACGGGCGCGCTTGCGGCCCGAGGCAAGACGGACGGTGCGCTTCTTGGCTTTGGAAGAGGTTGCCATTTGGTATTTGTGCTCCGGGTGGGAGAAAAGTCTTCGATCATACCATGCACTCCAGCGAAATGCACGTCCCTCGATGCAAATCAACTGGACGGACACCCAGTGGGCGGTCTCCCGCCGCGGCCGATGCCCGGCGTTCGCGGCTCGACAAGAGGCGTTTCGCGCGTCGATCGGCGCGAAACGCCCCATGGAAACGCCGGCGCTGCGTCAGTTCTTGTCGATCCGCCCGTACAGCCCGTGCGCCTCGTTGCCGGGACCGGCGGTGTAGAACAGCGTAGTGCTCGGCTGGCTGTTCAGGTCGTTGCCGAACTGCAGCGCCCACAGCCCCGGCACGACGATGGGCGTGCCGTCGTTGTTGCTGAGCGTGCCCGCCATCGCGCCCGTGGCCGGGTCGTAGACGTTGATCTTGCCGTCGCCGAAGTTGCCCACCAGCAGCATGTTGGCGAACTTGCCGAAGCCCGCCGGCGCCAGCGCCACGCCCCAGGGCGCGTTGAGCGCGCCGCCGATGGCCACCAGGTGCTGCTGCAGGTTGCCCTGCAGGTCGAACACGTCGAGCAGGCCCAGGCCGGCGCCGGGGTTGTCGCGGCCGGTGGTGGTGTTGCGCTGCGCGTACGTGACGTAGACCTTGCCGCCGATCTGCTGGATGCCGAACGGCGCGTAGCCGGCCGGCAGGGACGCGTCGACGAAGCCGCCCGTGGTGGCGACCGGCGCGAACGTGCCGTCCAGCGTCACCACCGCGCCGTGCGCGAAGTCGGCGGCGTAGAGCATGGTGCCGCCGCCGCCCGTGGTGATCGCCAGGCCGGTGAAGCTGTCGCCGGCGGCGCTGTCGTCCACGATGGTGAACGAGTGCGTGCCGTCGACGCCGGGCGACCAGGCCGAGATCTGCCCCTGCAGCGTGGCGAAGATGAAGGGCGCGACGCCGCTGACGCCGGACTCGGTGATGGAGAACGCGCCGCTGCCGTTGTAGACGATGCCCGACGGATTGCCTTGATTCAGCGTGACCACGAGCGACTGCGCCACGCCGTTGCCGTCGTACAGCGTCGACGTGCCCGTGCCCGCGTTGGCGATCCACGAGAAGCCCGTCGGGTTGAACGCGAGGCCCCACGCGTTGACGAGGTTCGCGTCGTGGTGCAGCGCCAGCGTGGCCGCCGTGTCGCTCACGAGCGCGTTGGCCACGTAGTTGCCGCCGCCGGCGCCGCCGAAGGTGGTGCCCGTGGGCGTGCAGGTGGTCATGCCGTAGGAATTGGTGGTGCAGTTCTGGCCGCCGCCCGAGGTGGGTTGCGTCGTCATGCCGCCGCTGCCGCCGCCGCCGCAGGCCGCGAGCAGGGCGCCGGTGGCGATGGCGAGGGCGAAGGGCAGGGGACGGGGGGTGCTGGAAAGGGTCATGGTCTCGGCTCCTGGTGTTCGGATGCGACGCGGATTGCAGCGCCTGCACGTGGATGCCGGAGGGAGCCGGACCGGTTCATCTCCGGGCCGCCCGATCGAGACGAATTCAGAACACGACGCTGGCCCCGAGGATCCAGGCCGCGCGGCGGCGGCGCGCGTCGATGTCGTCGCGCACGTGGCCGGCCACGATGCCGTCGCGCGACAGGCGCATGTCCCAGCGCCCGAGCGTGCAGCCGATACCCACTAGCGTATCGGTGCGGTCGCCCAGGCGTGCCTGGTACGCGGGCGCCGGTCCGTAGTGCAACCAGCCGACGTGAGCGAACGCGTGCCAGTGGTCGTCGAACGCGTGGCTCGCGTTGATCTCCGTGTAGAACGTGCGCACCGCGCCACCGAAATAGTGCGGCGCGTACCAGGTCCGGAGCGAGCCCTCGGGCGCGACCAGCCCCACCATGGCTTCGGAAAAATCATAGAGCGCGCTGGCGTGGCCGTAGTGCGTGCGGCGCACGCCGGCGTCCCAGGCCCATTGCGGCGCCAGGTCCTCGAGGCCGGGCAGTTCGTCGAGCCTGCCGCTCCAGCCGAGCATCGCGTCCGCGCTCGCGAGGCCCGTGTCGCGCGTGCGCCAGAGCCCCGCCACGCCGCCGTACGCGCCCTGCGGCGCATCGGCCATCACGCTCGCGCGCAGCACGGGGCCGGCGTCGTCGGTGCCGGTGCCCCGGTAGCGGTTGACGCTGTCGACGCCCAGCGTGCCGGCGAACTGCGCCCGCGCCGCGCCGGCCAGCGCGAGCAGGGCGAGGCCGAGTGCCCGGCGCGCGGCACGCAAGGGGATCGACCTGCGGGCCGGGGCCGTCAATCGCGGCGCCCGTCAGCGGCGGGTCATGGCGAGCGGCCCGGCGCGCCGGCGGCCGCCAGCACGGCGCGGCAACCGGGTGCGACGGGCGGCCGCGACGGCGTCGATTCGGCCGCGTGCAGCAGCGAGGCGCAGGCGTCGATGCTCCCGTCGGGCAGGCGCACCAGGCGCAGCGCCGGCGCGGCGCGGCGCGCATCGGCGGTGGCGCGGGCCTCGTCCATCACGGCCAGCAGGCCCGACACCTCGCCGGCCGCGAACGAGGTGCCCGACACCATGCGCCAGCCGCCGCCGGGCACAGTGGTGGGCAGGTCGCGAGCCGGTGCCGACCAGGCGCCGGTGGCGCCCGGCGGCGCGTCGGTGGCGGCCACCGCGATCACGCCGGGATGCATGGCCGGGAAGCCGCCGCCCGGCGCGCTCGCATCCACGGCGGCCACCACCTGCTGGCGCTGCGCCAGCGCCACGTCGATCAGCCGGCCCAGCAGCAGGTCGGCCGGTCCGGACAGGCTCATGTTGATGACCTCGGCGCGCTGCTCGATGGCGAAGCTCAGCGCCTTCGCGAGCGTCAGCGAGTTGCACAGCGTCTGGCTGGCGCTCACCTCCCAGCAGGCACGCAAGGCCACCAGGCTCGCGTCGGGCGCCACGCCCACGATGCCGATGCCGTTGTCGGCGCGCGCGGCGACGAGGCCGGCCACCGCCGTGCCGTGCAGCTCTGCCACCCATGCCTGGCCGTCGACGAAGTTGGCGTGCGCGAGCACGGCCTGCGCCAGGTCGGGGTGGGCCTCGTCGATGCCGCTGTCGATGATGGCCACGCGCACGTGGCGCCCCGTGGCCACGGCGTGCAGGTCGTCGAGGTGCCATTGCCTGGCGGTGGGCTGCAGCGCGTACAGCGGGTCGAGATGGCCCTGCGCGCGGAACTCGTTCATGGGCTGCGCCCACGCCACCTCGGCATGCGCCTGCAGCGCCGCGATGCTGGCGTCGAGGCTGGCCTGCGGCGGCAGCGCGAACACCGCGCAGTCGAGGCCCAGCGCGGGCATCGCCCACAGCGTGACCAGCGTCAGCCCGTGCGCGGCCGCGAGACGCGCGCCCGCGCGCAGTTGCGCCTGCGTGCGCGCCGCGTCGGCGTAGCCCGCGCCGCCGTAGCTGCCGTCCACGCGCGCGTGCGCCGGCGGCGAGCGCAGCATCGCCAGCACCTGGCGCGGCGCCGAGGCGGCGTCCACCGGCACGGGCGGTACCGGGGCATCGTCGGCGCGGGCGGCGGCGCCGGCCAGGGTCAGCGCCAGGCCCAGCGCCACGCCGCGCAGCAGGGTCCTAAGACTCATCAGGCTACCCTCCGCCTGTCGGCTGCGGTGCGAGCCCCTTCGGGCGGCCGGGCGCTGCTCATGGCGACGCGCTCTCCAGCGCCTCGACCAGCGCCACGCCCGGGGCCTTGCGCAGCTTGTCGAGCGCCGCCGCGTAGTGCTCGCGCGGCAGGCGCACCACGTACGCGTCGCTCACGGTGGGGCCGTCCACCAGGCGCGCGCCGCTGTCCTTCAGGCCCAGCCGGATCTGCGCCTCGGTGGCATCGGGGAGGAAGCGCACGACGGCGGTGGCGCCGGTCTCGGCGGGCGCGGCCAGCGTGTGGTATTCGGTCGGAAGCGACTGCGGCCGCAGCGTGTAGCCGATGGCGGCCAGCAGCCCGACGGACAGCAGCGCCGGCGCCGCCCAGGCGCGCGCGGGCGACCGCGGGCCCGTGCGCCAGGCCGGCGGCAACCAGCCGCGGCGCCGGGTGGCGACCGGGAGGGGCATCGCGTCGCCGCCCAGGCGCGCGCGCATGCGGGCCCAGCCGTCCTCCACGTCCACCTGCGCGCCCTGGCCCGGCTGCAGCAGCTGCCACTGGCGCTCGGTCTCGAGCTCGGCGCGGCACTCGGGGCATTGCGACAGGTGCGCCTCCACGGCGTCGTGCTCGGTCGTTTCCAGGCGGCCGGTGAGATACCACGGCAGCAGCCGCTGGACCGCCGCGTGCGGATCGGGTTCGAGTTTGAGGATCTGACCGCTCATTCCAGTCTCCAAGGGGCACGGCGCGCGGACCGGGCATCCATCATCCGCCAATTCTTCGCGGCGCGGGTCATAGCCAGTCGTCCAGCGGGCCGGCGAAGGCGGATTTCAGGCGCTTGCGCGCGTGGAACATCCGCGTCTTGACGGTGTCGGTGGGGCACTCGACGATCTGCGCGATCTCCGGGTAGCTGAAGCCGTGGAAGTAGGTCAGCTCGACCGCCGCGCGCTGGTCGGCCGACAGCGCGCGCAGCGCCGTGTCGATGGCGGCGCGCGCCTGCGCCAGGCTCATGCGCGCCTCGGGACGCTCGGCGGCGTCGGCCGCGGGCTGGTCGTCCTCGGCCGCGTCGGGCAGGGGATCGTCGTGGCGCGACAGCGCCTTCAGCGCCTTGCGGTAGGCGATGGCGAAGATCCAGGTGGACACCTTGCTGGTGCCGTTGAACCGTTCGGCCTGGTTCCAGACGACGTACAGCGTGTCGTCGAGCACCTCCTCCACCAGGTGCTCGGGCCGCAGCATCCGGTGCAGGAAGCGCGACAGGCGCGGGTGGTAGCGCCGGTACAGCGTCTCGAACGCGGCCAGCTCGTGGGCGCATACGCAGGCGACCAGGCGGCGATCCTCGGCGTCGTCGTGCAGGCCGCCGGGCAGGGCGGCGAGGCGGGGCGATGGCTTGGGGGCGGGTGTCATGGCGTGGCGGGTGTCGTCCACGGTGCATGCCGCGAAGCGCGGCGGCGGTTCAACGGCGGCGCGGACCAGGGCGCCAAGCGTGATTTGTCGCACGAAACGAGGCCCAGGGCGAGCCCTGGGCGATCGACGGTGGATCGGCGCGGCCAGGCGGTGCGCGGCCTTCAGTTCCAGCGCCAGGTGTAGATCGCGTCGAGCGATTTCGACTGCGTGGAATTGCTCGTCGCCGTGGTCGTGGCCGTGTCCACGCCGGCCTGGGCGCGGATCGTCAGGCGCTGCGCGATGCGGTAGATCAGCTGCCAGTTGCCGGCCGTCGCGTTGACGCTGTGCTCGTAGCCGATGTAGACGCGCTTGGAGACCTGGCGCCCGAGCGACACCACGGTCTGCTTCACGTTGTCGGCGTCCGCCTTCTGGCCGACCGCGAAGTTGGTGAGCCCCAGCCGCTTGAGCACCTGGTCGCTGGGCGCCTCGCCCTCGCCGGCCAGCAGGGCCATCGCGGCCTGCTGCAGCAGCGCGGTGTCGGCGCCGCCCACCGTCTCGGGCGCGCGGCCCAGCATCAGCCACGAGAGCTTGTCGCTGTCGCTCATGTCGGGCTCGCTCATCAGGCGCACGTGCGGCGCGAGCGCGGTGCCGGTGATGGCCACGCCCACCACGACATCGAGGTTGGGGCGCACGGCCAGGATGTCCAGCCGCGGGTCGGACACCGGTCCGGTGAAGAAGATCTCGCCGCGCGTGACGTCCAGCTTCTGGCCGTAGGCGACGTACTGGCCGCCGGCCGTGCGCACATTGCCGCGCACCGCCAGCAGGCCGCCGGGCGACGTGATCTGCAGGTCGCCCTTGAGCGTGGTGTCGATGCCGCGCCCGCGCAGCTGCAGGTGGTCGCCGAGGCCCAGCGCGAGATTGATCTGCGTGGCCCGGCCGGTCCTGGGCACGGCCGCGGCCGCCGCGTCCCCGCCGTCGGCCTGGGCGCTGCCGTCCAGCACCTCCACGTCGCTGTCCAGCGAGGGCGCGTCGCCCTTGCTGAGGTCGAACAGGCCCTCGTCGATGCCCAGCTTGCCGTCCAGCTTGAGGGCGTCTTCGCCCAGCTGGATCGCCAGGTCGCCGCTGCCCACGATGCGGCGGTCGATGCGGCCCAGCAGCTGGAACTGGCGCGCCTGCAGCTGCAGCCTGGCCACCGGCGTGGCGCCCAGGCTGGCGCTGCCGGTCACCGACAGCTCGCCGTTGCCGCCCTGCAGGCGGAAGCGCTCGATCTGGGCGCGGTCGCCGGTCAGGCGGATCGCCGCCTCGCCGTCGTGCCCGTACACGCCCTCGAGCGCGTTGCGGATCGCCAGCTTCGTGGCGGTGATCTCGCCGGTGAGCTGCGGATCGCCCCAGCGGCCCGACAGCGCGAGGTCGGTGCGCAGGTCGCCCGCCAGGCGCCAGCCCGGCGGCAGCCAGGCGCCCCACACGTTGAGATCCTCGACGTGGGCCTTCACGTTGCCGTGCAGCGGCGAGGCGGCCGTGGGCAGCGACGCGGGCGAGGGCGCCTCGGCGGTCCAGTGGCCGCTCAGCTCGCCCAGGCGGGTGCCGGCCACGTCGGCGTCGGCCACCCAGTTGGCGCCCTCGGCCTTGATGACGGCGCTGGCGCGCGTGAGGCCCAGCGCCTGCTTGGACGCGGTGGGATCCTGCACGAGCTCGGACACGCTCAGGTCGCCGCTGGTGCGTGCCAGCTGCGCGGCCACGTGCCACTGGCCGTCGAAGGCCGCGTGCACCCGGGCCGTGAATTGCAGGTCGCCGTGCCAGCCCATGTCGGGCTGCGCGCGCGCCATCAACTCCGCCACCGAGAACGGCGCCAGCGCCGCGTCGACGGCCCAGTGCGCGCTCGCGCCGGGGCTGGCGGGCGCGGTCCAGAACGAGGGCTGCCAGTCCAGCTCGAGCCCGGCGAACTCCGCGCCGCCGGCGGCCACGCGCAGGGTCTGCCAATCGCCGGCGGCGTCGCGCGACAGGCTCAGGTCGAAGGGCTTGAAGTGCACCCAGTTCGGATTGACGACGGTGGGTACGGCCGATGCCGGAGCGACCGGCGGCGTCGCGGCGTTGGCCTCGTTGGCCGCGCGCAGGTCGAACTGCGCCACGTGGGCCTGCCAGGCGGGCGTGTTCACCGCCTCGGGCTGCCAGCGGCCCTGCAACTGCGCTTCCAGACGCGTGGCGTTGGCGTTGCCGATGTTGGCCAGGTGGGCGAGCCATGCCGGCGGGCTGACCGGCGCCTCGCCCTGCAGCTGCAACTGGTGCTGGCCCAGCGTGCCCGACAGCGTCGCCTGCGCGTGCGCGATGCGCGCGACGCCCACCTGGCCGTCCACCAGCGAGACCGTCGCGTCCAGCGGCGCCTGCGGATCGGTGCTGCCGTGCGCGTTCCATTGCAGCCTGGCCAGCTTGAACTGCGGACCCACCCAGTCGCTCAGCTCGCCTTGCGTGACGATGCGCAGCGGGGCGGCCGTCGCGTGGTGCGCATGGGCGGCGGCGTCGCCGAGGGCGAGGCGGCCGCCGGTGATCTGCAGGTCCAGTTTCGCGGAGCCGTGCGTGGGCCAGTTGCCGCGGGCGACCGGCCCTTGCGCGGCCGCCGCGGAGGCGGCCGCCGATGCCGCCACGGCCGGCACCAGCGCGCGCGCGTCGTCGGTCTTGCCGCCGGTGGCCACGGTGGTGGCGGCCTTGGCGATCAGCTCGCCGGGAATCGTCTTCGAGGCGGCCAGCGCGTCGACCGCAGAGGCCGCGGCGGCGGCGGGCGACGCCGCGCGCGCGCGCCCGCCGGGCGGCGCGAGCAGCTGCAGCGCCGGCGCGTCCACGGCCAGGTGCAACTGGTCGATCACGGCCAGCGCGTCGTCGTTCACGTGGCCCGGGCTGATGGCGCCGTCCACGCGCGCCTCGTTGCCGCCGCTGTGCACCTGCGCGGAGACGGCCCATGGCGCGCCCATCGCGTCGAGGGCGGCCTTGCCGTCCAGCGCGAGGCCGGCCACGAGGCTGTCGGCCACGACCAGGTCGGCACGGCCGTGGATGGCGGCCAGGCCCTGCCAGCCGGCGGGCGCGTTGGCCAGGTGCAGCGCCAGCGTGCCGTTGAGCAGGTTGGGGCCGTCGCGCAGCGGGCCCGAGTCGGCCAGCCGAACCCACGCGCCCGGGTCGAGCTGCGCCCATTGGGCGTGCAGGTCGCCCTGCCACGCGTCGTCCTTGCCGCGGCTCAGCGCGCCCGACGCGCTCGCCGTGGCGGAGCCGGCCTTGAGGTCGAACTGCTTGAGCTGCAGCGCGTCGGCCCGCAGCAGGGCGTCGAGCTGCAACGCCATCGGCGGCGTGGCCACGGACTTCGCGCCGGGCAGCGGCGGCGCCGTGCCCGCGAGCCGGCCGCTGACGCGGGCCGTCCAGGCGGATGGCGCGGAGGCCGGATTGGCCGGCGCGGACGCGGCGGCCGGTGCCCACAGCGACGAAGGCGCCGGCAGGTGCTCGAACTCGGCGCGCAGTGGCCCGCTGATGCGCCAGGCGCCGAGATGGGCATCGATGCGCGCCGGCTGCACCTGGTCGAGATCGAGCTGCACCTGCGCCTTGCCGGCCTCCCAGCGGCCCGTGGCGCGGAGCTCGCCGCCCGCGCCCTGCGCATCGGCCAGCATCAGGCGCAGCGCGGGGATCGCGATGAACTCGCCGTTCCACGGCGCCTCGAGGTGCGTGGTGAGCGTGGCGAACGGCAGGCCGCCCGCCGACCAGGCCGCCGGCGCGAGGTTGCGCACGTCGGCGTCGAGCGCGGCGGGCCTGGTGGTGGCGATGCGCAGCCGGCCCTGCAGGCGCGTGGCCGGCGCGCGGTCCGACAGCGCGCGCAGGTCGAGCTCGTCGGTGTCGACCAGCACGGCGCTCACCGGCAGCGCGGCGAACGGCGTCACGTGCGCGCTCGCGCTCGCCCGCGGCGCCGCGCGTCCCGCGCGCGGCTCGCCCCGCAGGTTGGCGACCACGTCGAAGCCTTCGAGCGGACCGCGCAGCGAGGCGCTGGCCGCCCAGTGCGGCAGCGGCGCGGCGGAGGCGGCCGGCGCCGGCGCGGCGTCGTGCGCCTCGAGCCGTACGTCGAGCTCCAGCGGCGCATCGGCGCGTGCCTGCAGGCTGGCCTCGGCCTGCACGTGCTCCCACGCGAAGCGCAGGTGGTCGACGCGGTGCAGCGCGCCGCCGTCGGCGCCGATGGCCAGCGCGGCCCGCACGTCGCTCAGCGGCGGGTTGTCGGCGATGGCCAGCGAGGCGACACGCACGCTCGCCACGTCCAGCGTCACCGGGCTGCGCAGCGACGCGGGCACGGTGACGGCGCCCGGCGTCTTCGAGGGCAGGGGCGTGATGCGCACCGCGTCGGCCGTCCAGGCGCTGAACGAGGCGCCGATCCAGGCGCCCGGATGCGGGTGCCAGCGCAGGTCGAGGCCGGTGACGGCGAGGTTGGCGACATCCACCTGCACGGAGGACTCGATCGCGCGCAGCGAGCCGATGCGCAGGCTGCCGCCGCCGAACGAGCCCTGCACGTCGACCACGGTGAGGCCGGGCACGTGCTGCAGCAGCCAGCGCGTGCCGCCCTCGCTGCGCCACAGCGCGCCGCCGACGGCCACGCAGGCGATCGCGGCCGCCGCCACGGCGGCCGCGGCCATCGAGGCGGCGCGCGCCACGCGCCGCCAGCCGGCGCGGCGCGGCGGCACGGGCGGGGACGGGCGGTCGTCGGCGGGCTCGGTCATGTCAGAAGGCGACGCCGACGCTCAGGTCGAGGCGAGGCTTGCGGATGTTGTCCGGAAAGGACACGTCGATGTTCAGCGGCCCGACCGGACTGCGCCAACGCACGCCCACGCCGTAGCCCAGCGGCATCTTGAGCGCGTTGAAGCGTGCCGCGGCACTGCCCGCGTCGACGAACGCGGCCCACCACACGGATGGCAGCGACGCGGTGAACGGATGGGCCACCTCCACGCTGGTGGTGATGAGCGAGTTGCCGCCGACGACGGCGCCGGATCCGTTGAGCGGCGCCAGCGAGCGCCATTCGTAGCCGCGCACCGAGCCCTCGCCGCCGGCCCGCCACTGCTCGGCGTCGGGCATGGCCACGTTGTTGCCGACGATGATCTGGCCCAGCTCCAGGCGGCCCTGGACGTAGAACGACCGTGGCAGCGGCCAGTACTCGGTGAGGCGGCCGTACAGGCGCGTGTAGGGCCCGTACTTCGCGCCCGGGGCGAGCGCCGAGACCGGACTGCCGGCGTAGCCCACGCCGGCCTGCGCCGACAGGGTGTAGCCGTCGGTGGGCAGCACCACGCTGTCGACGTTGCGCCAGACGTTGGCCTGGTTGAGCGACAGCGCGCGGGCGTCGACGCAGTCGTACTTGAAATCGCTGGCCCTGCCCGGGTCGAGCACCGGACCCATGAAACCCATCTTCGGCGTGCACTGCAGCGAGCGCTCCGCCTGCACGTAGGTCATGCGATCGAGCGGGTTGCTGTTCTGCGTGCGGCCGAAGCGGATCGACGCGGCGCGCACCAGGTCGCCGGTGGTGCCGATGCTGCTCACGCTGCCGCCCAGGAGCCAGCTGTGGAAGCCCTCGGCCGGATGGGTGATGAGCGTGCTGTCCCAGGACTGCACCAGCTTGCCCCATTGCACCTTGTCGTACAGCGTGGCGGGCAGGCCGAACACCTTGCGGTCGGTGTGTTCCAGCGTGATGCGGGCCTTGGACAGCGAGTTGTAGCCCACCGACACCGAGGCCTGCTGCAGCGACTGCTCGTGCACGTGCACGGTGACGGTGGTGTGCGCGGCCTGGGCCGGGGCGGGGTCGTAGACCACCGCGACCTGGTCGAACAGGCCGGTCTTCTGCAGGCGATCCTGGTAGTCGAGGAGACGCTTCTGGGTGAGCGGCATGCCGGGACCGAAGCCGGCGAGCAGGCGCACGTTGCGCTCGGGCTGGCGCTCGATGCCCTCGACGACGATGTCGCCGGCCAGGAAGCGCGGCCCGGTGTCGACGACCAGGAACAGCCGCGCCTTGCCGGTGGCCGGATCGACCTGCGCCGCCGTCGCCGTCCACAGCGCCGCGGCGTAGCCCTCGTTGCGCAGCGTGTTGAGGGTCTGCGCCTTCGCGTTGTCCCAGTTGCCGTTGCGAAAGACCTGGCCCTGCTGCAGCTGCCATTCGCCGCGCAGCCGGGACTGCAGGTCCATGGCCTGGGTGTCGCCGCTCTCCGCCTGGCGCGCGAGCTCGCCGTCGAACTCGAGCGTGAAGCGGCCCACGGTGGCCGGCTCGCCCGGCACCAGCTTGATGAGGATGCGGTGCGCGTCGGCCGGGTCGACGGAGACGGTGACCTCGGCGCGGAAGTAGCCCTCGGTCTGGGCCAGCGCCCGGCCCTGCGCGGGCGCCGCGGCCACCAGGCGAGCCCATTCGGTGTCGTCGAGGCTGTCGGCCTCGGGCAGGCGCGCGGCGCGCTCGATGTCGAGGTTCTTCTCGAGCAGCGCCTTGAAGGGCGAGGGCGCGTCCACCACCAGCTCGCGCGTGGCCGCGAGCGCGCCGGCGCTCCACGCGAGCGCACCCGCGCACGCGAGCGCCAGCGAGGTCCGGCGCCATGCGCGTGGATCGTTGTCCGGCTGTCCCAGGACTGCCCCCGCTGCCGTCATTTCGTCAGGAGACGCATCGCACCCTCCAACCCCTGCAGGGTGAGCGGGAACATGCGGTGGCTGACGAGCTGCTCGATCAGCGAGATGCTTTGCCGGTACTGCCACACACCCTGCGGCTCGGGGTTGATCCAGCAGTGCTTGGGGAACGCGTGCGCGAGGCGCCGGATCCACTCGGCGCCGGCCTCGGCGTTGTTGTACTCGACGCTCCCGCCGGGCTGCAGGATCTCGTACGGGCTCATCGTGGCGTCGCCGATGAAGATGAGCCGGTAGTCCTTGTTGTACTTGCGGATCACGTCCCAGGTGGCGTGCTTCTCCGCGAAGCGGCGGCGGTTGTTCTTCCACACGAAGTCGTAGACGCAGTTGTGGAAGTAGTAGAACTCGAGGTGCTTGAACTCGCCCTTGGCGGCGGAGAACAGCTCCTCCACGCGGTGGATGTGCTCGTCCATCGTGCCGCCCACGTCCATCAGCAGCAGCACCTTGACCTTGTTGTGGCGCTCGGGCCGCATCCTGATGTCGAGCATGCCGGCCGCGGCGGCCGTGGCGTGGATGGTGTCGTCCAGCGCCAGCTCGACGTCGGAGCCTTCGCGGGCGAAGCGGCGCAGGCGGCGCAGCGCCACCTTGATGTTGCGCGTGCCCAGCTCCAGCGAGTCGTCGTAGTCGCGGTAGGCGCGCTGTTCCCACACCTTGACGGCGCTCTTGTTCTTGCCGGCGCCGCCGATGCGCACGCCCTGCGGGTTGTAGCCGCCGTGGCCGAACGGCGAGGTGCCGCCGGTGCCGATCCACTTGTTGCCGCCCTCGTGGCGGCCTTTCTGCTCGTCCAGGCGCTGCTGCAGCGTCTTCATGAGCTCGTCCCAGCCCATGGCGGCGATGGCGGCCTTCTGCTCGGGCGTGAGCTCGCGCTCGATGAGCTGGCGCAGCCAGTCCTCCGGGATCTCCTTGGAGTCGGTGAGCCTGGCCACCCCGTTGAAGAAGGCGCCGAAGGCCTTGTCGAAGCGGTCGAAGTGCGCCTCGTCCTTCACGAGCGTGGTGCGCGCAAGGAAATAGAAGTCGTCGATCGAGGGCCCGATCACGCCGGCCTTCAGGGCCTCCAGCAGCGTGAGGTACTCCTTGACCGAGACGGGCAGCTTGGCGTCGCGCAGCGTGTAGAAAAAGGGGATCAACATGGGACGGCGGGGACGGACGTCGGCTGGAGCGTGAAGAGTATCACCGTTGAATGGCTGCGTCGGCGCCGGGGCTCAAGCCCGGGCGGCGACTGCCGATGAAGCAGAAATGCGCGCTTCCGGGGCATCTGTTCGCGAGTTGGCTCCCGGGCGACGCAGCCAGAATTCCTGACGAGCATGGGCGGGATTCCGCCACGACCGGAGACACGACGATGAATTTCTTCAACAGCTTGCGCATCGGCCAGCGCCTCACCCTGGCCTTCGCGGTGGTGGTGGCGCTGACCGTGATGTCCACCCTGTTCAGCCTGTGGCGCCTGGTCGAGGTCAAGTCGCTCGCCACCGAGATGACCACCGAGCAGGCCGAGCGCACCTCGCTCGCCTTCCGCTGGCGCCAGAACGTGGCGGTCAACGGCAGCCGCTCCGCGATGCTGGCGATGATCAGCGACGCGACGCTGGCCGAGCCGCTGAAGCAGAAGGTCAAGGCGAGCAGCACCGAGACCTCCGCCATCCAGAAGCGCTTCGCCGAGCTCGAGACCTCGCCCCAGGGCCTGGCCCTGCAGGCCAAGGTGGGCGATATCCGCAAGCGCTATCTGAGTACCCGCGAGGCGCTGGAGAAGGCCGCGACCGATTCCAGCGGCTCGATCTCGGCCGCGATCGCCAAGGGCCAGGCCAACAACGATTTCAACGCCGTCTGCGAGGAGTACCTGGCCCTCAACGACCAGATCGTCGCGTACGAGCAGAAGCGGGCGGAGGTCGAGGGTGCCGCCATCGCCGCCGCCGTCAACTCCACCAGCCTGGTCTGCCTGGCCTGCGCCGTCGTGAGCGTGCTGTTCTCGATCGGCCTGGGCTTCCTGCTGACGCGCGGCATCGTCCGCCCGGTGCAGGCGGCGCAGCAGGCCGCCGACCGGATCGCCGCGGGCGACCTGACCGGCAACTGCCGCGCGCAGGGCACCGACGAAGCCGCGCAACTGGTGACCTCCCTGGGCAAGATGCAGGACTCTCTGACGCGCATCGTGCGCGAGATCCGCAGCTCCACCGAGCAGATCCAGGTGGCCAGCACCGAGGTGGCCAGCGGCAACCAGGACCTGAGCGCGCGCACCGAGCTGACCGCCGGCAGCCTGCAGCAGGCCGCCAGCTCCATGGACGAGCTCACCAGCACCCTCCGCCACTCGGCCGACGCCGCCAACCAGGCTCACGGCCTGGCCAGCTCGGCCTCCGAGATCGCCACGCGGGGCGGCCGGGTGGTGTCGCAGGTGGTGTCGACGATGGACGAGATCAACTCGTCATCCAGGAAGATCGCCGACATCATCGGCGTGATCGACGGCATCGCGTTCCAGACCAACATCCTCGCCCTGAACGCCGCGGTGGAAGCCGCGCGTGCCGGCGAGCAGGGCCGCGGCTTCGCGGTGGTGGCCGGCGAGGTGCGCTCGCTGGCGCAGCGTTCGGCCGAGGCCGCCAAGGAGATCAAGACGCTGATCGGCGCCTCGGTGGACAAAGTGGAGAGCGGCGCGCGCCTGGTGCAGGACGCGGGCTCGACGATGCAGGAGATCGTGAGCGCGGTGCGCCGCGTCAGCGAGGTGCTGGGCGAGATCACCACGGCGGCCAGCGAGCAGGCCGGCGGCATCCAGCAGGTCAACCAGGCCGTCAACAACGTCGACCAGATGACGCAGCAGAACGCGGCGCTGGTGGAGCAGTCGGCCGCGGCCGCCGAATCGATGCGCGACCAGGCGGGCAAGCTGGCGAGGACCGTGGAGCAGTTCCGCACGCAGTGACCGCGGCGCGGTCTCCGCGATCGTTCAACGCATCGTCGCCGGCAACGCGTTCGCGTGCGCGATGTCAGAGAACAGCTTGGCGGATGGCCGCGGCGTGCGCCTGAAGTTGTTCTCGTAGTCCACGGCCACCAGCCCGAAGCGCGCCTCGAAGCCGTCGGCCCACTCGAAGTTGTCGAACAGCGACCAGTGGATGTAGGAGCGCACGTCGGCCCCGCCGCGCTCGCGGGCGAGCCAGGCCTCGCGCACGTGCTGGCGCAGGAAGGCCTGGCGGGCGACGTCGTCGGCCGCGCCGTCGGCCGTGCCGTTCTCCAGCACGTAGATGGGCCTGGCGTAGCGCTTCGCGGCCTCGGTGAGGATCAGGTAGAAGCCGTGCGGGTAGCTGGCCCAGCCGAGGTCGTTGAAGGGCTCGTTCGTGGCGGCCGGGTCGTGCAGCAGCACCTCGGGCGTGCCGGGATGCAGCAGGTCGGACTTGATGTAGGTGCGGCTGTAGTAGTTGATGCCGACGTAGTCCTCGGTGCCCTTCAGGTCCGCGACGGGCTCGTCGATGCCGGTGTTCTCCAGCTTCAGCCGGCCGGTGTGGATCGCGTCGAGGAAGTCCCAGTTCCAGGCCTGGTCTATGGATTGGGCGGTCAGGCGGTCCAGCGGCGCCCAGTCGCGCAGCGGCTCGAAGGCCAGCGTGTTCTCGGTGATGCCCACGTTGGCCTGCGCGTGGCGTTCTGCCGCGACGCGGTGCAGGGTCCGGTAGGCCGCCACGTGGGCGCGCAGCAGGGCGCGGATCACCGGCGCGGCCTGCTCGACGCCGGCGCGCCGTTCCAGCGGCGGGTAGGTACCCTCGATGTAGCCGCTGTACAGGTAGACCATGGGCTCGTTGAGCGTGCACCACTGGGTGATGTCGGGCACGAAATTGGCCGCCACGGCGTCGACGTAGCGCTGCCATTGCGCCAGCGCATCCTGCCGCTCCCAGCCCTTGCGGCCCGTGGCGTCGGGCTCGAAGAACCAGGCGGGCGCGGTGTAGTGGAACAGCGTGGCGAAAGGCGTGAGGCCGTGCGCCTTCATCGCGGCGACGAGCGCCTTGTAGTACGCGACACCCGCCGGGTCGGGCTCGCGCAGGCCGGCGCGCGGGAACAGCCGCGCCCATTCGATCGAGAAACGGAACGCGTTGAGGCCGAGCGACTGCGCCAGCGCCAGGTCGTCCGGGTAGTGCGTCTCGAAGCCGGCCTTCTCGCGCCGCACCTTCGCGGACCACTTGCCGAGATCGTGGATGTGGCCCGGCCTGGCGGTGCCGGGCGTGGGTCCGGTGCCGAAGCGGCCGTTGCGGAAGGCGTCCTCCTCGAACGCCGTCCAGTCGCTGGGCTGCTGGCTTTCTGCCTGCTGTCCGGCGATGGCCACGCCCCAATGGAAATGGTCGGGAAAGCGCAGCGGGCCGGGGCTGGCGTCGCTCGCGTCGGGCGTCACCAGCAAGGGGCTGCGGTGCGCGCCGCCCTGGGTGGCCGCGACGAAGGCCGTCGCGGCGAGGGCCAGCACCAGCAGGAGGACGGCCTTGCGCATCGTGGCCGCTCAGCGCGGCTTCGTCTGCTGGTAGAGCAGGTGCGCCTTGATCTCCGGCCACTCGCCCGCGGTCACGCTGTACATCACGGTGTCGCGCACCGTGCCGTCGCGCCGCAGCGCGTGGTGGCGGATCACGCCGTCCTTCTTCGCGCCCAGCCGCTCGATGGCCTGCTGGCTCGCGAAGTTGTAGTTGTCGGTGCGCCAGCCCACCACCTTCGCGTGGAGCGCCTCGAAGGCGTGCGTCAGCAGCAGCAGCTTGGCGCAGGTGTTCACGTGCGAGCGTTGCGTGCTCTTCGCGTACCAGGTCCAGCCGATCTCCAGGCGGTCGACGGCGGGCAGGATGTCGTGGTAGCTGGAGGAGCCGACGATGCGACCGCCGTCCTCGAGGTCGACCACCACGAAGGGCAGGCGATCCTTCATCGCGAGCGCGCGCTCGACGTAGCCTTGCGTGTCCTCGGGCGTGGGCACCGAGGTGACGCGCAGCTTCCACAGTTCGCCGTCGGCGGCCGCGGCCCCGAGCGCTTCGACGTGATCCAGCGACATCGGCTCGAGCCGGATGCGGCCGTCGGTGAGGGTGACCGGTTGGACGTTCAGCATGTCAGCGGTTGTTCTTCTGCATGAAGATGAGTTTCTCGAACAGGGTGACGTCCTGCTCGTTCTTGAGCAGCGCGCCGATCAGCGGCGGGATCGAGACCTTGTCGTCCTTGGACTGCAGCGCCGAGACGGGGATGTCCTCGGCCAGCAGCAGCTTGAGCCAGTCGAGCAGCTCGGAGGTGGACGGCTTCTTCTTCAGGCCAGGCAGGTTGCGCACGTCGTAGAAGCTCTTGAGCGCGGCGGCCACCAGCTCCTGCTTGATGCCGGGGAAGTGCACGTCGACGATCCGTTGCATCGTCGCGGCCTCGGGGAACTTGATGTAGTGGAAGAAGCAGCGGCGCAGGAACGCGTCGGGCAGCTCCTTCTCGTTGTTGCTGGTGATGAAGACCACCGGACGCTGCACGGCGCGGATCGTCTCCTTGGTCTCGTACACATGGAATTCCATGCGATCGAGCTCGCGCAGCAGGTCGTTCGGGAACTCGATGTCGGCCTTGTCGATCTCGTCGATCAGCAGCGCCACCGGCGTCTCGCTGGTGAAGGCCTGCCACAGCACGCCCTTGACGATGTAGTTGTGGATGTCCTTGACGCGCGGGTCGCCCAGCTGGCTGTCGCGCAGCCGGCTCACGGCGTCGTATTCGTACAGGCCCTGCTGTGCCTTGGTGGTGCTCTTGATGTGCCACTCCAGCAGCGGCAGTCCCAGCGCCGAGGCGGCCTCCTCGGCCAGCATCGTCTTGCCGGTGCCGGGCTCGCCCTTGACCAGCAGCGGGCGGCGCAAGGTCATCGACGCGTTGACCGCGAGCATCAGGTCGGGCGTGGCGACGTAGTTGTCGGAACCTTGAAACTTCATGGCGGGTGGGGGCGGGTTTTGCCTGACGGAGTGGGTCGTTCCAGTATAAAGGGACGTTCCTATAATCATTTGATGGCGGCGCTCCACACGCGTGCACGGAAGTACTGCCTCTTGCGGATCAACAAAGACGAGACGATGACAAGAACCCTGACCTTGCTTCTGGCCCTCGCGGGCGTCTTCTCCACCGCCCATGCGCAAGACGCGCAGCGCGGGTCCACCAAGGTTCAGATGTGCATCGGCTGCCACGGCATCGTGGGCTACCAGGGCGACTTCCCGCAGGTCTACAAGGTGCCCAAGATCGCCGGCCAGGATGCGAAGTACATCGCCGGCGCGCTCACGGCCTATCGTGCCGGCGACCGCAAGCACCCCACCATGCACAGCGTCGCGTCGTCGCTGACCGACCAGGACATCGCCGACGTCGCCGCCTACTACTCGCAACTTGGCAAGCCCGACGGCCCGGTGCCCGATGCGCTGGACAAGCCCATCCCCGAGAACCTGCGCACGGCCATGGCCACCTGCGTGGCGTGCCATGGCGTGAACTTCTCCAATCCCACCGACGGCACGATCCCGCGCCTGGCGGGCCAGTACCCCGACTACCTGACGGTGGCGCTGCGGTCCTACAAGGTGGAAGGCAATCCGCACTATGGCCGCGCCAACGCCGTGATGGGCGCGATGGCCAAGCCGCTCAAGGACGAGACGATCGCGGAGATCGCCGACTACCTGGCCAGGCTGCCCGGCGACCTGCGCACGGTGCCGCAGCCCAAGTTCAAGTAGGCGCGGCGCCTCGCCGGCCGCCACGGGAACCGCCTTCGGGCGGTTTTCTCGTTCTGGAGGGCCCGTTCCAGGCCCTTTGTTTTCTTCGAATCTGACGCTTCAGCGCTACAGTCGCCGCCCGCCTGGCCGAAAACAGGACAGCGCCGGCTTTCCGCCGGCATCCGTCTCCCCGCCCGCGCGTCTCATGCTGAAGAAGATCCGTGTCGACCAAGTCCGTCTGGGCATGCACCTGCACGCGCTGGAGGGGGCCTGGATGGACCATCCGTTCTGGAAGACCCGCTTCGTGATCCGCGATGCCGAACAGCTCAGGAAGCTGCAGGACAGCATGGTCGCCGAGGTCTGGATCGATCCTGAGAAGGGCCTGGACGCGGCCGGGGACGCCCCCGCGCTGCCCGCGTCCGCGCTCGCGACCGTGGACGCCGCGGTGGCCCCGGCCTCGCTGCCGGCCGAGCCGGCGTCGCGCCCGGCGGCCGGGCGCACGTCCACCCCGGTGCCGCCGCCTTCCAGGAGCTTCGTCGACGAGATGCGCACCGCGAGCGCGGTCTGCAAGAAGGGCAAGGCGCAGGTCGAGAGGATGTTCAACGAGGCCCGCCTGGGCCGCGCCATCGACGCCGAGTCGCTCATGCCGCTGGTGCAGGAGATCTCCGACTCCGTCATCCGCAACCCCGGCGCGATCGTCAGCCTCGCGCGCCTGAAGACGCAGGACGACTACTCGTACATGCACTCGGTGGCCGTCTGCGCGCTGATGGTGGCGCTGGGCCGCGAACTCGGCTTCGACGAGGAGCAGTGCCGCACCGCGGGCACGGCGGGCCTGCTGCACGACGTGGGCAAGGCGCTGATGCCGCTGGACATCCTGAACAAGCCGGGCAAGCTCACCGACCAGGAGTTCGACGTGATGCGCAGCCATCCGGTGCGCGGCCACGAACTGCTGCAGGAGGCGCGCGGCACCGTGCCCGAGGCGATGGACGTGTGCCTGCACCACCACGAGCGCTTCGACGGCGGCGGCTACCCGCACAAGCTGCCCAACGACCAGCTCAACCAGCTGGTGCGCATGGGCTCCATCTGCGACGTCTACGACGCGATCACGTCCGACCGGCCGTACAAGAACGGCTGGGACCCGGCCGACTCGATCGGCAGGATGGCCGGCTGGAAGGGCCAGTTCGACCCGCTGGTCTTCGCGGCCTTCGTCAAGGGCATCGGCATCTATCCCACCGGCTCGCTGGTGCGCCTGCAGTCCGGCCGGCTGGCCGTGGTCGTGGAACAGAACCCGCGGGCGCTGACCGCGCCGGTCGTGCGGGTGTTCTATTCGATCAAGTCGGGCATGCCGGTGTCGCTGCAGCGGCTCGACCTGTCGAACGGCACCAGCGACCGCATCGCGGGGCGGGAGCCGCCGGAGAAGTGGAACTTCACGTTCCTCGACGAGCTGTGGGCGGGCGACGCGGCCAAGCGTTGAAGCCGACGCCGGAATGAAGAAGGGCCCGACGTCGCCGCCGGGCCCTTTCGCTTGTCGGATCGCGAGGATCAGTGCGCCGGCTTCGGCGCCATCTCGTCGTCGAGCAGGCGTGCCTCGTCGTCCAGCGCCTCGTCCTTGCTGGCGGTCTTCTCGTGGTCCGAGCCGATCAGCAGGTAGAACGCGGGCACCACGAACAGCGTGAACAGCGTGCCGATGGACATGCCGGTGAAGATCACCAGGCCCATCGCCTGGCGGCCGGCGGCGCCGGCGCCGGACGCGATCACCAGCGGCACCACGCCGAAGACCATCGCGGCGGTGGTCATCAGGATCGGGCGCAGCCGGATGCCGGTGGCCGCGAGGATGGCCTCGAGCTTGGACAGGCCCTTCTTCTGCTCGTTGTTGGCCACCTCGACGATCAGGATCCCGTGCTTGGAGATCAGCCCCATCAGCGTCACCAGCCCCACCTGCGTGTAGATGTTGATGGACGAGAAGCCGAGGAAGATGAAGATCATCGCGCCGAACAGGGCCATCGGCACCGAGAACAGGATGACGATCGGATCGCGGAAGCTTTCGAACTGCGCCGCCAGCGCCAGGAACACGATGATGACGGCGAAGGCCAGCGTCACGACGAAGCCGCCCGACTCGTTGGCGAAGATGCGCGACTGACCCGCGTAGTCGACGTTGTAGCCGGTGGGCGCGACCTCGTGGAGCGTGTCCGTCAGCAGCTTCAGGGCCTCGCCCTGCGACAGGCCGGCCACGCCAGAGATCGTCACCGAGTTCTGCTGCTGGAAGCGCGTGATGGATTCCGGCTGGACGCTGTACTTCAGGTGCGCCACGGTGCTGGCGGGAATCAGGCCCGCGTTGGGCGTCTTGATGTAGAAATCCAGCACGTTCGACGGGTTCAGGCGGTCCACCTGCTGCACCTGCGGGATCACCTTGTACGAGCGGCCCGCGATGGAGAAGTAGTTGACGTAGCCGCCACCCAGCGCGGCACCGAGGGCCTGGCCCACGTCCTGCTGGGTCATGCCCAGCGCCGCGATCTTGTCGCGATCCACTTCGACGGTGGCCTGCGGCGCGTCGAGCTTCAGGTCGCCGTCGAGGAAGTAGAACTTGCCGGAGGCCTGCACCTTGGCCATCACCTGCTGGGCCACGGTGTTGAGGTTCTCGAACGGCTCGGTCGTCGTGATGACGAACTGCACCGGCAGGCCCGAGGTGCCCGGCAGCGGCGGGAACTGGAACGCGGCGACGCGCGCGCCGGCGATCTTGTTCCACTTGTTCTGCAGGTCCAGCTGGATCTGGTGCGCGTTGCGCGTGCGCTCGCCCCAGTCCTTCAGCAACACGCCGCCGATGCCCGCGTTGACCGTCGGCACGCCGGTGATCTGGAACATCTGCTTGTACTCGGGCGTCTGGTGCGCGACGTCGAACACCTGCTGCGCATACGTCTGCATCTGGTCGGACGTCGCCGTCGGGGCGCCCACCACCTGCGACAGCACCACGCCCTGGTCTTCCTCGGGCGCGAGTTCGGACTGCGACATCTTGAACATGACGACCAGCAGCGCCAGCAGGATGAAGCCCATCACGACCAGCACGGGGTAGGTGCTCAACAGGCTGCGCAGCAGGCGCGTGTACGCGCCGTGCACCTTCTCGAACACGTGGTCGATCGCCTTGGCGAACTTGCCGTTGTCCTGCTCGGGCGAGAAGATCTGGGCGCACATCATCGGCGACAGCGTCAGCGCGACGACACCCGAGACGAACACCGCGGCCGCCAGCGTGAACGCGAACTCGGTGAACAGCGCG
>Ga0210384_10001168_pt1 | contig 36706 bp, 27 predicted proteins | sample IncBWH2MmetaG_FD_160574 | JGI IMG/M metagenome (GOLD analysis project Ga0210384, IMG submission 160574) | Forest soil microbial communities from Barre Woods Harvard Forest LTER site, Petersham, Massachusetts, United States - Inc-BW-H-2-M | ecosystem: Environmental > Terrestrial > Soil >...
GCCGCGCTGTCCAGACGGTGGTCCCAGGGCTTGAGGTGTACGAACGCGCGGCCGGCATTCTCGCCCGTACCGGTGAAACTCGAGCCGACGATGAGGAACGCATAGTCCATATCCGGGCTGCGCCCGATAATGGCGTTGATGTGCTGCATCACCTCGCGGGTGCGCGGCAGGTTGGCGCCGGCCGGCAGCTGCACGTCGATGAGCGCGTAGCCCTGATCCTCATCGGGCACGAAGCTCCCCGGGAGCTTGATGAACAGCAGCGTCCCCACCGCAAGCATTACCGCGAAGCCCGCCATCCAGCGCGGTACATGGCCGACGGACTGGTACACCCGATGGACGTAGGTGGCGCGCGTGGTCTCGAACGCGCGATTGAACCAGTTGAAGACTACGTTGCCTTTCAGGTGCTCGGGCCGCAAGAGCGATGCGCACAACGCCGGCGTGAACGACAGTGCGAGCAGCGCCGAGAATCCCATCGACAGCGCGATGGTGAGCGCGAACTGCCGGTAGATCACTCCGGTGCTGCCGCTCTGCAGCGCGCTCGGAATGAATACCGCGGCGAGCACGGAAGTGATCGCCACGATCGCGCCGGTGATCTGCTGCATCGCCTTGCGCGTCGCCTCCTTTGGCGGCAGGTGCTCCTCGCGCATGATGCGATCGACCGCCTCCACCACGACGATGGCATCGTCGACGACGATGCCGATGGCGAGCACCATCGCGAACAGCGACAGCTGGTTGATCGAGAAGCCGACCACGTACATACCGATGAGCGTGCCGAGCAGCGCCGAAGGCACCACCAGCGTCGGGATGAGCGTCGCGCGGAAATTCTGCAGGAACACCAGCATCACCAGGAACACCAGCACTACCGCCTCGATGAGCGTGATGAGGACCTCGCGGATCGCGACCCTGATGAAGGGCGTTGAGTCCCACGCCCAGACCCACTTCACTCCCGCCGGAAAGCTCCCCTGTATGGCGTTCATTCTCTCGGTGACCGCCTTGGAGACCTCCAGTGCATTGGCCTCGGGAGCAAGCTGGATGCCGAAGGCTGCGATCGGCGTCGTGCCGATACTGGTCTCGAAGCCATACTGCGCGGCGCCGAGTGAGACGCGCGCCACGTCCTTGAGGCGCACCGAGGCGCCGTTCGACTCGGTGCGCAGCAGAATCTGCTCGAACTGCTCCGGCGAGGTGAAGCGTCCCTCCGCGGTCACCGTGGCGGTGGTGGTCTGCTCACGCAGCGCCGGCCAGGCTCCGATGGAGCCGGAGGCGAACTGCGCATTCTGGGACTGCACCGCCGCGAGCACCGCGGAGGCCGAGAGGCTGTAGGCCTTGAGCTTGTCGGCATCGAGCCAGATGCGCATGGCGTACTCGGAGCCGAACTGCACGGCGGCACCGACCCCGGGAACGCGCTGGATCGTATCGAGCACGCGGGAAGCGACGATGTTGTTGAGCTCCTCGGCGCTCGGGCCGCCCGGCGCCGACACCAAACCGATGCCGCCGAGGAACCCCGCGGCGACCTTGGCGATGCGTATTCCCTGCTGGTTCACCTCCGCTGGCAGGCGCGGCTCGGCGAGCGATACTCGGTTCTGCGTCTGCACGGCCGCGATGTCGGGGTTGCTGCCGCTTTCGAAGGTCAGGGTGATGGTCGAGGAGCCGTCGGAGGCGGATTGAGAAGTGAAGTAGAGGAGATTGTCGATCCCGGTGAGCTGCTGCTCGATCACCTGCGTCACGGTCGTTTCCACCGTCGCCGCATTCGCACCCGGGTAGGACGCGGTGATCGCGACCTGCGGCGGAGCGATGGCGGGGTAGGCCTCGCTCGGTAGCCGCAGCAGCGCGAGTACGCCCCCGAGTGCAATCAGGATCGCGAGCACCCACGCAAACACCGGACGGTCGATGAAGAACTGCGGCATGAGGACTAACGCGCGGTGGCAGCGGCACGCGCGGCGATGTCCGCGGCATCGGCGGAATCCGCAGGCAGCCCCACGGCGGGCACCGCGGCCACCGTGGCGCCAGGACGCGCGCTTTGCGTGCCGGAGACGATGACGCGATCACCGTCGGCGAGCCCCGCGGTCACGATCCAGTTCGCTCCCTCGAGGGCCTCGACGGTCACGCGCTTCTGCACCACCTTGTCGTCGGCACCGGCGACGAGTGCGTACGGACCCTTGGCATCGCGTTGCAGACCCGCCTGCGGCACGAGAAAAGCGCGATTCACCTCGGCAGACGTGAGCCGCACGCCGACGAACATTCCCGGCAGCAGCTGATGCTCGGTGTTGGGAATGATGCCGCGCAGCGCGACCGCGCCGGTGGCGGGATCGACGCTCACATCGAGGAAGTCGAGCGTGCCGCGGTGCGCATAGGGCGTGCCGTCAGGGAGTGTGAGCTGCACGCTGACCTGGTTGCCGCGCGCGAGCGTGACGTTGCCCGCCGCCTGCGCCCGCCGCAGCCGCTCGATGTCAACCGCGGGCTCATCGAAGTTGACGTAGATCGGGTCGATCTGCTCGACGGTGGTGAGCAGTGTCGCAGTGCCCTGTCCGACCAGCGCACCCTCGGTGACCCCCTGCTGTCCGGCGCGTCCGGAGATCGGCGCAGTCACCGTGGCGTAACCGAGGTTGATGCGGGCGGTGCCGACTGCCGCCTTCGCCTGTTCCACCGCCGCGGCGGTCGAGCGCTCGGTGGCCTCGGCGTTGTCGAGGTCCGAGCGCGATACCAGGCCGCTCGGCGCGAGCTCGCGCGTGCGCTGCGCAGCGATGTGCGCGTTGGTGGCGCTGGCCTGCGCCTGCGCGAGCGCGGCGAGGGCGCCATCGAGCGCCGAACGTAGCGGCGCCGGATCGATCTGGAACAGCGGCTGTCCCGCCCTGACGTCGGAGCCTTCGACGTACACTCGCTTCAGCAGCACGCCAGCGACGCGCGCGCGCACGTCCGCGGAGCGCGTGGCCGACAGCCGCCCGACGAGGTTGCGCGTCAGCGGCACCGGCTGCGCATGCACCACCACGACTGCGACCTGCGCCGGTGGCGGTGCGGGCGGCGGCTGCGAGCGTGCGCAGGCGCCGAGCAGCAGCAGGAGCGACGCGCACGCGAGCGCTCGATACGTGCACGAGGCGAGCCTCACGGATCGGCGCGGTGGCAAGCGGCCCCTTTCACTGGACAGATAGTTGCCAAGGCAGTATTATCGCCGGCAGTAATTCCCGCAGCAGTCATTAGGATAGCAAGCCGCGCCCATGAGCCGCAGGGCACTCGGCGGAGCTGAGCCGCATGTCGCCGCGCAACCCGCGGAAGCGGGTTTGAGCGTCGGTCAGCTCATGGGCAGCGCGCGCGCTTCGCTCCTCAACACGCTCGATGCAGAGCTCGAGCGCTTCGGGCTCAACAGCACGCATTTCCTCGTGCTCAAGCACCTCGGCGAGGGCGCGGCGCGCACCGCCGGCGACCTCTGCCGCCTCAACCGCTACGACACCGGCGCCATGACGCGCATCGTCGATCGGCTCGAGGAAAAGGGCCTGGTGCGCCGTGAGCGCGGCCGCGAGGATCGCCGCGTGGTGTTCCTGCGTCTCGCACCCGCGGGAAGGACGCTGCTGCCGCGCCTCATGGCGGTCGGAACGCGCGTCGTCGAAGCGCATCTGGCTGGCTTCAGCACAAACGAGATCGAAGCCTTCAAGGGATACCTCCACCGGATGATCGATAACGGACAGTCGCGGGGGGACAATCAGCGGTCGGCTTCGGGCGGAAGGACATGAGCACGCGTTTCCTGCTGCTGGCGCCGTTGCTGGCGCTGGCGCTCTCGGGTTGCGTCGATCGCGGCGGCTGGCAGCCGACTCCACAGCTCGCGTCGCAGAAGCTCGAGCTCGGGCGCACGGTGGCGGATGCGCAAGTCGAGCCTTCCGCCTGGCCCGCGGATGGCTGGTGGCGGCGTTACGGCGATCCGCAGCTCGATGCACTCATCGACGAGGCGCTCGCCGGGAGTCCGAGCCTCGCGACGGCGCAGGCGCGGCTGCGCGCTGCACAGGCGCAGGCCGTTACCGCGCGCGCCGCCCGCCTGCCGGCGACCACGGTGAGCGCGCAGGCCGATCGCCAGCGCTACCCCGAGGACTACCTGTTCCCGCCGCCATTCGCCGGCGGTTATGTCAATAACGGGCGCGCGGCGCTCGACTTCGGCTGGGATCTGGATTTCTGGGGACGCAACCGCGCGTTGCTGGCGGCGGCGCGCTCGGGCGTCGCGGCGGCGGAGGCCGACCGCGCGGCGGCGCGCCTGGCGCTCGCCGTGGCGGTGGTGCAGGCCTACATTCAGCTCGATCTGCAGTACGCGCTGCTCGATGTCACGAACGACAACCTGAAGCAGCAGCAATCCATCCTCGAGCTCACACAACAGCGCGTGAGCGCCGGGCTGGAAAACAGCGCGCGCGTGAAACAGTCGGAGGGCCAGGTCGCCCTCACTCGCGTCGGGGTGGCGTATGTCGAAGCCGGTATCGAGCTGGCGCGCAATCAGCTTGCGGATCTTGCCGGCGCGGGGCCCGACCGCGGAGCCCAGCTGCGGCGGCCGCAACTCGCGCGGCCTGTTGCGATTGCGCTGCCATCGGTGTTGCCGGCGGACCTGCTCGGACGGCGACCGGACGTCGCGGCGGCGCGCGCGCAGGTCGAGTCGGCGGGCTACGCGGCGAAGGCGGCCGAGGCTGACTTCTACCCGAACGTGAATCTCACGGCATTCGCCGGCTTCCAGAGCATCGACCTCTCGCAGGTCTTCGAGCCAGCCAACCGCATCCTCGGTGCCGGCGCTGCGGTGTCGCTGCCGGTGTTCAACCGCGGCGCCCTGCGCGGCGCACTGCTCGCACGCCAGGCGGGGGTGGATCAGTCGGTGGCGCAGTACAACCAGACGCTGCTCGATGCGGTGCGCGAGGTGGCGGACGTGGTCACGAACTGGCGCGCCCTCGAGCGCGAGACGCGCGAGCAGCAGATAGCGCTCGAGGACGCGCAGCGCTCCTACGATCTCACCACCGAGCGCTACCGCGCCGGGCTCGACAACTACCTGAGCGTGCTCTCGAGTCAGAACCAGGTGCTCACCGCCCAGGGGCTGGGCGCCGAGCTCGAGGCGCGACGTCTCACCTTCAGCGTCGACCTGGTGCGTGCACTTGGTGGCGGCTACCTGTCCCCCAGGGGCTGAACCGTGGATGTCTCGGTCAAAACCGCCCCATCACCCCCCGCACGTCTGCTGCCGGATCGCCGCCGCCGTTGGCTGGTGGCGCTCGGCGCTGTGATCGCTCTCATAGCACTGGTATGGCTCGGATGGTGGCTGCTGTACGCGAGGCTGTACGAGAGCACCGATGACGCCTACGTGGCGGGCGACATGGTGAATGTCATGTCGCAGGTGAGCGGCACCGTGGTCTCGATCGGTGCGGACGAGACCGACCTCGTCGAGGCGGGCCAGGAGCTCGTGCGTCTCGACGCGACCGATGCGCGCATTGCGCTGCAGGACGCCGAGCAGCAGCTCGCGCGCACCGTGCGCCAGACGCGCACCGTCTTCGCCACGCGCGATCAGCTGCGCGCCGTGGCCGATCAGCGCCGCGCGGACCTCGCGCGTGCGCAGTCGGACTTCAATCGCCGCAAGAACCTCGCCGCAAGCGGTGCGGTCTCGGGTGAGGAGCTCGGTCACGCGCAGGACGCACTCAAGGCTGCTCGCGATGCACTCATCGCCGCGGAGAAGAATCTCGCGGCCAGCAGCGCACTCGTGGGGCGCACGGGGGTTGCAGACAATCCCGACGTGCGCGCCGCTGCCACGCAGGTCGAGCGCGCGTGGCTCGCGCTGGTACGCACCAGCGTGCACGCGCCGGTGACCGGTTACGTGGCCCGGCGAACTGTGCAGCTCGGCGAGCGTATCTCGCCCGGCGCGCCGCTCATCGCCATCGTGCCGCTCGGCCGCCTGTGGCTCGAGGCCAACTTCCGTGAGGGGCAGCTGCGGCGCATGCGCATCGGCCAGGCGGCGAGCGTGGTCGCGGACCTCTACGGCGGCCACGTGACCTATCACGGCCGCATCGCCGGCCTCGGCATGGGCACGGGCTCAGCCTTTGCGCTGCTGCCGGCGCAGAACGCCACGGGCAACTGGATCAAGGTCGTTCAGCGGGTGCCGGTGCGCATCGAACTCGAGCCGCGCGAGCTCGCCGCACATCCGCTGCGCATCGGGCTCTCGACGGTCGTCACCGTCGACCTGCGCGACACCTCAGGAGCGCAGCTCGCGCAGACTGCGCGTCAACAGCCGGTGCTCGCGACGCGCGCCTTCGACATCGATCGCAGCGAGATCCGCACCCGTATCGAGCAGATCATCGGGGAGAACATCGGCGAAAGCGCCACGCCGTCCACACCGTGACTTCGAGCGGCGTAAGCGGCCTTCCGATGGCTGCTCGGAGCGCCGTCTCAGTTCGGGCGCGAGAGGATGTGCAGGTCAGTCAGGCTTGAGGTAGCACAGCGGCAACGCCGTCGTGTGCTTGAGGGTCTCGAGCGCGAAGCTCGCACTCACATCCTGGAAATCCACCGCCGAGATCAGCCGCTTGTACACCACATCGTAGGCGTCGATGTCCGGTACCACGATGCGGATGAGATAGTCGACATCGCCACTCATGCGGTGAATCTCGGTCACTTCCGGGATGTCACGCACCGCGTGCACAAACTTCTCGAACCACGCCTCGCTGTGATTGCCGGTCTTCAGCGTCACGAACACGGTGGTGCCGACATTCAAAGCGCGCGCATCAAGCAGCGTCACGGTCTGACGGATGACACCCGCTTCGCGCAGCTTCTGTATCCGCCGCCAGCAGGGTGCCTTGGAGAGTCCTACGCGGTCGGCTATCTCGGCCGCGGTCAGCTCGCCGTTGTGCTGGAGCAGGTCCAGGATTTTCGCGTCCAGCTTATCCATTGAAACAAAGATCCGCGCTTACCCATGGACGCGCAACATTGTTGCGCAGTCCGTTCCTCTTTGCCATGTCTTTGCAACCGCGTAGCGCCCCGCCAGCGCTAAACTGACGGGAGTGAATTTGATTCGCGCCTTCACCGAGCACCCCGCCTCAGTCGGGGAGAGCTACACCGAGCACCTGTTCAGGGCCATGTGCTTCGGCATGCGTATGGTGTTTGCCGGAGTCGCGTGCCTGCTGCACGGCGTGCTGCCGTTCCTGTTCGTGCGCACGGGCAGCCGCGCGATAGCCGAGTTGAACGACCGCCTGGTCCTCAACCGGCGCGTCGGGCTGCACGAGATCCCGGGCGAGAAACGGCTGCCGCTGTAGCCGTGGGGCTGCGGCGGGCGCTGGCTCCCGGCTGGATCGCGCTGCGGCAGGCGGCGCCAGGCCTTGCTCTCGCGGTCGGGCTTGCGGCGCTCGCTCGTGTGCTGGCGCACGCACTCGCGCTCGGTATCGGCGGCCTGCCGAAGTTCCCCCTGAGTCCCGTGATGTGCGCCGTGCTCCTCGGCATGCTGTGGCGCAACAGCGTAGGCGTTCCCGGCTGGGCTACGCGCGGGCTCGAGTGGGCGATGCATCGCCTGCTGCGCGTTGGCATCGCGCTCGTTGGCCTGCGCCTGACGTTGGCCGGCGCCACGGCGATCGCCATCACGGCGGTCCCCGTCGCCCTCTGCTGCCTGACGGTGGCGCTGCTCGCGGGCGTTGCCATCGCGCGCGTGCTCACGGTGCCGCATCGACTGGGTCTGCTGCTCGCGATCGGCACGGCGGTTTGCGGCTGTACCGCCGTGGTAGCCGTGTCGCCGGTCATCCGGGCGCGCCACGCGGAGACTGCCTTTGCCGTGACCTGCGTGGTGCTCTTCGGCTGCATCGCCATGCTGTGCTATCCGTGGGTGGCCGGGCATTTCCTCGCCGCATCGCCCGTGCACGCCGGCATCTTTCTCGGCACTGCGATCCACGACACCTCGCAGGTGATCGGTGCGGCGCTCATCTATTCGCAGCAGGCGGCTGCTCCCGCGGCACTCGCCGCCGCGAGCGTCGCCAAGCTGCTGCGTAACCTTTCGATCGCCGTGCTCGTTCCCGCCGCAGCCTGGTGGGCGCAGCGTCAGGAGGGAATTGCCGCGGAGACGCCAGCGGCAGGTGCGCGGGAGACAACTGCCTCCACGCCGGTGGCGCGGACGCGGCCGCCGGTCATTCCCTTCTTCGTGCTCGCGTTCATCGGCTTCATCATGGTCCGCACGGTGGGTGATGCCCTCTATGGCACCGCAACCTCGTGGTGGCCGGCAATCGTCAACACCGGGTATACCGCCTCCGACCTGTTCCTCACCTGCGGCATGACGGCGGTGGGCCTGTCGGTATCCTTCACCGACATGTGGCGCATAGGGTGGCGCCCGCTCGCGGCCGGCTTCGTGGTCGCGACACTCGTGGGTTGCTGCAGCCTGCTGCTCACCTGTGGGATGGTGCACTTCCTGACCTGAGTCAGAACGCACGCTACACTCACGGTGCGTAGCGGGGCGCTGCCGTGTGCAACGGCGCGGCGGGAGCCACGCGAGGGGAGCGAGGACGATGGCGAAGTCACGACCGAAAGCATCACGGCGCGCAGCCGAGGAGGCGGTGCGCACGCTGCTCAGTTGGGCAGGGGAGGATCCCAACCGCGAAGGATTGCGCGATACCCCGCAACGCGTCGTGGACGCCTACCGCGACTGGTTCTCCGGCTACCAGATCGATCCGGCCGCCTACCTGCGGCGCACTTTCGAGGAAGTCGGCGGCTACGACGAGGTGATCGTCCTGCGCGACATCTCCTTCGAGTCGCACTGCGAGCATCACATGGCGCCCATCATTGGCCGCGTGCACATCGGCTACCTGCCCGCCGACAAAGTCGTCGGCATCAGCAAGCTGGTGCGCGTGGTGGACGGTTACGCCCGGCGATTCCAGGTGCAGGAGAACCTCACCGCACAGATCGCCGACTGCATCACCGAGGTGCTTCGGCCACGGGGAGTCGGCGTGGTCGTGGACGCGGTGCATGAGTGCATGACGACCCGCGGCGTGCACAAGCGCGGCGTGTCCATGGTCACGAGCCGCATGACCGGGACCTTCCGCAGCGATGCACGCACCCGCACGGAATTCCTGAGCTTCATCGGCATCTCGCGCACACACGAGGTGTAGCGGCGGCGCCGCGTACTCGCCGCCGCCTCAAGAGTCAGGCCAACGCGTGGCGTTCTTCGGGAATCCGGGACGCTGAACGCGTACGACACAGAAGCGCTGGCCTGTGGGCGCCTGCATCACGACCCAGTGCGGGAGGCGCCCGACTACCTTGGCGCCGAGTTTCTCCAGGCGCGCTACCTCGGCCGGGATGTCGTCGGTCTCGATATCGAGGTGCACCCGACTTTCGTGATCCACGCGCTGAATCTGCACGATGGGCTCATCGGGTGGCGTCTCGAGCATGCGGTAATTGCCACGGGTGCCGGGATGATTGGGGTCGAGCGGTCGGCCCAGCGCTTGTGCCCAGAAACGCGCTGCCGCGTCGATGTCCTCGGTCCTGCAGTCGATCAACAGCGCGCACAGACGGGAATGATGCATAACCGACCCTCCCATGTCCCATGAGCTGCCGATCGCGTGTGCGTCGGCGCCGCCTACACGGTCGTCGCCGCGGTGGCCTCGCTGCGTGCCGCCCGCTTGCGCTCCTGCTCCTTGAGGAAACGCTTGCGGATGCGGATCGAGGCCGGGGTCACCTCGACCAGCTCGTCATCGGCGATGAATTCGACCGCATACTCGAGCGTCAGCTGGATGGGAGGCGTGAGCAGGATCGCATCGTCCTTGCCGGCCGCGCGGATGTTGGTGAGCTTCTTGGTCCGGATCGGGTTCACCACCAGGTCGTTGTCGCGGCTGTGAATGCCGATGATCATGCCCTCGTAGAGCTTCTCGCCGGGGCCGACGAACAACCGGCCGCGCTCCTGCAGGTTGAACAGCGCGTAGGCGACCGCTTCGCCCTGCTCATTGCTCACCAGCACGCCGTTATGCCGCTCGGGGATCTCGCCCGTCACTTTGGCGAAGCCATCGAAGATGTGGCTCATCAGCCCGGTGCCGCGGGTGAGTGTCAGAAACTCTCCCTGGAAGCCGATCAGACCGCGCGCCGGCACGCGATACTCGAGACGCACGCGCCTCTGGGGGTCGTGGCTCATGTCGATGAGATCGGCGCGCCGCTCGCCGAGAGCGGCCATGACGGCGCCCTGGTGGGTGTCCTCGACGTCCACGGTCAGCGCCTCCCAGGGCTCGTGCACCTCGCCATCCACCACCCTCGTGAGCACCTGCGGACGCGACACGGCGAGCTCGTAGCCCTCGCGGCGCATGTTCTCGATGAGAATGGTCAGGTGCAGCTCACCGCGGCCGGAGACGCGCAGCACATCGGGCTCGTCGGTGTCCTCGACCCGCAGCGCCACGTTGCTCTGCAGCTCGCGGTAGAGCCGCTCGCGCAGCTGACGGCTGGTGACGAACTTGCCCTCGCGTCCCGCGAACGGCGAGGTGTTGACCTGGAAGTTCATGGCGAGCGTCGGCTCATCGACGCTGATCGGCGGCAGGCCGTACGGATGCTCGATGTCACACAGGGTGAGCCCGATATTCACCGCATCGATGCCGGTGACGGCGACGATGTCGCCGGCCTCGGCTTCCGCCACCGGCTGGCGCTCGAGTCCATTGAAGGTGAGCACCTGCCCAACGCGGCCCGCGCCGCGATCTTCGTTGCCGAAGCGCAGCGCCACGTTCTCACCGGGGCGCAGGCTCCCGCAGCGAATGCGGCCGATGCCGATGCGGCCGACGTAGGAGTTGTAGTCGAGCGTCGAGATCTGCAGCTGCAGCGGCCGGCCGGCATCGGCCGCGGGCGGTGGGACGTGCGTGAGGATCGCCTCGAACAGCGCCGACATGTCAGGACGGCGCTCGGTGTAGTCGGTGCTCGCCCAGCCCTGCAGCGCCGAGGTGTAGATGACCGGGAAGTCCAGCTGCGCGTCACTCGCGCCGAGCTTGTCGAACAGGTCGAAGGTCTGGTCGACCACCCAGGCGGGGCGGCTGCCCGGACGGTCGATCTTGTTGACCACGACGATCGCCTTCAGGCCCTGCGCCAGCGCCTTGCGCGTGACGAAGCGCGTCTGCGGCATCGGCCCTTCGACCGCATCCACCAGCAGCAGCACTCCATCGACCATCGACAGCACGCGCTCGACCTCGCCGCCGAAATCGGCGTGGCCCGGGGTGTCGACGATGTTGATGCGTGTGCCGCCGTACTCGATGGCGCAGTTCTTGGCGAGGATGGTGATACCGCGCTCGCGCTCGATGTCGTTGGAGTCCATGATGCGCTCGCCGAGGCGCTCGTGGGCGGCGAAGGTACCGGACTGCTTGAGCAGGCAGTCGACCAGCGTGGTCTTGCCGTGGTCGACGTGCGCGATGATGGCGATGTTGCGGATTGGGCGATTCATGAGGGGCGCGACGACCCCGCGGCGGCGCTCCCACCCGTGCGGCGGGCGGGCTCAGCCTGGCTGGGCCGTGAAAAAAGGGTGCGCAGGGTAGCAGATTCCCGCCCCCGCTGCCTCTTGTGGGCCTCAGGCGCGGCTTATGCCGATGCGCAGTGCCGCCACCGCCACGCGCACCTCGATGAAGAAGGCGATGTATGCCGCGCTCAGGCACACCATGGAGCCGGTGAACAGGAGCGCGATCACGACGCCGAGGTCAGAGCCGAGGAACGCGTGGGCGAACAACGTCACCACCACCAGCGCCACGAGCAATGCCGCGATCGTGGAGAGCGATATGGCGATGTTGATGTAGCGCGCGCGCCGGGCGAGCGCGGCGAGATCTGCATGCAGCTCCCGTCCCCTGCCCGGATGGCCCTCGAGCTGTTGCTCGAGCGCGCGCGCCCGGTCGACGATGCGCCCGAGACGGTTCGTCAGTACACCGAGCGTCGCGGCGACGCCGCTCAGCAGGAACACCGGGGCAACCGATGATTGGATCACGTGGGCGATATCTATCACGTGGCACCGTTGGTCTTGTTGAGGCGCCGCGGCCCCGCGCGGGCCTGCAGGCTTGATGCGCTTTTTTTACCACAAAATGCCCGTCGGAAAGCGCCCGGCACCACCCCGGCCCCGCGGCGCTATTGCGGGTGCAGCTCTTCTTGCTGTACGATCGTTCAACAAGGTTCACCCGAGCTGGAGTCATGGCTGAGCGAGCCGGCGACGGCGGACGCTACGATGCGCTGATCATCGGCGGCGGCCACAACGGTCTCACCTGCGCCGCCTACCTCGCCGCCGCCGGACTCAAGGTGATCGTGCTCGAGCGGCGCTCCATCGTCGGTGGAGCGGCGGTCACCGAGGAGTTCCACCCGGGCTTTCGCAACTCCGTCGCCTCCTACACCGTCTCGCTCCTCAACCCCAAGGTCATTCGTGACCTGGAGCTCGCGCGCCACGGGTTGCGCATCGTCGAGCGGCGCTGCGCCAACTTCCTGCCAACCTCCGACGGGAGCTACCTGATCACCGGCGGCGGCCGCACCGAGGCGGAGGTGGCGCGCTTTTCCGCGCGCGATGCGGCGCGGGTGCCCGAGTACGGCAAGCGGCTCGATGCCATCGCGGACGTGCTGCGGGACCTGGTGCTCACTACGCCGCCCAATGCGCTCGAGGGAGGCTGGAGCGCGGCGCTGCCGGAGCTCGTGCGTGCCGCGCGAGTCGGTGGGCGCTTGCGGCGTCTCGACATGAGCCTGCGGCGTGAGCTGCTGTCGCTCTTTGCCATGTCGGCCGGCGACTACCTCGACAACTGGTTCGAGAGCGAGCCGATCAAGGCTGCGTACGGCTTCGATGGCATCGTCGGCAATTACGCGAGCCCCTACTCGCCGGGCTCCGCCTACTATCTGCTGCATCACGTATTCGGCGAAGTGAACGGCAAGCACGGGGCGTGGGGGCACGCCATCGGTGGCATGGGCGCCATCACGCAGGCCATGGCGCAGGCCGCACTCGAGCGCGGGGTGATCATTCGCCTCGCGACCCCGGTGCGCGAGGTGCTCGTGCAAGGCAATCGCACGGTCGGCGTAGTCACCGAGGCGGGCGAGACGCTGCGCGCCGCCGCGGTGATCTCCAACCTGAATCCAAAGCTGCTGTACCTCGACCTGATCGCTCCTGCGGCGCTACCCCCGGAGGTGCGCGAGCACATGAGCCACTGGCGCTGCGGCTCGGGGACCTTCCGCATGAACGTGGCGCTCGCGGAGCTGCCCGATTTTACCTGCCTGCCGGGTAAGACGGCCGCCGACCATCACACCGCGGGCATCATCATCGCGCCCACGCTCGGCTACATGGAGCAGGCGTATTTCGATGCGCGCTCCTTCGGATGGTCGCGCCGGCCGATCGTCGAGCTGCTCATTCCCTCGACGCTCGATGACACGCTTGCGCCGCCCGGGCGGCACGTGGCGAGTCTGTTCTGTCAGCACGTTGCGCCGCAGCTGCCGGCGGGCGCCTCCTGGGACACCCATCGCGAGGCGGTCGCGGACCTCATGATCGACACCGTCCATGCGTACGCCCCGAACTTCAAGGCGGCGGTGCTCGGCCGCCAGATCATGAGCCCGCTCGATCTCGAGCGCACTTTCGGGCTCATCGGCGGGGACATCTCGCACGGGGCGATGAGCCTCGATCAGCTGTTCTCCGCACGCCCGATGCTCGGCTACGGCAACTATCGCGGACCGCTCAAGGGTCTGTACATGTGCAGCGCGGGTACTCATCCGGGCGGCGGGGTCACCGGCGCACCGGGGCACAACGCAGCGCGTGAAGTGCTCGCCGACTTCCGCCGCGGGCGCCTGCGGCGCGTGGCCTGACATGGCGCGACCCGCTCCGAAACCGCGCTTCGCCCGCCAGCCACCTCAGGTGCGCCGCCAGGCGCTGATCGCTGCCACCATCGAGTGCCTGAAACGCTACGGCCACGAGGGCCTCTCGATCCGCACCATCAGTGCGCAGGCAGGGGTGTCGGTCGGGCTCATCAATCACCACTTCCCGAACAAGGACGAGCTGGTGGCTGCGGCTTACCGCCACATCAACTCCGAGCTCATCGCCGGGATGCAGGCGGCCGTGGCGCGCGCGGGGAACTCGCCGCAGGCGCGCATGCGCGCGTTCCTCGAGGCCTGGTTCTCTGCGCCCAGTCTCGACGCCGATGCGCTCGCGGTGTGGGTGGTGTTCTGGGGGCTGTACCGCCACTCGCGCCTCATCCAGCGCGCACACCGTGAGACCTATCAGGGCTACGTGGACCTGTTGCGCGGCATGCTGGCGGAGCTCGTGCCGCAACCGCGTACCGCGCGCAACGCCCGCAGCCCGCGCGGCGCCCCCAGCCCGCGCGGCGCCCCCAGCCCGCGCGGCGCCCCCAGCGTCGCAGCGCCGGTGGATCTGCGCCTCGCCGCCATTGGTCTCACCGCGCTTCTCGATGGCCTGTGGCTGGAGTGGTGCCTCGAGCCGGGCACCTTCCGACCGGCTGAAGCCGTGGAACTGTGCGAAGCGTGGGTCGCACATCTCGTCCGCCGCAGCGCCGCCGCGGCAGCCCGATAGGTCGCGAATTACCCCTAGCGCGCTGCGAGATCGTTCCTGCCGATGCGATCTTGCCAGCCGAGCATCTCGGCAGCATTGGTCGTCGCCGCGCGGATGACATCGAGCGCGGGCATACCGACCTGGGTGCTGTGCTCAGAGCGAGCGCGCAGAACAGGGATGCCAACAGCTGTCCGGAGCGCGTCATGGGACAGTCCCCCTCGGCTATCGCCTGAGGTTAGACCGTGCCGCGCAGCAGCTTGTTGCGCGCAGCGAGGCCGGCGAGTTCCGGAGCGGCTGGCCGCTCGGGCTTGCGGGCACCGATAATTGCCCCCACATCCTGAGTGCGTGCAGGCGGAGGACGTGTTGGCGGGGACTCATCGGGCGCGGATCGTGATCGTCGGTTGCGGCTTCGGAGGCCTGTTCGCCGCCCGGGCGCTGCGCCGCACGCCGGCCGACGTGCTGGTCATCGATCGCAACAACTATCACCTCTTTCAGCCCTTGCTCTACCAGGTCGCCTCCGCGGCGCTGGCGCCGGCGGACATCGCTCAGCCGATCCGCACCATCCTGCGCGATCAGCAGAACGCCAGGGTGATGCTCGCGCAGGTGGAGGAAGTGGATCTCGCCGCGCGCCGGGTCATTGTCGGCGGAATCCCCGTGAACTACGACTACCTGGTGCTGGCGCCCGGGGCCGTCGACAACTACTTCGGACACGAGGAATGGCGCCGGTTCGCGCCGGGAATGAAGGCCGTGGAGGAGGCGACTTTCATCCGCTCGCGCCTGCTGCGCTCGTTCGAGAGCGCCGAAATCGAAACGGACCCGCAGGCGCGTGCGGCGCACCTCACCTTCATCATCGTCGGCGCGGGCCCGACCGGGGTCGAGCTTGCCGGCGCCATCAAGGAGCTGGCGGTCGATGTGATCCCGCGCGATTACCGTGTGGTCGACACGCGCCATGCGCGCGTGATCCTCATCGAGGCCGGTCCGCGGGTGCTGCCGGCGCTGCACCCGGATTCCTCGGCGCGTGCACTGGCGCAGCTACGCACCCTCAATGTCGAGGTGCGGCTCGGCGCGCCGGTGACGCGTGTGCTCCCTGACGGTGTCGAGCTGGGGGGCGAGCGGCTGCGAAGTTGCAACGTCATCTGGACCGCGGGTGTACGCGCGGCGCCCCTCGCAGCCTCACTCGGCGCGCCGCTCGGGCCAGGCGGCCGCGTCAAGGTGGCGCCCGACTGCTCGCTGCCGGGTCATCCCGAGGTGTTCGTCATCGGCGATGCCGCCTGGCTCATCGATCCCGCGAGCGGCGTGCCGGTGCCCGGAGTGTCGCAGGGTGCGCTGCAGATGGGCCGCTACGTGGCGAGCATCATGGACGCGGAGCTAGTTGGCAAGCGCAGCGAGCGCACGCGCGGTTTCCACTACCGGGACTGGGGCTCGATGGCCACGGTCGGCAAATCGCGTGCGGTGGTCGAGCTCGGGCCGCTGCGGTTCGGGGGACTGCTGGCGTGGCTCGCGTGGATGGCGCTGCACATCACCGTGCTCATCGGCTTCCGCAACCGCCTGGCCGTGCTCTCGTCCTGGATCTACAGCTATGTCTTCTTCCGCCGCGGTTCGCGGCTCATCACCCGTTTCGGGCCGCCGGAGGACACCTGATGGCCATGGCCGCCCATCCGCCGGTCGCGACAGACCGGGCCCCGGCGTCCGAGGCGTTCACCCTGCGCGGGTTCTTCGGCGTCTTCCGCTACAGCCGCCGCGCGCTCGAGCTCGTCTGGAGCACCAACCGCGGCCTCACCGTGGCGCTCGCGCTCCTCACGCTGCTCGCGGGCGTGTTGCCGGCATGGGTGGCGTACGTCGGCTCGCTCATCGTCGATGCGGTGCTCGGCGCGATCGGCGGCGCGGGCAGTGCCGCACACGTGCTGCGCCTCGTGGCGCTCGAAGGGGTGCTGGTGGCAGCGATCGCCGCGGCGCAGCGGGGACTGTCGCTGTGCCAGTCGCTGCTGCGCGCGCAGCTCGGACAGCGCGTCAACGTCATGATTCTCGAGAAGGCACTGACGCTCGAGCTGACGCACTTCGAGGACTCGGAGTTCTACGACAAACTGACGCGGGCGCGCCGCGAGGCTTCCACGCGGCCGCTGAGCCTGGTCACGCGCACTTTCGGGCTGGTGCAGAACGGGATCTCGCTCGCGAGCTACGGCGTGCTGCTCGCACACTTCTCGCACTGGGCGGTGGCAGTGTTGCTGCTTGCAGGCCTGCCGGCTTTCGTAGCGGAGGCGAAATTCTCCGGCGATGCGTTCCGTCTCTTCCGCTGGCGATCGCCGGAGACCCGCATGCAGATCTACCTCGAAACGGTGATCGCGCGCGAGGATCACGCCAAGGAGGTCATGCTCTATCGCCTCGGCCCACGCCTGCTCGAGCGCTATCGCGATATCTTCCGCCGCCTGTATGCGGAAGATCGTGCGCTCACGGTGCGGCGCGATCTCTGGGGCTTCGCGCTTGGCTCGATCGCCACCGCTGCGCTCTATAGCGCCTATGGCTGGATAGCGGTCACTACCGTGCGGCGCATCATTACAGTCGGCCAGATGACCATGTACGTGGCGCTCTTCCGGCAGGGACAGGCGGCCGTGTCGGCGATGCTCGCCGCAGTCGGTGGCATGTACGAGGACAACCTGTACCTCTCGACCCTGTACGAGTACCTCGAGACCGAGGTGCCGCTACCCAAGGGCGCCGCAGTCCGCGGCCCGCACCCCGAGGACGGCGTGCGCTTCGAGGACGTCAGCTTCACCTATCCCGGGGCAGAGGAGCCGGCGCTCGAGCACATCAGCCTGCACCTCACCCCCGGGAGCAGTCTCGCGCTCGTGGGCGAAAACGGCTCGGGCAAAACCACGCTGATCAAGCTATTGACGCGACTGTATGCGCCGACCTCCGGCCGCATCCTGCTCGATGGCCAGGACCTCGCCGCATGGGAGGCGGGCGCGCTGCGCGAGCGCATCGGCGTCATCTTCCAGGATTTCGCGCGCTACCAGATGCTGGTCGGGGAGAACGTCGGCGCTGGCGACGAGCGCTTCTTCGAGGACGAGGACCGCTGGCGGGCCGCGGCAGCCAAGGGTCAGGCGAGTGAGTTCATCGACACGCTGCCAGGGGGCTACCACACGCAACTCGGCAAGTGGTTCCGCGACGGCCGCGAACTCTCGGGCGGTCAATGGCAGAAGATCGCCCTGTCGCGCGCCTTCATGCGCACCCGCGCGGATATTCTCGTGCTTGATGAGCCGACCGCCGCGATGGATGCAGAGGCGGAGGCAGAGGTGTTCGAGCATTTCCGCCAGCTCGCGCGCGACCGCATCACCATCCTCATCTCACACCGCTTCTCGACGGTGCGCATGGCGGATCAGATCACGGTGCTCAACCGCGGCCGCATCGTCGAGCGCGGCAGCCACGAGGAGCTGATGCGGCTCAACGGGCGCTACGCGCACCTGTTCACGCTGCAGGCACGCGGCTATCGCTGAGCGGGCGGCTGTGGGCGCGGCGCGCGCGCGTCGGCCTTCATGCGCTGGACATCGAGCGGACGGATCTGATTGCATCTTCGCCGTCGCCGAGCAGTGCTACCGGGAACCTTGCCAGCGCCTGCGCTGCGGGTATGCCGGTAATATTACCGTCGGTCACCGGCTGCAGCTGTGTGCCATCGAGTATGTTGCGCAGCGGCCGCCGTGAGCTGAAGTTGACCGGCAGTTCTATGAGGGTGTCCTCCCACACCTCGCTGCCAAGCGGCAGCCTCGCGGGATCCTCGAGCAACCTCCGGTACAGCCGCGGGGCGATCACCAGCACCGCGCGCCCCTCGCAGCGACGCATGAAAGCGCACAGGTGATGCGCACGGCTGCCGTGCACGCGCAGCCGCCGGTAATCGCCGTGGCTGAAGAGGCGCGGCTGAGCGCGGCGCACCTGCAGCGCTCGCCAGATGAGCAGCAGCTTGCAGCGCCCGTCCTCCATGTGTTCGAGCATGTCCTCGAGCGCCGGGCGGTCGGCGTCGCGCTCGAGCTCTGCCAGCAGCACACCGCGTCGGTGGTAGTCGACCGGACGGCGGTTGTCAGGATCCACCAAGGAGAAGTCCCATACCTCGTTCCCCTGGTATATGTCGGGCACGCCCGGCGCGGTCAGCTTGCAGAGCGTCTGCGAGAGGCTGTTGAGCAGCCCGAAGCGCGCGACCGGACGCCAGAAGGTGAGGAAGTCGGCGTGGAACAGATTGTTGTCGCGTGGCTCGAGCGCGCTGCGCACGAACTGCAGCAGCGCATCCTCGTAGGCCGTGCCCGTCTCGGTCCAGCTGGTGTGCACCTTCGCTTCCCGTACCGCCTTGATCATGTAGGCCTCGATGCGTGCGCGATATTCGGCGAGACCCGCCGCATCGGGCTCGGGCAGCGGCCAGCTGCCGAGCAGTGTCTGGTAGAAGTGGTACTCATCGTTGCTGCAGGGCGCCGGGGCGCCATCGACCTCGCGCTTGCGCCTGCGGTTGATCCGCATCCAGCTCCGCACCGCATCGCGCCAGGGCGTGGTCATTTCCGAGAGCACCGCCAGCCGTGCACGCACATCCTCGGAGCGCTTGGTGTCGTGCGTGGAGGTGGCGAGCATCTCGTGCGGCCAGTGCCGCGCCCGGTATTCGGCATCGGCATGGAAGGCGCGCACTCCGCCACCGCCGTAGTTACCCGGTTCGCCCCCGACCTCGTTCAGCGCGAGCAGCCGGTTATAGCGGTAGAGCGCGGTGTCCTCGATGCCCTTGGCGGTGATGGGCGCCGTGATCTGCTGGAATTTCATGGCAAACGCGCGGTGCGCGCGCAGCTGCGCGTCGCTAGCGGCCGGCAGTTGCAGGAGCAGTGCCGCGCGCACGAAGTCGAACACCGGCGCTTCGCTGGCGGCACGGCGCCGCCGGGCGGCGGCGATGGCCCATTCGACGTAGCGCCGGTCGCTGTCGCTGACCGCTTCGGCCACGTAGGTGCGATAGACCGGGAAGCAGGCGATCACCTCGGCGAGCGCCTGCCGCAGGTTGTTGAAGGTGAAATCCCGCGTGCTGCGGTCGGAGCGCGCGATGCGTGCGAGCTGATTGGTGGCGACGTTGAGCTCGGATGCGAGCGAGCGGCGCAGGATGAGCTGCTGGCACTCATAAGCGACGTCGCGCGCTTCCTGCGCTTCGCCGCTGAGCGCGCGGTAGACGCGGTCCATGCGCGTGCGCGTGGCCGCATCGATCAGCATGCGATTGACGACGTTGGCGAAGTGATAGCCGGTTTCGCCGTGCACCGGCCAGTCATCCGGCAGATGCTCGAACGACAGGTTGATCTTCTCCACCACCAGGTAGAGCGCGCGAGGCCCCCCGTGGCCGCGCACCTTGCCGATGCGCCGCTGCAGGCGGTGCAGGTAACCGGCCGGATCGTAAAGGCCATCGACGTGATCAATGCGCACGCCGTCGATCTTGCCCTCACCGATCAGCTGCAGCACGCGACGGTGCGTCGCCTCGAACACTTCCTCGTTCTCGACGCGCAGCGCCGCCAGGTCGTTCACATCGAAGAAGCGCCGGTAGTTGATATCCTCGGACGCGACACGCCAGTAGGCCAGATGAAAGGCCTGCAGCTCGAGCAGCTCGTGCAGCGCGTCGAAGCTCGCGGGCTCGCCGGCAGTGCCGGTGAAGCTACGTACCGCAACATCGAGTGCGGTGACGACCGCGCCGTTGCTCGCGGCGAGCGCCGCCAGGCGCCGCTTGTGCACCTCCTTCTCGCGGCTGCGCTCGGCCACGTGTTCGGCGCTCGGCGTTCGCCGGTCGGGCAATGCCGCGAGCGCGCGGCGGATGTTCTCCAGCTCGCTGCTCGAGACCAGCGCCGCCGCACGATCGAGAATGCGCGGATAGGTGCGCGGATCGAGCGGCAGACGGTGCGGGCCGTAGAACGCGGCAAACGAGCCCGAGTCGCGCTCGAAGCGCAGCTCGAGCTCGCCGCGCTCGAGCGCCGTGGCGTAAGGATCCGCGAGCACCGGCACCAGGATCTTGTGGGCGCGGTCGGGCGTGGACGGTGCCCAGTCGATATCGAAGAAACCTGCGTATACCGAGGACTCGCCGTTCTCCAGCAGGTCCATCCACCAGGCATTGTCGGTGCCGAGGATACCGACGTGGTTGGGGACGATGTCGGCGATGTGACCCATGTCGTGCGCACGCAGCGCGGCGACGAAGCGGTCGAAGTCGGCCTCAGCGCCGATCTCCGGATTGAAGGAGTTGTGATCGACCACGTCGTAGCCGTGGGCGCTGCCGGAGCGCGCGCGGAAATAGGGCGAGCAGTACAGGTGACTGATCCCGAGCGCGGCGAGGTACGGCACGACGCCCAGGGCATCGCGGAAGGTGAAGCCGGCGTTGAGCTGCAGCCGATAGGTGGCACGCGGAATGACCGGACCTGCCTCGGCCTCGTCCGCCGCAGGTACGCGCCGCCGCACCGGGCGCGGCCGCTCAGACGGGCTCAACCGCGCTGCTCCAGCAGCCACAGTACGCTCCAGGGCGCGAGCTCGTTGCGTGCCACGCTTGCCCGCACCCCGGGGTGCGTGGCGAAGATCACGCGGCCTGCCGCAGGCGCCGGCAGCGGTGCGGGCGCGGCGTCGAGGTTGGCGATGAGGTGCAGGGTCTGGCCGCGGCCGCTCCAGTCGACCGCAAACGCACCCCCGCGCGCCGCCCGAGTGCAGCTGCCGGCGCCCAGGTGCGCAAGGAGCGGCACGATGTCGCGTCGCCGGATGGTAAGCAGCCGCCGGTAGTGGGTGAGCACGCGCGCGTGTGCGCTCTGTCGCAGCAGACTCCAGTCGAGTTGCGCCGCGGCCCAGGTCGTCACGGCGCCGGGGTCCGGAGCCCCAGGTAATTCCTTCCCGCGCTGCGCGCGCACCCGCTCGAGCAGCTCCGGCTCGTAATCGCAGAACCATGGGAAGGGCTGCGGACTCGCCCATTCCTCGCCCATGAACAAGAGCGGCGGCTGCGGCGCGAGCAGCACGACGGCGCTCCCCGCGCGCAGCGCCGCCGCGTCCCGGACGAGCTGCCCGAGACGCTCGCCACGCGGGCGGTTGCCGACCTGATCGTGGTTCTGCACAAAGTTGATGAACGCACTCGGCGGCAGATGCGTGCAGGGCTCACCGCGCGCGCTCCCGGCGAAGCGCGAGCGCTCCCCCTGATAAGCAAAGCCCTCCGCGAGCGCACGGCACAGCAGGGCGTGCGGTGTGTCGGTGTAATCGCTGTAGTACTCCTCATGCTCGCCGGTGAGCAGCACGTGCAGACAGTGATGCAGGTCATCGTTCCACTGCGCATCGCACGTGTCGGGCGCGCCCTCGACCCCGAGCAGCGATGCGCTGTTGTCAAGATTCTCGAGTGTCAGGTAGATGGTGCGGCCGCTCCCCGGGCCGTTGCGCGCGGCGCGCGCCAGCTCCCTGACGATATGCGGTTCGCTGTCATCGTGGATGGCGTGCACCGCATCGAGTCGCAGTCCATCGATGTGGTACTCCTCGAGCCAATAGAGGGCGTTGTGAATGAAGAAGTCGCGCACGGTGCGGCTGCCCGCGCCGTCGAAATTGATCGCGTCCCCCCACGGCGTCTGGTGGCGCGCGTCGAAGAACTGCGGTGCGTACAGGTGCAGGTAGTTGCCCTCGGGCCCGAAGTGGTTGTAGACGACATCGAGGATCACGGCGAGGCCCTGGCCGTGCGCGGCGGCGATCAGCGCCTTGAGCTCCTCGGGGCGGCCATACGAGGCCTGGGGCGCGTACGGCAGTACTCCGTCGTAACCCCAGTTGCGGTCGCCGGGAAAAGCTGCGACCGGCATGAGCTCGATCGCCGTGACGCCGAGTCGACTGAGGTGCGCTAGACGCGCCGCCACGGCCTCGTAAGTACCCGGAGTGTTGAAAGTACCCACGTGCAACTCGTAGAGGATGGCCTCGTGCCAGGGTGGTGCCCGCCAGGCGGCGTCCTCCCAGGCGTACGCCGTCGGATCGATGACCTCGCTCGGCCCGTGCACGCCCTGCGGATTGCAGCGCGAGGCGGGGTCCGGCACCGCGCGATCGCCGTCGATGCGGTAGCGGTACAGGCTCCCGGCACCCGCGGCAGCGGTCACGAGCGAGAACCATCCTTGATCGAGCGGGTCCATGTCCATGCTGTGCATGGCGGCGCCGTCTGCATCGCACAGCACGAGCTCCACCCGATGCGCGGCGGGTGCCCATAGCCGAAAGCGCACCTCACCGCTCGCGGTGAGCTCCGCGCCGAACGGCATCTGGTGTCGCCGCCGAACCAGCGATTCCCTGTCCAAGTCGATCCTCGGTGATCAAGTGGCGCGCCGCGCGCGCCTCAACCGGCGAGCGCCGCCAGCACGCGCAACGGCACCCCGGCCCAATCGGGCCGACCGAGCAACTCCCGTTGCAGATCGGCGCAGGCTCCGTGGAGCTCGAACAGCCGCAGCAACGGCATGACCTCCGTCAGCGACGCATACAGGCCGCTGCCGCTCGCGCCCTCATCGTACGCGTCGAGGAAGGCGTTGCGCGTCTGCTGTTCCCACGCATCGAGTTGCAGCTCCCATCGCTCGCGGTCGTTGGCGGAGATCAGCGAGCATTGTTGTAACGCCATCCGGCGTGCGTACGCAAACGAACGCAGTATGCAGGCAACATCGGCGAGCGGGGAGCAGCGGCATCGCTGCCCGGCGACGGTCAGGTCCGCGGCACCAACATCCGTGATAACGAAGTCGTTGCGACGCAGCAGAACCTGGCGCAGGTGAAAGTCGCCGTGGCAACGGATCTTCAGTCCGCGAGGTGCGGCGCTGCGCCCGGCGGCGACGCTGCCCAGCAGCGTGGCGCGTCGTGCGAGCACCGTTGCGGCGTTCGCCGCCGCGCCGGGTGCAAGCTGCCCCGTGCGCTCGGCGAGCATCTCGAGCGCCGCGGTCAGTTCGGCATGTGTGACGCGCCGCCACGCCTCCAGATCGTCGCCGGTAATCGGCTCGGGGGCGAGGGCGGGCTCGGTGGCGGCAGCCAACACACTGTGCAGCTGAGCGGTGCGCGTCGCGAGTCTGCCCACCAGCGACAGATACAACCCATGAGCATCGGCGGGCGCGGCGGGCTGTGTGACTCGCTCCTCGAGAAAACGCACCAGGTGGTTGACGGTGTAGTCCCAGCCGTCCCCCTGGTTGAAGACGAAACCCTCCAGCATGGCGAGCGTGCACGGCGCCGCATCGCCGCGCTGGTACTCGATTATGCCGGCGAGCGGCGGGGTGTTGGGGAAATGGGCCACCTCGGTGAGATAACGTGCGAGGTCCACTTCCGGGCCGCCGGCTGCGTGCAGCCGGCGGAAGAGCTTGAGGAAGAATGCATCGCCGATGCGCACCGTGGTGTTGGTTCCCTGCGGGGGCGCGGGCCCGAGCGACAGCTCACCCGGGTGAGCCGCGCGCAGCTCGCCGAAGGCGCTGGTCGGCGTACCGCGCATCCGCCCGAGCTGCGTGGCGAGCTCTCTACCTGCGCCAATGGCATCGATGACCAGGCGGCAGAAATCCTCATCCGCCGCCGCATCAGCGAGCACACCGGTAGCCGCGTGCTGGCGCACGCGCGCGAGCGCCGCGGGCAGCAATCTGCGGTAGCGCGCCTCATCGGCGTCCTCGAGGGCAATCGTCAACGGCACGAAGTAGCGCCCGGCCTGTGCCCCGCTGTGCACTTCGAAAATGGCGACCAGCCAGCGCTGGAGGTCCGGCTGCGGCAGGCACCAGTCCTCGAGTATGGCTCCGGCGGCCCCCGCGCCGCGCGCGCCCGGCGCCATCCCTGCCGCGATGCCGGCGGGTGCGGCCCAGCGCTGCGTCGCGAGGTACCCGGGCAGCACGCGCCCCTCGAGCTGCGCGCGCAGCGCGCTCGCGACGTTGGTTCGCCAGGGCGCAACGCGCTCGGGAAAGAAGCTGCTCCAGCCCTCGATCAGCACGAGCACCGGCAGGTCCTCGCGCGCACCGCGCTCATCGTGCCAGGGAGGCGCTTCGGCCTCCCGGCTCAGGCGAAACCAGTAGAAGGCGTAGCCCGGCAAGGTGAGGAGGTAGGGCAGCTCGCCGATCGGCGGGAATGGCGCGCGTCCGAGCAGCTCGATCGGCACCGCGCCTTTGTGGTCCGCGAGATCGAGCTCGACCGGCTGCGCCGAGCGCGCGAGGTTCGCCACGCACAGGATGGTGTCGGGTCCGTACTGGCGCAGGTAGACGAGCACACGGCGGTTGCCGGGCCGGATGAAGCGCAGCGTGCCGCGGCCGAAGGCCTGCGTGCTGCGCCGCACCTGCAGCATGCGCTTCATCCAGTTCAGGAGCGAGGAGCGGTCGCGGCTCTGCGCCTCGACGTTCACCGCCTCATAGCCGTAGATCGGATCCATGATGGGCGGCAGGAACAGCTGCTGCGGGTCGGCACGCGAGAAGCCGGCGTTGCGGTCCGGGCTCCACTGCATCGGTGTGCGCAGGCCGTTGCGATCGCCGAGGAAGACGTTGTCGCCCATGCCGATCTCATCGCCGTAGTAGATGATCGGCGCGCCCGGCATCGACAGCAGCAGGCTGTTCATGAGCTTGATGCGCTCGAGATCGTTCTCGAGCAGCGGCGCGAGCCGCCGGCGTATGCCGAAGTTGAGCCGTGCGCGAGCGTCTGCGGCATAGGCCTGGTACATGTAGTCGCGCTCGCGGCTGGTTACCATCTCGAGCGTCAGCTCATCGTGATTGCGCAGGAAGATCGCCCACTGACAGGTATCGGGGATGTCGGGCGTCTGCTCCATGATCTCGACGATCGGATGGCGGTCCTCCTGCGCGATGGCCATGTACATGCGCGGCATCAGCGGGAAGTGGTACGCCATCTGGCACTCATCGCGCCCGTCGCCGAAGTAGTCGCGCACGTCCTCCGGCCACTGGTTGGCCTCCGCGAGCAGCATGCGGTCGGGGTAGCGGCTGGAGATGTGCCGGCGGATGACACGGATGATCTCGTGCGTCTCGCGCAGGTTCTCGTTGATGGTGCCCTCGCGCTCGACCAGGTACGGCACCGCGTCCAGGCGGAAGCCATCGACTCCGATCCGCAGCCAGAAGTCCATGGTGCGCAGAAGGGCGCGCAGCACGTGCGGATTGTCGAAATTCAGGTCCGGCTGATGACTGAAGAAGCGGTGCCAGTAGTAGGCCTTCGCTTCGGGGTCCCAGGCCCAGTTGGACGTCTCGGTATCGCGGAAGATGATGCGCGTGCCTGCATAGCGTTGCGGCGTGTCGCTCCAGACGTAGTAGTCGCGTTTCGCCGAGCCGGCCGGCGCGCGCCGCGCGGCCTGGAACCAGGGATGAGCATCGGAGGTGTGGTTGAGCACCAGCTCGGTGATGACGCGCAGGTTGCGGCGGTGCGCCTCGCGTACGAACGCGCGGAACTGCGCACGCGTGCCGTAGGCTGGATGGATGTTGTGATAGTCGGCGATGTCGTAGCCGTCGTCGCGGCCGGGCGAGGGATAGCAGGGCAGCAACCAGATGGTGTTGACGCCGAGGTCCTGGATGTACTCGAGCTTGCGCGTGAGTCCGACGAAATCCCCGACGCCATCGTCATTGGCGTCGAAGAACGCGCGCACGTGCACCTCGTAGATGACCGCGTCCTTGAACCATAGGGGATCACGACCCCCCGCCTCCTTGCCGCGTGCACGCATGTGAGCGCGGTCCTGCTATTCCGGCATCAGCACGACCACCGCCAGCGGCGGCAGCCGCACGCGCAGCGAGTGCGCATGCCCGTGAGCGGCGATGTCCTCGGCCGTGACGCCGCCGAGGTTTCCCTGGCCACTGCCACCGTAGTCGCTGGCATCACTGTTGAGGCGCTCGCGCCAGCGGCCCGCGGCGGGCACGCCGATGCGGAAGTCGACGCGCGGCACCGGCGTGAAGTTGCAGGCCACCAGCACCGGCGGTCCGCTCGCGCCCATGCGCAGGTAGGAGATCGCGCTGATGTCGGCATCGGCGCAATCGACCCAGGCGAAGCCCGCCTCGCTGAAGTCGAGCTCGTGCAGCGCCGGAGTGAGCCGGTAGAGTTGGTTCAGATCCCGCACCCAGCCCTGCACTCCGGCGTGCAGGGGGTGTTGCAGCAGGTGCCACTCGAGGCTCTCATCGTGATGCCACTCGCGGCGCTGGGCGAACTCACCGCCCATGAAGAGCAGCTTCTTGCCGGGGTGCGTCCACATGTAGCCGTACAGCAGCCGCAGCCCCGCGAACTGCTGCCATTCGTCCCCCGGCATTCTGCCAATCAGCGACCCCTTGCCGTGCACTACCTCATCGTGTGAGAGCGGCAGCACGAAGTTCTCACTGAAGGCGTACCAGATGCTGAACGTGAGCCGGCTGTGATGGTACTTGCGGTACACCGGGTCCTGCTGCAGGTACTTGAGCGTGTCGTGCATCCACCCGAGGTTCCACTTGAGGCCGAAGCCGAGGCCTCCGAGGTGAGTGGGACGTGACACCATGGGCCAGGCGGTCGATTCCTCGGCCATGGTCTGGGTGTCGGGATGATCGCGATACGCGGCGAGATTGAGCTGCTTGAGGAACTCGACGGCCTCGAGATTCTCGTGGCCGCCGAAGCGGTTGGGGATCCACTCGCCAGGACGGCGGCCGTAGTCGAGATACAGCATCGAGGCCACCGCATCGACGCGCAGCGCATCGATGTGATACTGCTCCAGCCAGAAAAGCGCGCTGCTGCCGAGGAAGTTGCGCACCTCGGCGCGCCCGTAGTTGAAAATCGAGCTGTTCCACTCGGGGTGAAATCCCTGGCGCGGATCGGCGTGCTCGTACAGGTGCGTACCATCGAACCACGCCAGACCGTGCTCGTCCGCGGGAAAGTGCGAGGGCACCCAGTCGAGGATCACCCCGAGTCCGCGCTGGTGCAGATAATCGACCAGGTACATGAGGTCCTGCGGAGTGCCATAGCGAGCGGTGGGCGCGAAGTAACCGGTGACCTGGTATCCCCAGGAGCCGTAGAAGGGATGCTCCATCACCGGCAGCAGCTCGACGTGCGTGAAGCCGAGATCGGTCGCGTAGTCGGCGATCGCGTGGGCGAGCTCGCGGTAGCTCAGAAAGCGGTTGCGCTCCTCCGGGACGCGCCGCCACGAGCCGAGATGGAGCTCGTAGATCGACCAGGGGCTGCCGAGTGCGTTGGCAGTCGAGCGGCGCTGCATCCACTGTGCATCGTGCCACTCGTAGGCGAGATCCCACACCACGGACGCGGTGCGCGGCGGGAGCTCGGCGCGGAGCGCGTACGGATCGCTCTTGTCGACCGCGTGCCCGCCGTGCCGGGAGACGATGTGGTACTTGTAGAGCGCGCCCGGGCCAACACCCTCCACCACGCCTTCCCAGATTCCGGAGGAATCACTGCGGGAGCTCAGGCGGTTGTGGCCGCGTCGCCATTGATTGAAGTCGCCGACGACGGACACGGCGCTGGCGTTCGGCGCCCACACCGCAAAGCGTGTCCCGCGGGTTGGGTCCGCGCGCGTTGCGGGATGGGCACCAAGCTTCTCATAGGCGCGGAAATGAGCGCCCTCGCGAAAAAGGTAGATGTCCTGCTCGGTCAACAGCACCGTGGAAGTCTAACGATGTCCTGACGAAATTGCGCTTCCCGGGGAGCGGCAGACAAATGCGATGCCGTGCCGAGCTGCAGCTGATCGGTGCGGCGGCCAGCGGAGGCGATGTCAGGTGACGCGACGTCGGCCCGCGCTGTCGAGGTACACGAGCGGATCTGCGGCCTCGCGGCGCGGCTGCTGCAGTGCCGAATCGAGAGCGAGCCGGGCGCGCGCACCGGCGGCCTGCGCCTCGCGCACCGTGGCTGCCGCCTCCACAGGATGCGCGAGCAGGAAGCCCTGCACGCCGATCGGACCGCAGCGGGAGAGAAATTCCAGCTGTGCGGCACGCTCGACGCCCTCGGCCACGACCTCGAGTCCCAGTCCGTGGCACAGGGTGACGATGGAGCGCACGATGGCGCCCGAGCGTGCGTTGGTGTCGATGCCGGCAATGAGCAACCGGTCGAGCTTCACGCGGTTGATCGGCAGCTGCTCGAGCGAGGTGAGCGAGGAATAGCCGATGCCGAAATCATCGAGTGCGATGGCGACGCCGAGCGAGCGCAGTCGGCGCAGCGACTCGATGGTGTTCGGACCGGTCTGGAACACCGTCTCGGTGATCTCCAGCTCGAGCGCGCTCGGTGGAAGCCCGGTCATCTCCAGCGTGCGGCCGACGTGCTCGACGAAGTCGCTCTCGAAGAACTGCGGCGCGGACACGTTGACCGCGACGCACGCACGCTGCCAGCCCTGCGCGCGCCAGGCGGCGGCGGCCGCGGCGGCGTTGTGCAGGATCCAGTCGGTGAGATCGTGAATGAGGCCGGTCTTCTCGGCGACGTGGATGAACTCCTGCGCGTTGGCGATGCGTCCGTCGGGACGTCGCCAGCGCAGCAGCGCCTCGACTTCCGTCGACTCGAACGAGGTGAGCGACACCTGCGGCTGGTACATCAGCAGCAGCTCCCCGCCCTCGACCGCACGCCGCAGCGACTGCTCGAGCCGGAAGCGCTGCGCGGCCGCATCGTACAGCGCCGGGCTGTAGAGCGCGTAGCGGTTGCGGCCGAGCTCCTTGGCACGAAACAGCGCCACGTCCGCGGCGCGCAGCAGCCCTTCGGCGTCCGCCGCGTGATCGGGATAGAGGCTGGCACCCACGCTGGCACTGGTCGTGAGCACGCGGCCATCGACCACCAGCGGTTGTTGCAGCGTGGCGACCAGCTGGGCGGCGTGATTCGCCACCTGCTCGGGCGACTTGACATCCTCGAGCAGCACCGTGAACTCATCGCCGCCGAGGCGAGCGAGGAGCCCCGTGCTGCGGCTCGCGGCGTGCAGGCGCTGCGCGATGTGCTGCAGTACGCGGTCGCCGAAGCTGTGGCCGAGGGTGTCGTTGATCGACTTGAAGTTGTCCACATCGACGAACAGCAGCGCCAGACGCCGGCGGCTGCCGGCACGTGCGAGTGCATCCTCGAGATGCGCCGAGAGCTTGCGGCGGTTGGGGAGCTGCGTCAGCGGGTCGTGATGCGCGAGATGATGGAGCTGGCGCGTGCGCTCGGCCACGTGACGCTCGAGCTCCGCCTGGTGTGCGCGCAGCTCCGCCTCGGCCGAGGCGATGCGGTCCGCCATGGTGTTGAATGACTCGGCCAGCTCATCGATCTCCGCGGAGCCGCCCCGGCGCGCACGCGTTGCACGATCGCCGCCGGCAAACTGGCGCGTCGCCGCGGTCAGCCGGCGCACCGGCAGGCTGATGCTGCCGACGAGCAGCACGGACACGACTGCCAGCAGCACGAGCACTGCGGCGCCGGTATCACGTAGCGTGTGCTCCGCTCCCTCCGCGGCAATCGCTGCGTGCTGGGCGGCCTGCAGCAGCCCCGCGCGCGCGGGCCTCTGCAGCTGTTCCTGCACACCCTCGGTGAGCGCGGCGCTGTCCTCGAGCAGGCTGTGCCATTCCGCACCGCTTTGCTCGTCGTAGCGCTCGATCTGCAACCGCAGTCGGGCGGCAGCCCGGAAGTCGTGTCGCACGAGGGTGAGCCACGCATGTCCCGGTGAGTTCTCGAACTCGGCTGCGTGCGCGTCCAGCACCGCCATGAAATCGCGCTCGCGCCGTGCGATGACCGGCGAGGTGTCGAAATTTCCGCGCACGGAGTTGATCGCGGACTCGAGCTCCGAGAGCGAGCGGCGCGCGACGACCTGCGTGCCGTTGATGGCGAGTCCCGAGCCGCCGGCGGAAGCGATGCGCTCGTACACGCGGGTGAGGGCCGCTTGCCGCTCATCGATCCACTGCAGGCGCTGCGCGGCCCGGCTGGCGAGCTGACGCGCTACCGCGATGTGGCGGATCAACTGCGCGCGCAGGCCCGCGGCGGCCGGCGGCACCGACGAGGGCGGCGCGTTGCGGAAGTACGCCGCCACGGCGCTCTCCAGAGCAGCGCCCGCGACATTGATCGCAGTGAAATCCGCGGCGCTGCGCGCCTGCACGTGCTCGCCCACCGCACGGTCGTAGGCGACGAGCTTCTCGAGCACGAGGTTGGCCGCGCTCGCGAGCGGTTCGTGCTCGTTCTGCATGCTGCGGACTGCATCGAGCGCCTCACGCGTAGTGCGCGTGGCGAGCACCTCGCCGGCGATGAGCACCGCGGCGACGGCCGTGAGACCCAAGATCAGCCGCCAGCCGATGCCTAAGCGGGGCCGGCCTCCCCAAGGCCAGGCGCGCTGCGGCGCCGGCGCGGCAGCGCTGGGGGGCGGGCGGGCAGTTTCAGCCAGGGCATCGAGCATGCAACATAAGCCCAGTTGGGCGGCCTGCGCGGGTCGATGTGAAATCATCACTCGTCGCACGCCGCCCTTCCGAGGTGGGCATCGCATATCGGCCAGGCTTCCTTCGGGGAAGGCGCCGCGCGATGCGCCGCAGGCGCGGCAGAGGCACCGGCAGCGGCAGCTGCGGGGCCCGGGGTAGAGAGGACCGGGTAGACAAGACCGCGGTCGCTTTGCCCTATACTAGCGCTCAACGATGAGGGGCGGCCGAACGCATGAGCGAGCTCGCGGATACGTTTGATGCGGCATTTTCCAAAGCCGTCGATCTGGGAAACCGGATCGCGGACAAGGACAAGGACGCCGATCTGTGGGACATCGCCGACGGACTGCTCGCCGGCGCAATACAGTACTGGCTGTACTCACGGCAGCCGTGCGGAGACCCGCGTTGTCAGGACTGCATGCCGATCAGCACCGCGCAGGGTCGCATGGCTGAGCTCAACCGTCTGATCGGGCAACTCGCTTCCGAGAGCGAGTACTTCCACACGCCGACCGACGCCAACGCCGGTCGAGCCTAACCACCCCGAGCGATTGCGCTCGTCGCGGTCGGCGATTTAGCCGGCCGCCTGCACCTTGACGCCGCTTCCCGCGACTTCAGCGAGCGCGAGCTCGAACAGGCGGAAGCCTTCCTTCAACACGGCGTCCGGAATCGTGAGCGGGGCGAGGAAGCGGATGACGTTCGAGTACACCCCGCAGGAGAGGATGATGAGCCCGTGACGTCCCGCCGCCTGCACCAGGGCGCGCGTCAGCTCCGCATCCGGTGCGTCCGCCCGCCCGTTCTTCACCAGCTCGAGCGCCACCATGGCCCCGAGCGCACGCACGTCGCCGATGCAGGGGAAGCTGACCGCGAGTCCCTTGAGGCGCGAGCTCATGAAGCGGCCGATTTCCTGAGCGCGCGCGAGCAGCTGCTCTTCGCGCATCACTTCGAGCACCGCGAGTCCTGCCGCACAGGCGAGCGGCGAGCCGGCAAAGGTACCGCCGAGTCCGCCCGGTCCCGGGGCGTCCATGATGTCGGCCTTGCCCGTGACCGCCGACAACGGCACACCGCCCGCCACGCTCTTGGCGATGGTGATGAGATCGGGCGCGACGCCGCTGTGCTCGATGGCAAACATGCGTCCCGTGCGCCCGAAGCCCGACTGGATCTCATCCGCGATCAGCACGATTCCGTGGGCGTCACAGACGCTGCGCAGTCGCCGCAGCAGTTCCGGCGGCGCCGCGTAGAAACCTCCTTCACCGAGCACCGGCTCGATGATGATGGCGGCGACTCGTGCCGGATCCACGTCCGCCTTGAACAGCTGCTCGAGCGCCTCGAGCGAATGCTCGACCGTCACCCCGTGATAGGGCATGGGGTAGGGCAGGTGATAGATCTCCGGCAGCATCGGTCCGAAGCCCGCCTTGTAGGGCTGCACTTTGCCGGTGAGGCTGATGCAGGCGAGCGTGCGGCCGTGGAAACTACCGGCAAAGGCGATGACGGCCGAGCGGCGCGTGTGGAAGCGCGCGATCTTGAGCGCGTTCTCGACCGCCTCCGCACCGGTAGTGAGGAAGATGGTCTTCTTGGGGCCAGTTCCCGGCGCGAGCGCGTTGAGCGCCTCGGCGAGCTCGATATAACTCTCGTACGGTGTCACCTGGAAACAGCTATGCGTCAGCTTCTCGAGCTGCCGCGCTATTGCCGCCCGCACCTTCGGGTGCACGTGACCGGTGTTGAGTACCGAGATGCCGCTCGCGAAGTCGATATAGCGGCGACCCTCGACATCCCACAGCTCGGCGTTGACGGCACGCTCGGCGTACACCGCGAGCGAGTTGGTGATGCCACGTGGCACGGCTTGCTGGCGACGGGCGTGCAGTTCGTTGTTGGATGTCAAGTGAGCGTCCTCCGGGTGATGGCGCGCGCTGCGCGTCAGCTGCCGCTCTTGAGGTTGGCGGCGCGGTAAATGGCGGCGCGAATGCGCTGATAGGTGCCGCAGCGGCAGATATTGCCTGCCATGGCGGCATCGATGTCGGCATCGGTGGGCTGGGGGGTTTGTGCGAGCAGTGCGGCCGCCGACATGATCTGTCCCGACTGACAGTAGCCGCACTGGGGAACGTCGAGCTCGAGCCACGCGCGCTGTACCGGGTGGCTGTTGTCGGTCGAGAGACCCTCGATGGTGGTGACGCGCTTGCCACTCGCGGCACTCACCGGCGTCACGCAGGAGCGCACCGGCGCTCCCTCGAGGTGCACGGTGCAGGCACCGCAAAGTGCCATGCCACAGCCGTATTTTGTGCCGGTGAGCCCCACGATGTCGCGCAGCACCCACAGCAGCGGCATGTCCTCATCGACATCGAGCCTGGTGTTCCTGCCGTTGAGGTTGAGTGTGATCATCGGTTCCCCGGCCCGCGGTCCGCGGCTCATGCGTACTATACGGCTGCGCCCGCGCGCCGTGCATCTGCACGCTGCGCTGCGGCGGCGCGAGCACCGCCGCCGCGGAGCCTCTACAATGCGGTGTCGCACCCCCGGAAGTCCGCGAAAGTCGTCCCTTGAGCCACACTGCCGACGCTCCCGCCACTTCTGCGCCAATCACCACCGAAGCCGTCATCGTCGGCGCGGGTCCCTGCGGCCTTTTCCAGGTGTTCGAGCTGGGTCTGCTCGGCATCGGCGCCCACGTGGTCGATTCGCTCCGGCACCCCGGCGGTCAATGCGCGGAGCTCTACCCGGACAAGCCGATCTACGACATCCCGGCGCTGCCGGTGTGCGGGGCGCAGGAGCTGGTCGACCGGCTGCTGCAGCAGATCAAGCCCTTCAAGGCGCAGCTGCACCTCGGTCACGAGGTGGTGGAGTTCGCGCGACGCGCGGATGGGCGCTTTCTGCTGGCGACTGCAGGCGGTGTCAGGTTCGATGCGGGCACGGTAGTGATCGCTGCGGGCCTGGGCTCGTTCCAACCGCGGCGCATCGGCATCGAGGGCGCGGAGGCCTTCGAAGGCGCTGCCATCCAGTACCGGGTACGCAGCGCCGCCGAGCTCGCCGGCCAGCATCTCGTTATATTTGGCGGTGGCGACTCGGCGCTCGATTGGACGCTCGAGCTGCTCGCGAGGGCCGCGAGCCTGACGCTCGTGCATCGCCGCAGCGAGTTTCGTGCCGCGCCGGCCTCGGTCGCGCGCATGCGCGAGATGGTTGCCGCCGGCCGGATGCGCTGCCTAGAGGCGCTGCCGCACTCGCTGATCGTCGCGGACGGCACGCTGCGCGGCGTCAACGTCCGCGGTGCCGACGGGGCCATCACGCCGCTTGCCGCCGAGCAGCTGCTGGTGTTCTTCGGCCTGCACCCGAAGCTCGGGCCGATTGCCGAATGGGGACTCGCGCTGGAGAAGAAGGCGCTGAAGGTCGATGCCGAGAAGTTCCAGACGAGCATCCCGGGTGTATTCGCCGTCGGCGACATCAATACCTACCCGGGCAAGAAGAAGCTCATCCTCTCGGGCTTTCACGAGGCGGCGCTGGCGGCATTCGCCATCCAGCACCACTTGTATCCGCAGAAGAAGCAGTTCCTGCAATACACCACCACGAGTCCCATCATGCATCAGCGTCTCGGGGTGCCGGACTGATCGGCCAACATCGGAGGAATGCCACATGACTGTCACGCGCAATACTGCCCTTGCCGTAGTGCTGTTGGCCGCGTTCGCTCTACCACGTTTCGCGCACGCCGCCGACCCGTGTCAGCTCGAGATCAGCGGCAACGACCAGATGCAATACGACCAGCAGGTGCTCACGGTTCCGGCGAGCTGCACCCAGGTGACCCTGACGCTGCATCACACCGGTAAGCTGCCGCGCGAAGCCATGGGACACAACTGGGTGCTGGTGAACGCTGCGGACTTCAACACCGTGGCGAACTCCGGCATGGGTGCCGGCCTCGCCAACGATTATGTCCAGCCGGGTGACAAACGGGTGCTGGCGCACACCAAGACCATCGGCGGCGGGCAGACGACCAGCATCACCTTCCCAACCTCGGTGCTCAAGGCCGGCGGCGACTACCGCTACCTGTGCACCTTTCCGGGCCACAATGCACTGATGCGCGGCACGTTCAAGTTCGGCTGATCGGCGCGCCCATGGATCAGCGCCTCGCGGACCTGCTGCAGCTGCTCGAGCTCGAGCGGCTCGAGCTCAACCTGTTCCGCGGCGAGAGCCGCGACATCGGCAGCCCGCAGGTCTTCGGCGGCCAGGTGCTCGGACAGGCGCTGTCGGCGGCGGCCGCGACGGTCGAGACGCGTGTGGTGCACTCGCTGCATGCCTATTTCCTGCGGCGCGGCGATTACAACGCGCCGATCGTCTACGAAGTCGACCGCAGCCTCGACGGTCACAGCTTTTCCAACCGGCGCGTGGTGGCCATACAGCACGGGCAGCAGATTTTCACCATGACCGCTTCCTTTCAGACGGCCGAGAGCGGCTTCGACCACCAGATCGTCATGCCCGAGGTGCCGCCACCCGAGAGTCTGCCCTCTACTGACAGCCCGCCGCCGCATATGCTCGCGCAGCTGCCCGAGCGGGTGCGGCGCTTCTTCCAGCAACCCCGCCCGTTCGAATTTCGCATGGTGCGGCCAATCGAATACCTGCAGCCGCGCCATGAAGCGCCGGCGCGCGAGATCTGGTTCCGTGCGGTCGGACCGCTCCCCGACGACGAGATGCTGCACCGGCGGCTGCTCGCGTACGTGTCGGATTTCTTCCTGCTGGATACCGCGACACTTCCGCACGGTGCGTCGCTCCTGCGGCCGACGCTCGTGATGGCGAGCATCGACCATGCCATGTGGTTTCACCGCACGCTGCGCGTGGATGACTGGCTGCTGTACGCGGTGGACAGCCCGAGCGCTTCGGGCGCGCGCGGCTTCGCCCGTGCCAGTGTGTTCGCGCGCGATGGGCGCGTGGTCGCGAGCGCCGCCCAGGAAGGCCTGGTGCGCAGCAAGAACCACTCCTGAAGGAGACGCGCGCGGGGGGCTGAAGCCACATGCTTGCGCTTCCTGCAGCATTGATGGTCGCGGCCGGGGGCGCTGCGGACGTCGGCGATGTCGCCGCGCTCGAGCGCCTCTGGTCCGGGGTGCGCGACTCGAGCGAGCAGGTGGTGATGAGCCTCGACCGGGGCGCGGCGAGGTGGCCCCAATCGATTGAGCGTCGCGTCCGCACCATCATCGCACCGGTCAATGTCGGCTGGCTCGGCGCGCATGTGCTCTATCTCGAGGAGTTCATCGAGGACGACCCGCAGCAACCGCGCAGGCAGCTGCTGTTGCAGCTCGAGCCAGCCGCCGATCCACCGCACGCCGTGCGGGTGCACCTGTATACGTTTACCGATCCGGCACGCTGGACCCATCTCAACTACCGGCCGCCGCTCGTGGCGTCGCTCGGCCGGGAGGATGTACGTGCTTCGGCCGGCTGCGAGCTGCTAGTGACGCGTGCAGGCGATCAGTTTCGCGGCGGCACGGTCGGAAGGCGTTGCCTGGACTTCGGCTCCGGGAGCTCCCGTTACCTCGACTACCAGCTGGTGATCAGCGAGGACCTGTACTGGTATCGCCGCCGCCTGCTGCGGCAGAGCGATGGGGAGCTGCAGGAGGAGGTGATCGGCTTCAACCGCTTCGAGCCCAACGAGGCGCGCCTCTATACCTGCCGCATCGCCTGGTCGGCGAGCGGCAAGCCCCACGACTTGCGGCCGCTCGTGACACTCGATCTGTACGAGGCGGGTGGTCACGGGCGCTTCTCGACACCCGATGGCCGCTCATTCGAGCTGACGCTGCACGGTCACGACTGGCCATTCGCCGTCGATCGCGATGCGTTGTTGCTGTTGCTGCAGGAGCAGGGGGCGATCAGTCCGCTCGCCACCGCCTGGGCGCAGATGGACGCGCAGCAGATCACGCTCGGGCTCGATTGGCTCGAGGTGCGTTGCGGCTCGATGGCACCCGATTCCGAT
>Ga0210384_10001169_pt1 | contig 36693 bp, 32 predicted proteins | sample IncBWH2MmetaG_FD_160574 | JGI IMG/M metagenome (GOLD analysis project Ga0210384, IMG submission 160574) | Forest soil microbial communities from Barre Woods Harvard Forest LTER site, Petersham, Massachusetts, United States - Inc-BW-H-2-M | ecosystem: Environmental > Terrestrial > Soil >...
CGCATGGCCGAGGATCAGAGGTCCCCAAGAGCCGATGTAATCGATGTACTCGTTGCCATCCGCGTCCCACAGGTGTGAGCCTTGGCCGCGAACGATGAACGGCGGATCGCCGCCTACGGCAGCAAAGGCGCGTACTGGCGAATTCACTCCGCCGGGGATCATCTGCTCCGCGCGCTGCTGCAGCTTGCGCGATAGCTCGGCCTTGCGCGACATCGGTCCCCCACAAACCGACTAGTATGAAATAACTAATAAATATAGCAGCGGGAAAGGTTTGAAACACCGGCTTGCGATACTCGGAAATTCATCCGATTTTCATTTTCCTGCAACCTGGCTGAAACACGCTTTCGCTATTGTAGCCACAGTGACATGCCCTTCTAACCGGGAGGGTTCAGGACAGCCTCGGGGGGCTCCGGGCTGTCCCGTTTTATTGGTGGCGCACTCGCGGCATTTTGTGGCGTCTATATTCGCAGCCTTGGGGTCGGGCCGGAGTGCGGGCTCACTTCAAATAGGCGCGAATGATGTCTACCAACTCGTCTGCCGCTACAGCTTGCTCGGCGGTCGGTTTGCGCACAGGGTCGAGTACGTGGAAACGCACGTGGTCCTCGACCAACTCGGCCATCAGTCCATTCATGGCTCCGCGGGCAGCGGTAATCATTTGCAACACGTCGCCGCAGTCTTTCTCATCTTCAGCCAGCGCCCGCTCGATCGCTTCGATCTGACCGCGAATCCGCCGCACGCGTAGAACAAGTTTTTCTTTTTCTCGTATAGTATGAGACATTTTTCCTTGACAATACTATAGGGGGGTATGCTACAAGGGGTCAAGAGCGTTCGATTGATTTCATGATCGGAGCTTATATAGCGAAAAAAGAAAGGTATATGAGAAATCAAGACGACAAGCCTCCGAGAATCGGCGGCTCTCCGGTATAGAGGCAGTGGATGTGATCCGATAGTCTTCTAGCGTGTTCCTGCCTATCGCCTCACCTCTGCTTCTTCTATTCCCAAAAAATTAATCGACAAATGCGGAGATTTGAGAGGCATATTGTCTCTCCTTCCTCCCGCGTTTCTCTTTGTTGGCCCGACGTAGCGCGGCGCCAAAGCGGTCCGCGCACGTAAGGATAGTTCTTGCTCGGCCACTGGAGTCGACATGTATTCACTCTTCAGTAGCGCTGTGATCGCGATGTTCCGGAACACTAAAAGCGGGGATTCAATAGGCCGGCAAAGCGGAGAAGAAAGGGGACAACGATGATCCAGGAAAAAGTGCTCTCGATTTCGACCGCGGGTGTTGAGACCACGCTGCCGCCGGTTCGGGGCCGCGTGGTCCGTAGCAAATGGCTTTACCGCGTGTTGACCTTCCTGGTGGTCTTTGGGCCGGGATTGATTGTCATGGAAGCTGACAACGATGCCGGAGCCGTGTCGACATACGTGCAAGCAGGCGCTCAGTATGGCACCAAATTGCTCTGGATTTTGCTGCTCTTATTGCCAGTCACGTACTTCATTCAAGAGATGGTGGTAAGGCTGGGGATCGCTACCGGGAAGGGTCACGCTGCGATGATCTACCAGCGTTTCGGGAAATGGTGGGGCCTGTTCTCGCTGGTCGATCTGCAGTTGGTGAACTTTCTGACCCTGGTAACGGAATTTGCCGCGATTGCACTCGCCCTTAGCCACATGAACATTGCGCCCAAAGTCGGCGTGCCGATTGCGGCGGTTGGCTTGGTATGCATGGTGCTTACGGGCAGCTATCGGCGCTGGGAACGAATCACGGTTTTCCTCTGCCTGCTCGACGTCTCCTGGCTGTTAATTGCTTTTAATTTGCGGCCGGCGTTTGGCCAGATTATCCACGATACGATTGTGGTCGGAGTTCCTGAGGGCGGCCTGACAACTGGTTTGGTGTTCCTGGTGATCGCAATCGTCGGGACCACGATCGCCCCTTGGCAACTATTTTTCCAACAAAGTTGTATCGCCGATAAGCGCCTGCGCTTCGCGGATTTGAAGTGGTCGCGCCTGGACACGTTTCTAGGGGCGGTTTTCACCATCATTGTGGCTGGGTGCATGATGCTGGCGGGAAACGCCTCCAAGCTGCACGGCATTCCGTTTTCAGATCCGGCGCAAATGGCCAATGACCTCCGCCTGTTTTCCGGCAAATTTGTGCGCGGTGGAATTCTGCTGCTGATGATCAACGCGGCGCTGCTGGGCACAACCGCAATTTCGCTATCCAGCGCGTGGGCATACGGCGAGGTGAAAGGCTGGCCCCACAGCCTAAACATGCCGGTGAGCAAGGCCAAAGGGTTTTACGCCACGTACGTTGTGTGCGTGGCGCTCGCGGCGGCGATCGTACTGATTCCCGGCGCCCCGTTGCAGTTGATCATCATCGGGGTGCAGGTGCTGGCTGGCATCATGCTTCCGTCGGCCATCATCTTCCTGCAGTTGCTGCTGAACGACAAAGCAGTGCTGGGCGAAAAGTTTGTCAACCAACGCTGGAACAACTGGGTGAACTGGACCATCGTCGTCACTTTGTTTTTCCTTTCGCTAATCCTGGCAGCCCAAGTGGTTGCCCCCAACCTGTTTCCTCATTCGTAGGGAAAGAAACGGAGAGGCGCACCATGAGCGTACTAGGTTTTCTGAAGCCGATGATGATCAACCACATTCCCGAGAATCATTTCCTCGTGGTCCATCCGCTGGATGACGTAATGGAGGAAAAAGTGGACACGTCCGCGCTCGGACCTATGCCGATGACCACTAGCGTAAAGCTCTGCCTGATGACGCTACGTGGATATTTGATTCTGATGATACTGCTGGTGCTCTACCACGTGATCGATCTGGCAGGAGTCATCGGACAGCGGGCTCACTGACGATTCGGCCTGATGCCGTTTGGAAGTTACACACTCTTAGAAAGGAGGTAACCAACAATGTCCTGCATGAACTCATTTGCACAATCGGCAACGGTGACGACGATACAGCTCGTGCGCGCTTGCTGTGACCACTGTGATTTGTGGCACACGGAACTGACGACAAAACGCAAGCTGCCGTTAAACATGAGCTGGGTCGTGGTCACCGACGAAATGGGCAAGCGACAGCTCCGCATGCGTTGGACCGTGGCAGAGGCAGAACAGCGCTGAAGCGCATCCGGCCGTTCTTTGGTCGCTATTAATCATGGTTTAGTATAAAGTATATACGCACATTAATATTGATGGACTGCGAGGGGATCGCGGCTGGCAAAACTCGACACGCCGCGACCCCGATAGTTTTTAATGTTCTGTTAACTGAGAGGGAGTAGCTTTCAAGGGACTATTCCGGTAACAAATGAAGAAGCAAAACCGACTCGTTAGTTGGGGGCGCTGGATGGTAATCGCCTTCTGGGCGATGACAGCTGCCTTGGCCGCCCCTGCGCACGCCCAACAACGCGATGATCCTCCACAGGGGCCTGCCTTGAACGCTGATAGTGAAGCGGATTCGCCTGACCCGCAGAGCATGTTCCCGCACTTTAAAGACACTCGCTTTTGGCTGTCGGGGCAGGCAAATTTCATTTTCCAAACTCATCCTCCGTTCGATGCGAAGTACAGCGGCAAGAACAGTCTCAACCCCAACTATGAAAAGGCTACTTCGCGCGTGCTCACGCTCTACACCGGCTTGCGTTTGAATAATTCCACGGAGATCCTGGTCGACATCGAAGAAGCGGGTGGTACCGCTCTCAGCACCGGCCTTGGCCTGGCCGGCGATACAGATTTGGACATCGTGCGCAATCCTCTGCTCAGCAAGGCACCGTATCTGGCGCGCGGCATGATTCATAAAATATTCGCGCTCAGCAAAGACAAGGTGGAGAGCGAGCGTACTCCGCTCTCACTGTTCGACGAGCTGCCGCGTCGCCGCCTGGAAGTTCGCTTCGGAAAGTTCACCTTGCCCGATTTCGTTGATCTGAATTCGGTGGGCTCCGATACCCATTTTCAATTCTCCAACTGGTCCGTGGACAACAACGGCGCCTGGGATTACGCCGCCGATACGCGCGGCTACACCGTGGGCGTCATGGCAGACTACGAGGACCGCAACTGGGGTTTCCGCTTTGTCGAAGGGCTTATGCCGAAGGTAGCGAACGGGATTGATCTGGTGTGGCGGCCGTGGCAGGTGCACGCCGAAAACTTCGAGTTTGAGTTGCGCCACGGACTCATCCCGAAGAAGCCAGGCGTGGTGCGTATTCTTGCTTACACCAATTACGCGAACATGGGAATCTACCGCGACCAGATCATCCAGGCTGAGCAAAACCATATCGCACCCGACATCACCAGACATCCCTGGCACATCACGCGCAAGTATGGCTTTGGCGTCAACCTGGAACAGAATCTCACCCGGAATCTCACAGCGTTTGCACGTTGGGGATGGGACAACGGAAAAACCGAGTCCTTTGCCTACACCGAGATTGATTTGACCGTCGCCGAGGGCGTAAAGGTGAATGGAGCGAAGTGGCATCGAAAACAGGACCGCGGGGGCATTGCCTACGTGTCAAACGGAATCAAAAAAGATCACCAGAATTATTTGGCGGCCGGCGGCTTCGGCTTCTTGCTCGGCGATGGCAAGCTGAACTACGGTCGGGAAAACATTTTGGAAGCGTTTTACACCGCCCACGTGTGGCGAGGGATTTACATCGCACCGGGCGTGCAGCACATCAACAATCCGGGCTACAACCGCGACCGCGGGCCGGTGGTGGTGCCATCTTTCCGCGCCCACGTGGAGTTTTAGATTCGGGTTGGAGGAAGAAACTTTGCCGAGCAACTCGAACGGCGTCAACGGTCACTCCATGGTCGATCGGCTGCAACGAGTGCTGGTGTGTCCGCCGCATTCAGCGGGATGGGACACATCGGCGGCGGCAACGCGTTGGCGGGAGCTGGGGTTCGCCCATGCACCCGATTTCGAGAAAGCGAAAGGACAACATGATGAGTTATTTCGCCAACTACAAGCGGCTGGAGCCGAAGTAGCCCACCTCCCGGTGTCATCCACCCTCACGCTGGATGCGGTCTACACTCACGATCCGTCGTTCGCGACCGATTACGGCATGGTTGTGATGAATCCCGGCAAAGCTAATCGCGTCGCGGAAGCCGCACAACATCGCAAGTTTTATCAGACTCTCGGCATTTCAATGCTTGGCGAGATTACGCCGCCCGGCGCCACCGAAGCAGGAGACATGATCTGGCTGGATGCGAAAACTTTGCTTATCGGTCTCGGATACCGTACCAACGCCGCGGGAATTGCTCAGATGCGCGCCCTGCTGGCGCCCAAAGGAGTGGAAGTTATCTCCGCCCCACTGCCTTACGGTCCCGGGCCTTCCGCCTGTCTGCACTTGATGTCGCTGATCAGCTTCCTAGATGAGCAAACCGCCGTGGTCGATCTGCCGTGGCTAGCTGTGGAAACGGTCGAGATGCTGAAGTCTCGCGCATACCGCTTTGTTGAAATCGACTATTCGGAGCGCGATACGCTGGCCTGCAATATTCTTTCTTTAGGCGAGAAGCGGCTGCTTGCGTTGGAAGAAAATCAGAAGACCAACGAGAAACTCCGTCAAGCAGGATTCGACGTGCGCACTTTCCCCGGCTCCGAGCTGTGCGTCAATGGCGGCGGTGGCCCGACCTGCCTGACGCGACCGCTACTGAGACTTTGAGCTTCTGCCGCGACAATTCCAAACCTGGTAACTCTGCACGGAGAAAGCTAGGTTTGCAGCTTCTTCACCAGCAGCTCGTTCACCAACTGCGGATTGGCTTGACCTTTGGACGCTTTCATCACCTGGCCGACGAAGAAGCCCACGACCGTGGTCTTGCCCGCGCGGTACTGCTCGACTTGCTTGGGATTGGCTCCGATGATCTCGTCGATGATTCTTTCCAGCGCTGAAGTATCACGCGACTGCTCCGGTTTACCTTCTTCTTCGTAGACGGCTGGAAAATCTCTCCCCCGCTCGAAGCTGAGATCGTAGAGGTCCTTCAGCATCTTTCCGGAAATTGTCCCGCTCTCCACCAAATCGGCTGACAGCGCTACACCCGTCATTGAAATAGGGGAATGCCCGATCTCCAGGCCTTTGGCCTTTAATCGTCCCATCAGTTCGCTCTGGACCAGGTTTGCCACGCGCTTGGGACTCTTTGCCACCTTCGCTGCCGCTTCGAACTGGTCCGCGAGCGCTTTGGTGAAGGTAAGAACCTGCGCGTCATACTCCGTAATGCCATAGTCCGCGACCATGCGCTCGCGTCGCGCTTCGGGCAGCTCGGGCAGAGAAGCGCGGATCTCGGCCTGCCATTTCTCATCCACTATTAAAGGCAGCAGATCCGGCTCGGGGAAATAACGATAGTCGTGTGCCTGCTCCTTCGATCGCATGCTATAGGTCTTGCCTTCATTCGAGTTGTAGAGCCGTGTCTCCTGCGTGATCTTTTCTCCGGACTCGATCACTCCGATTTGGCGGTCTATCTCGTACTCCAGCGCCTCGCGGATAAAGCGGAACGAATTGACGTTCTTGACTTCGATTTTTGTGCCGAATTCCTTCTGCCTGCGCGGACGCACACTGATATTGGCGTCGCAACGCAAGGAGCCTTCCTCCATATTGCAGTCGCTGACCCCGGTGTAGAGGATGATCTCCTTGAGCCGCGTGAGGTATTCGTAAGCTTCGTCGGCCGAGGCAATGTCGGGCTCGCTGACGATTTCAATCAGAGGTACGCCGCTGCGGTTGAGATCAATCGCAGTCGTCTCTGCCGAATTGGCAAAACCTTCATGCAGACTCTTGCCTGCATCCTCCTCTAAGTGAAGCCGCGTGATCCCAATCCTCTTGGTTCGCCCCTGAACCGAAATTTCGATCGCTCCGTGCTCAGCCAGCGGCTTGTCGTACTGTGAAATCTGATAGCCCTTAGGCAGGTCAGGATAGAAGTAATTCTTACGGGCAAAGATGGAAGTCTCGTTCACTCGGCAATTCAGCGCCATCGCCGCCAAGACTGCAAACTCCACCGCCTTGCGATTCAATACAGGCAATGCTCCCGGCAAACCGAGGCAAACGGGGCACACGTTGGTATTGGGTGGATCGCCAAAGCGGGTGGAGCAGGAGCAGAAAATCTTGCTCACAGTCTGGAGCTGGACGTGCACTTCCAAGCCGATGACCGGCTCATATTTGGCGCGGGCCGCCACCGAGGTTTCCGGCGTCGTGACCATATCGAGTGATTATAAAGGCTGTGACTAATGATGGAGTTTTATGCAGTGAACTGATCGTGGCTCTTTTTCAACCAGACTGGCGTCATCCCTCGCTTTGAAAGGGATCTGGCGTGCAGAACGGCAGCGAGCTCAGCGAAGCTCCGCGCAAGATCCCTCGCCCGGCTGTAGTACGCCGGCTTGGGATGACGCCTAAGAAGAGATCCGAGATCCGAACTGACCGCGCTAGAGAACTAGTAAGGATTTGACTTCGCCGGCGCGCTCAGATATTTCTCCAGTGGAATTTCGAAATACATCAGTTCATTGCCCTTGCCGTCCCGCACCCCGGTCAAGTACAAATGCGCTCCCGCCAGTGGCGTAGAGATGCCGGAAACATCAAAAAACAGAAATCCGGCCTGTGTACTGCGGGGTTCGACGGCCTTGGCGGCAAACTGCGCGTTCTGGATTTCCTCCCGCGCCTGCTTGCTAACGCCGCCCTTCACCTTGGTGGGAAAAGGCAAGGGATATCGCTTGGTGTTGGCCGACGGGCGTGCGATACGCCGGTCAATATCGTCCTCGGTGGCGGGACTAAGCTTGCTTCGATCCACCGTCACCAGCTGAGCCTGCATTCCCGCCAACTGTAGGGGACGATCGCCATCATTGGTGACCACCAGAAAAATTGGCAGAAAACCCAGCTCACGGTAGTGAACCGTAAAAATGCTGGCCTTGTCCGCCATGTCATATGGATCGGCCGCAATGGCTACGGTTTCGGTGGGATGCTCATCGTGCGCGGGATAGGTCCTGGCAGGCCGAGGCGTGGGCATGACGAATTCTTTCCCAGCCAGGCAAATCAGCGGGACAAGGGCAACTGCGGTCAGGATCGCCGTCCGAACGGAACCACGCCTTACCCGATGTGACATGGTAGTTGATTATAGGATGCGTGCGGCCTTCCCGGTGGTGCCTCAGGCGATGCCGATGCGTTTAGAATGTCCCTTCCTTCATGTACTTGCTTTACAGCGCGCTGTTGGCAATAGGGCTGCTGGTGAGCCTTCCCTATTGGCTGCTTCAGATGCTCCGCCACGGAAAGTACCACGAAGGGCTCGGTGAGCGCCTCGGGGGATTGCCGAGACGGTTTGACAAAGTATCTGACTCGCCAACCATCTGGGTTCACGCTGTATCCGTAGGAGAGGTGCTCGCAGTTAGCGGCGTAATTGACGAATTACGACGACACTTTCCTCAGCATCGCATTGTAATTTCGACCACTACGTCGACGGGCCAAAGGCTCGCTCGCAAACGCTTCGGCGAGGAAAGCGTCTTCTATTTCCCTCTCGATTTCGCCTTTGCCATCAGACCTTATTTACGCGTACTGCGCCCCGAGCTGATCGTGATCGCCGAGACCGAGTTTTGGCCGAACTTTCTGCGGCTGGCACACGCGAGCGGAGCGCGAATTGCGGTGGTGAACGCCCGAATTTCCGATCGCTCCTGGCCAGGATATCGCCGTTTCGGGCTTTTGTTGTCCGGGGTCCTCCGCCGCATTGATCTCTTTCTCGCTCAGACAGAAGAGGACGCTCGCCGCCTGCGGGAAATCGGCGCACCTGCGCAACGCGTTCAGGTTAAAGGGAATCTGAAGTTCGACGTAGCTCCCCTTTCTCCCCCACCGATCATCGCCAGCCTGCGTGCTGCATTCGAGCAGGCGGAAGTTGGCCCCATCCTGGTCTGTGGCAGCACGGTGGAAGATGAAGAACCGTTGTTGCTGCGGGCCTTCGAGAATGTCCTGGCAAGTTATCCGGGGGCCATGATGATTCTGGCCCCCCGCCGCCCGGAGCGCTTTGGACAAGTCTCGGAGTTGCTGAAACATCTCGGGATCCGCTTCTGGCGCCGTTCTCTGTGGAGCGGAGATCCGCTTTCGGGCGGAGTCTTTTTGATCGACACGATCGGCGAGCTCGCCTCACTCTACAGTTTGGGAGACGTTGCTTTCGTCGGTGGCAGCCTTGTACCGCGCGGTGGACACAATATCATCGAACCGGCGCAATACGGAGTGCCCATCATCGTCGGCAATCACACCGAGAATTTTCGCGACATAGTAAGACTGTTTCAAAGCCGGGATGCGGTGCGGGTGGTCGGGCCAGCAGAGTTTCCACTGGTACTGATGGAACTCCTTTCCAACGACGAGGAGCGCCGGGCGCTGGGCCGCCGTGCCGCCGAGACATTGCAATCACAAACTGGCGCCACGCACAGGACTTTGGCGGCGTTGGAAAAACTACTGGAGCCAGCGACGGTGGCTGCGGGTGGAAGCAGCTAAAAATCGTCCTGGCTCGCGTAGCAGGGCCATGGTACGCCAGCAAATTCGGCGGCTAGGGACAGGATGAACTTGTTGTCTTCGATCTTCGGCGCAGCCGTGCGAGGCCGCAATGCGCTCTACGACCGTGGCATATTTCGCGCCCGGAAACTGCGCGGCGCTGTGGTCAGCATCGGCAACCTCTCGGTTGGCGGCTCAGGCAAGACTCCGTTTGTCATTCTGCTCGGCGAGTTACTGAAAGCGCGGGGAGTGAAATTCGACATCCTCTCACGGGGCTACGGACGTCAGTCGCGTGGAGTGGCGGTGGTAGACCCGGCTGGCGCTGCCCGCGAGTTCGGAGACGAACCGCTGCTGCTGGCCCGGCGTCTCCAAACACCGGTGATCATAGGAGAAGACCGTTATGAAGCGGGCACCTTCGCAGAAAGAAAATTCGGACCTGAGCTTCATCTCCTGGACGATGGCTTCCAGCACCGCGCTCTGGCCCGCGACTTCGATATCGTCCTGGTCACGCCTGAGGACGCGCGCGATCGCCTGTTGCCCGCCGGGCGCTTGCGAGAGCCGTTAACTTCATTGCGTCGCACGGATGCGGTTGTGCTCACCAGCGGATCCTCTCCTGATGCTTTTCCTCTGGATGGAAAGCTGATTTGGAGGGCGCGCCGAGGCATTTCGCCGAAAGGCGTCCCCAACCGTCCAGTGGTGTTTTGCGCTATCGCACGACCGCAGAATTTTTTAACGCAACTGCGCACCGCAACGATTGAACCGGTCGCGCAAGCCTTCTATCGCGATCATCACGCCTACACAGAGCAGGATATCCGCGATTTGTTGCAACTCCGTCAACAAAGTGAGGCAGACGGCTTCGTCACCACCGAGAAGGATGCCATTAACCTTGGCGGATATCTATCTGCGCTGGAGCCATTGGCTGTTGTTCCGGTAAAGATGGAACTGGTGGATGCAGCTAACGCCCTGGATACCATGTTGCGCTTGGTCACAGAACGAAAGGGCCGGGCATGAGAAAATCTCTCTTGCTTAATGACTAAGCATCCCAAAGAGTCTGATCGACTGCGGAAGATCGTCGAATCATTTCCCAAGGTGACGATCACCGTCGTGGGCGATCTGGTAGCCGATGAATTCGTTTTCGGCGAGATATCCCGCGTCTCCCGCGAAGCGCCTGTCTTAATCCTCAAACATCGCGAGCGCAGCGTTTCACCGGGCGGCGGGGCGAATGCGATTAACAACCTCGCCGACCTGGGCGTAAGTGTGCTTCCCGTGGGTGTGGTAGGCGACGACGAGGCCGGACGCTTGTTGCTTAAGGGATTCCGCCATAAACACATTCCGGTGGTAGGGATCTTGAAGGATAAAAGCTACGCTACGGTGACCAAAACCCGCATTCTTGCCGGCATGGCGCACACGGCGCGCCAACAGGTGGTCCGCGTGGATCGCGAGCCCGAGGCCGAACCCAATCGCCATCTCCAGCGCGAACTGGTGCTGGCGGCACGGGAGTATGCACGCGCTTCGGACGCGCTGCTGCTGTCGGATTATGGCTACGGCGCGGCCACGCCCGCAATCTTGAATGCAATCCGCTATCGCGGTGGGCTGGATGGAGTGCCCGTGGTCTTGGATTCACGTTACCGCATGCTGCAGTATTCCGGCGCGACAGCTGCCACACCGAACGAACCGGAGGTGGAGGACGCTCTCGCGATCAAAATCGGTCACGATTGGACCCAGTTGTGTTCGGCCGCCGAGCAAATCATCTCACGCATGAAACTGCAGTCTCTGGTGATCACTCGTGGCCGCGACGGCATGGTAGCCTTCACACGCCGGCACAACCCGATCGACATTCCGATCTTTGGCTCGGACCAGGTGGCCGACGTGACTGGTGCGGGCGACACCGTTATTGCCACCTTCACGGCGGCTTTGGCAGCCGGCGGCAACACGGAGGAAGCCGCTCACCTGGCTAACTATGCGGGCGGAATCGTGGTCATGAAGCGCGGCACCGCGACCGTCTCGCAAGAAGAACTGTTGCATGCGATCGCCCAGGCTCCGCCCGTGACCCGGTCGCACTAGAGAATGCGCCTCACAAAATAATGGCCAGCAGATACGTTCTAATACTTTCGCTCTGCTTAGTTATTGGTGTTCTTGTCCGGCGGGCTTTTCCGCAGTCGTCTAAAGCCCCTGCAAGCACAGCCGCGGCTTTCGACAAACTGGTGGACGAATACTTTAACTTTGATTTCCAGTTCCACCCTACATCGGGGACGGCGGCCGGCTTCCATCAATATGACGACAAGCTGGAAGATTACTCACACTCCGCCGTGAATTCCGAAATCGCTGGGTGGATTAAGTTGCAGTCGAAATTCGACGTCTTTCAGAAGTCACTGCTGCCGGCGGACGAAGCCGCTGATTTCGATTTTCTCGATAGCAACATTAAGAGCGCACTGCTCGAACTGCAAACTGTTCAGACCTGGATGAAAGACCCTGACCTCTACAGCTCGGGCGTGACCAACAGCATATTCCTGATCATGAAGCGTAACTTTGCACCGCAGGAGGAACGCCTCCGCTCGGTCATCGCACGGGAACGGCAGATTCCCGCGGCTCTGGAAGCTGCCCGGCGCAACCTCAACCATCCGCCCAAGGTCTACACCGAAGTGGCGTTGGAGCAACTGCCGGACACAATTGACTTTTTCCAGAAAGATGTTCCTGCCGCGTTTCCAGGGGTCAGAGATTCCAAGTTGCTGGCCGAATTCAAGGCAAGCAATGGGTCTGCGGTTGATGCCCTGAAAGAATATGAGAGCTGGCTGCAAAAGGATTTGCTGCCAGCCTCCAACGGCGATTTCCGCATCGGAGCCGAGACTTTTCGCAAGAAACTGCTTTATGACGAGATGGTGGACATCCCGCTCGATCGCCTGCTGGAAATTGGTTATGCCGACTTGCGGCACAACCAACAGCGGCTGAAGGAAGTTGCGGCGCAGATTGATCCCAAACAAAAGCCGCGTGAGGTGCTCACTGAACTTGAAAAAGATCACCCGGCCCCTGATCAATTGCTGCAAACATTTCGTGACATCCTGGGCAGCTTGCGGCAATTTATCGAGCAGAAAAAGATCGTCACCATCCCTTCCCCCACTCCTCCAATCGTCGAGGAGACGCCGCCTTTCCTTCGGGCGCTGAGCACCGCCTCCATGGACACGCCCGGCGCCTACGAGACAAAAGCCACCGAAGCGATGTTCAACGTCACCTTGCCGGAGCGTGGGTGGACGCCGGAGAAGACCAAGCAGTGGATGGAAAGTTTCAACCGCGGAACGATCGTCAGTACCGCCACTCACGAGGTTTATCCTGGGCACTACGTGCAGTTCTTGTGGATCAAGAACGCACCGTCGAAGACTCGCAAGCTGCTGTTTTCCTCCAGCGATGCCGAGGGTTGGGCGCACTACTGTGAACAGATGATGCAGGATGAGGGCTATGGCAACGGTAATCCCAAGCTCCGCATGGGCCAGCTGCAGGATGCCTTACTACGCGACGCCCGTTTTATCGCTGGGATCGAGATGCACACCGGAAAGATGACGATGGAGCAGGCCAAGGAATTCTTTATCAAAGAAGGTTATCAACTCCCGCCGGTGGCCGAAGAGGAAGCCAAACGGGGAACCTCAGATCCGACATACCTGGTCTACACATTGGGCAAACTCCAGATCCTCAAGCTGCGAGAGGACTATCAGAAACTCCAGGGCGTCAAGTTTACTTTGCAGGAATTTCACGACCGGTTCATGCAGCAGGGTGGCGTGCCTCTAAAGATTATCCGCAAAGCGATGCTGGGAGACGATAGCCCGACGTTATAGCCGCAACCTGATATTTCCGCATCAGAGGGTTTAAGATCACTGAGGTCCTGGGTTAATTGGTTGGGAGCGCGAAGGTAAATTTCACGATGAAAATGAAAGTTCGCAAAGCGGTATTTCCCGCGGCTGGTTTAGGCACTCGTTTCTTGCCAGCCACCAAGGCCCAACCCAAGGAAATGCTGCCGTTGGTGGACAAGCCCATCATTCAATACGGTGTCGAGGAAGCGGTCGCCGCCGGCTGCGATCAGATCATCATCGTCACTGGGCGCGGCAAGCAGGCCATCGAAGACCACTTCGATGTGAGTTATGAACTGGAAAAGATGCTCGAGGAGCGGAAAAAGACCGACCTTCTCCAGATCGTACGCCATATCTCCGACATGATTCACATCGCTTACGTGCGCCAGAAGGAGGCGCTCGGCCTCGGGCACGCCATCCTCACTGCGCGCGAATTGGTGGGCGACGAGCCTTTTGCCGCCCTGCTGGCTGATGATGTCATCGACGGCGATGTTCCTTGCCTTAAGCAGATGATGGGGGTGTTCGAAGAAGTCCAGTGTTCTGTGATTGCGACCCAGGTAATTGAAGGCCGAGCGATTTCGGCTTACGGTGTCCTGAAGGTAAAGCCGGCGGATGGACGTTTCAACGGAAGGCTTTACGAGATTCTCGATCTTGTGGAGAAACCCAACCTCGAAGATGCGCCTTCCAACCTCGCCGTGATCGGACGCTATATCCTGACTCCTGGAGTCTTTGAAACCCTCGCTGAGACTCAGGCTGGAGTTGGCGGCGAGCTGCAGCTCACCGATGGACTACGCCAACTTCTCAAGAAGGAAAAAATGTATGGATACGTCTTCGAGGGTAAGCGGCACGACACGGGGGACAAACTGGGGTTCCTGAAGGCGACGGTGGAATTTGCGCTCAAGCGTCCTGACCTTGGAGAACAGATGAGGCAATACCTCAAAGACCTAAAGTTGTAATCGGTCGAGAATGCTCTAGACTCCCAGAGTCATCTTCAGTTTCCGAGACTTCTCTTCCACGCTGTTGGCCAGCTTTTCTTTGTGGGCGTCCAGTTTCTTCGCCAATGCCGTGCTGGAGAGGGAGAGAATCTGCGCCGCGAGGATCCCGGCATTAGTCGCGCCTGGCTTCCCAATTGCAACCGTCGCCACGGGAATCCCTGCGGGCATTTGCACGGTCGCCAAGAGCGAGTCCAGACCGTTCAAAGATGTGGAAGGAATCGGGACCCCGATGACCGGCAGTGTGGTGTGTGCCGCAATCACTCCCGCCAGATGCGCAGCACCACCGGCCCCGGCAATGATCACGCGGATGCCGCGTCCGGCCGCCTTACGGGCGTAGTCAGCAGTGCGATCGGGCGAGCGGTGCGCCGAAGTGACATCGATCTCGTAGGCTATGCCGAATTCGTCTAACGCTTTGGCCGCCTCGCTCATGACGTCGAGGTCGGAATCGCTGCCCATCACAATCGAAACCAAAGGTTTTTTGCCCATCCATTGTCCTTCTCAAAAGAGTGCTCTACCCCTCGCCGAGGCCTAGCTTTTCTTCAGCGCCCGCGCTGCGATGTCCTTGCGGTAATTTATTCCCTCAAATCCGATCTTGGACACTGCACTGTACACGCGATCAACCACGGTACGGAGATCCGCGGCGCGTGCTGTTACCCCCAATACCCGGCCGCCGGCCGTGTAATACGCCCCATCACGCTTCGAAGTGCCGGCGTGAAAAACCTTCACACCTTCTATCTTGCCAGCCTCTTCAAGGCCCATGATCTTTTTGCCGACTTCGAAGGTCCCGGGATAACCTCCTGACGACATCACTACGCACACCGAAGCATCGGGTGACCAGCGAAAGTCGCCATCACTGACCCGGCCGTCGATGGAAGCTTCCAGTGCCTCCACCAAGTCGCTTTCGAGTCGCATCAGAATCGGCTGCGTCTCTGGATCGCCGAACCGACAATTGAATTCCAGTACCATGGGGCCGCGCGCGGTCATCATCAGGCCGCAGTAAAGGATGCCTTTGTACTCGGCGCCCTCCGCTTTCATGCCAGCCACGACGGGTCGAGCGACGTGCTGCACCAGCCACTGGCTCATTTGTTCATCCACGATAGTCTTGGTGCTGTAAGCGCCCATGCCGCCAGTATTCGGGCCGGTGTCGCCGTCGCCGATTCGTTTGTGGTCCTGGGCCGCCACCAGAGGCGCCACGCGCTCGCCATCGCTTACTACCAAGAAGGAAAGCTCGTCCCCTTGCAGGCACTCTTCCAGTACCACCCGCGAACCGGCTTCTCCCACCATCTTCCCACTGAGCATTTCCGCCGCGATCGAGGCCACCTCTTCTTTGGTCTTGCAGATCACCACACCTTTACCGGCGGCCAGCCCGTCAGCCTTCACGACCAGGGGCATATGAAAATGCGGCAATGCTTCCTGGATGTCATCCATTGAGTTGCAGATGGCGTAGGGGGCGGTCGGAATGTGGTGGCGCTGCAGAAATCCCTTGGCGAAACTCTTGCTCGATTCCAGTTGCGCCGCCGCTTTGGTGGGGCCAAACGTACGCCAGCCAAGGCGGGTGAACTCATCCACGACTCCAAGCATCAGTGGCAACTCGGGGCCGATTACGGTTAGATCAGGTCGGACCTGATTGGCCAGCGCCAGCAATGAGTCGACACTTTTCACGTTGGCGGGCAGACACTCGGCGTCGTCAGCTATGCCACCATTGCCAGGCGCGCAATACACCTTGGAGACACGCCGAGACTGGCGCAGCTTCCACACCAATGCATGCTCTCGCCCGCCGCTTCCGATGACCAGCACTTTCATACTTGGGATAGACAAGGTTAGGAGGCCGAGAGAACGATGTCAAACGCGGGGGTCTTCTCTTCCTCAGACGTGCAATCTCCAACCAGGCCGTTTTGAGTTAAGTCTGCTCTGCTGTCGAAGCCGCAAATTTATTAACCATACTTAACTGTTTCTCTATAATAAGAACTCGGATGATAACCGTTTCCAAAGAGGACTATCTCAAAGCGATCCTGGAAGCCGAAAGTGAAGGCGAGACCGTTATCTCGGCCACTTTGGTGCATTGGCTATCCGTGTCCGCGCCGGCCGTAACCATGGCTCTGCGCCGATTGAAAAAGGACGGGCTGGTGCGAATGCAGGCCGGCGGACAAGTAGGCCTCACCGCGGCTGGACGCAAGATTGCCCGCAAGCTCACATTGCGGCACCACCTGATCGAGCGCATGCTGGCGGAAATTTTCGGCATGGAATGGTACAAAGTGCACGACGAAGCCGAGCGTCTGGAACACGCTGTTTCACCCGATTTCGAGGGCAAGCTGTTGGCCAAGTTGGGCCGTGGAGGTGCTTGTCCGCACGGCAACCTCAGCGAACTGGAAAGCCCGGTCAGCCGTCGGCGGCGCGGGTTGCTGCTACTTTCGCACGCTGAGGCCGGAAAGAATTATCAGGTCAGCGGTATCTACGAGCGCGACCGCCATCTGCTGGAATTTCTGCAACAGCGTGGCATCCGTCCAGGGGCGCATCTGCACGTCTCCGGACGAAATTACGACCAGACACTCACCTTGGCCACCGATGCCGGGACCGTCGCACTGGGAGGTTCGGCCGCAGAAAAGATTTGGGTCGCAAACGCGGGCCACCGTGTCCGGCGACGGTCCAACTGACTGATCGAGCTTCCTCGTCGACCAAGTCCCCGTTAACCGTAGTTTATCTGGTCATGTATACTTACGCTAACCTTTGTCGGTGGCCATGAGCATAGGTGCAGAATCCCAACAGACGCGGATTGGAACCGACGCCGAAGTCGTCGTCGTTACTCATGAGGATGTGGATCGGGCGCACGATCGAGTGCGAGTCTCGGCAGCACGAGCGCAGCGCGGCTTGTTCTCTAGAGCGCGACTGCTGTGGTTACTGGTGGGCCCCGGAGTGCTGGTCATGCTGGGAGAAAACGACGGGCCCAGCATGCTGTCCTACGCCGCCACTGGCGCGAAGTTTGGCATCGGATTCTTCCTTCCTTTTGTCGCCCTGACGTTTTGCATGGCGATTGTGGTCCAGGAGATGACGGTGCGCCTGGGTGCCGCGACCCATCGCGGACACGCCGAGCTGATCTTCGAACGCTTTGGGCCATTTTGGGGCTGGTTTTCGATGATCGACCTGGGAATCGGGAACTTCCTCACTCTGATCACCGAGTTCATCGCCATCCGCGCCGGCCTGGGTTTCTTCGGAGTTCCTCCCTGGATGGCAATTCTCATTGCGCTGGTCATCTTGTACTCGGCCCTGATGAGTCACCGTTACTGGACGTGGGAGCGGATCACGCTCGCCGCAGCCGCCTTTAACTTGGTGTTTATTCCAGTCGCGCTGATGACCCATCCGAACTGGCACACGGTTGGCCATGCATTCATCACCTGGCAACCGCTTCCCGGCTTTAACAAGGACACACTGCTGATCGTGTTGGCCGACATCGGCGCGACGGTGACACCCTGGATGCTTTTCTTTCAGCAGAGCGCAACCGTAGACAAGGGACTTACCACCAAAGACATCCGCTTCGGCCGCATTGACACTGTATTGGGAGCCGCATTGGCAACCGCCGCCGCGGTTGCTACGATCCTGGCGACCGCACCGTTGTTCGCTCATCAAATGAGCGCAGAAAATTTCCAGGCGGCAGAGTTTGCGCAGGCCCTCCAGCCGTTGATCGGCCGATTTGGCGCGTCCCTGTTTGCTCTTGGGATGGTGGAAGCCGGAATCGTGGCTTCAATCACGATTTCAACTTCCTCGGCGTACGCCTTCGGAGAGGTGACGCACAGACCGCATAGCCTTAACCTTCCCATGGGACAAGGCAAGGCCTTTTACTCCGTGCTGACGCTGTGCGCGGCGGCCGCGGCAGCCATCGTACTAATCCCCGGGCTGCCCCTCGTGTACGTGGTTCTCGTGGTAAACGTGGTCGCGGTTCTGGCTATGCCCCCGGCCTTAGTGTTCTTGTTCATGCTGGTGAATGACCGGGAAATCATGGGAGACCTTATCAGTCCGGTCTGGGCAAATCTGTTGTCCACGGCGGTGGTTGTTATCCTGACCGCCGCAGGCGTGCTCTTCGGGATCAGTGTTATTGCACCCAACATCTTTGCTGCTTTAGGTGGGAAGTAGGAAAGGGATATTTTTGTTGTCATCCCGAGCGGAGCGAGGGATCTGCAGTTCGGAGGACCAGGATCATGTTGAGAAAAAAAGAAGCACAAGGTTTGGATTCCAGCTCCGATCAAAATTGGGTTTTGTCCTCACTCGAACACGATCAGCTTGTCGGGGCAAAGAAGCACCACATCCCGAGGCGGCACCTCAAGGGACCGGAACTTCTTGTCCTCTGGGCACTCCGAATCTATCTCTTGTTCATGATGGCAGTGGTGGTGTACCAAGTGTGGATTGCCGCGCATTAAACCAACCTGCCAAATCTTTCGACGGACGGCCTTGTCAATCTTCCGAACATTCGGAGTTCTCCACCGCTCGGTCCAGCCCCTAACACAATCAACGATCACAGGACTAAACTAAAATGTTCGGGTGAGCATTCAGCCGTTCACTGTCGCTGACGCTCGCTCACGGATTACTTCTTCGGGAGGGCACTTTTTATATGAATAGTTTCAACAGTCGCTCCAGCCTCCGCGTTGGCAGTAAGGAATATGAAATCTATCGCCTCAATGCGCTCGATAAGCAGGGTATTTCGACCAAGCATCTGCCTTACTCGCTGCGAATACTGCTGGAGAACCTGCTGCGTACAGAAGACGGGCGCAATGTGACCAAGAATGATCTCCGCGCTTTGGCAGCCTGGAATAGCAAGTCGAAGCCTGACAAGGAAATTGCCTTCACTCCCAGCCGCGTTCTGCTACAGGATTTCACCGGCGTGCCCGCCGTAGTTGATCTGGCCGCCATGCGCGACGCCATGAAACATCTCTCCGGCGATCCCACCTTGATCAATCCGCTACAGCCTGCCGAATTGGTCATCGATCACTCGGTGCAAGTGGATGAATTCGGCACCCCACAAGCCTTCCAGCTAAACGCCGAGTTGGAATTCATACGCAATAAAGAACGCTATGCCTTCCTGCGCTGGGGACAAACCGCTTTTCGCAATCTCGCCATCGTGCCGCCCGACACCGGCATCGTGCACCAGGTCAATCTGGAGTATCTGGCCCGCGTAGTCTTCGTGCAGGAATCGAACGCAAAACGCGTGGCGTATCCAGACACGGTCGTCGGCACCGATTCACATACTACGATGATCAATGGGCTGGGGGTGTTGGGCTGGGGCGTCGGCGGAATCGAAGCTGAAGCGGCAATGCTCGGCCAGCCGGTTTCCATGCTGATCCCCCAAGTCGTCGGAGTGAAGCTGACGGGAAAACTCCGAGAGGGCGCTACCGCGACCGATCTGGTTCTCACTATCACCGAGATGTTGCGTAAGCACGGAGTAGTCGGCAAGTTCGTCGAATATTTTGGTCCTGGCCTACACGAACTGCCGTTGGCCGATCGCGCGACTATCGGCAATATGTCGCCTGAATACGGAGCAACCTGCGGCATCTTCCCGGTCGACCACGAATCTCTCACCTACCTCCGCCTCACCGGCCGCTCGGAGGAACAGATTGCGCTAGTCGAGGCCTACTGTCGCGAGCAGGGACTGTTCCGTGACGAAAACACACCGGAAGCGGAATACTCCGAGTTGCTGGCGCTTGATCTTTCGGCAGTTGAGTCCAGCCTGGCCGGTCCGAAGCGTCCTCAGGATCGGGTAGCACTGTCCCAAGCCGGCGAGTCATTTCGGGCATCTCTGCCATCGCTGATCAAACCGGTAGTAGCCAAGGCAACTTCGCAGTCTGCTGCCTCGGCAGCGGTCAATGCCAGTGGTGAAACGCGCTGGGAACAGGAAGGCGGTAACACGGCCGTCGGAGTGGATGATTCCCTGCATGCGGAACACGTTGCTCCGAATGTGAAGGACGCTTTACGCCACGGGAGTGTGGTGATCGCAGCCATCACCAGTTGCACCAACACCTCCAACCCGTCGGTGATGATTGCTGCGGGCCTGCTGGCGAAGAAGGCGGTCGAGCGCGGCCTGCAAGTTCCGGCCTGGGTCAAGACTTCGCTGGCGCCCGGATCGAAAGTTGTCCGCGACTATCTCGAACGCGCCGGACTGACGTCCTACCTGGAGAAGCTCAAATTTCACATCGTCGGCTACGGCTGTACCACTTGCATTGGAAACTCCGGGCCGTTGCCGGAGGAGATATCCAAGGCCATCGACGAAAAGAATCTGGTAGTTGCCTCGGTGCTCTCCGGGAATCGCAACTTTGAGGGACGCATCAATCCCGATGTGCGAGCCAATTATCTGATGTCGCCACCGCTGGTGGTTGCCTTCGCGCTGGCTGGCCGGGTTGATGTTGACCTGCGCAAAGACGCTCTTGCCCAGGACAAACAGGGTAAGCCGGTTTATCTGGCCGACCTCTGGCCTTCGCAGCGCGAGGTTGAAGACGTGATCAAGAAGTCGATCTCCTCGGATATGTTTCGCCGCAGCTACGGCGAGGTTTATCACGGTGACGAGCGCTGGCGCGGGCTGCCCGTCCCCAAAGGCGAGACCTACGCTTGGGAAAAGAATTCAACCTACATCCGCCGCGCTCCCTACTTTGACGGCATGACGCTGAAGCCTTCCGCCGTCGAAGACATCAAGAATGCGCGCGTGCTGGCAGTGCTCGGCGATAGCGTTACCACCGATCACATCTCGCCGGCCGGCTCGATCAAGAAAGACAGTCCAGCGGGAAAGTATCTGATCGAACATGGGGTGATGCCGGCTGAGTTCAACTCTTACGGCTCACGTCGTGGCAATCATGAGGTCATGGTGCGCGGAACTTTTGCCAACGTACGCCTGCGGAACAGGATGGTTCCCAACCTGGAAGGTGGATTCACGCGCCACCTCCCGGATGGCGAGGAGATGACCATCTTCGAGGCTTCGGAAAAATATATTGCCGAGCGTGTGCCGCTGATCATTATTGCGGGCAAAGAATACGGTTCAGGTTCCTCGCGTGACTGGGCGGCGAAAGGTCCGCTGCTGTTGGGTGTTCGTGCGGTGATCGCGGAAAGCTATGAGCGCATTCACCGCTCGAATCTGGTGGGAATGGGGATTCTGCCTTTGCAATTCGCCGCCGGAGAAACCGCGCAATCTTTGAAGCTGACGGGTGAAGAAGTCTTCGAGATTGCGCAGATTCGCGAGTTGGTCGAGAAATTCACTCCCGGCCGTCAAGTCAAAGTCCGCGCCACGGCCAACGGCAAGACAAGTGAGTTCTCAGCGCTGGTCCGAATCGACACTCCCCAGGAAGCGCTCTACTACGCGAATGGCGGTATTCTGCAGTTCGTGCTGCGCCAGTTGCTGGCTGGCAAACCCAATGCCCAGCCCGTGGGAGCGTAGGTGTGGGGCGGGCGCCCTCGCCCGCCGCTTTTGATTTCGTAGTTGGAGTCAGGTCCCAGGTCTCGCAAAATCGGCGAGACCTGGGGCACCCGGCTCAGCTTGGGCGGGGTCTTGATGTTCCCCGATCACAAACACACTCCCATCTCCGGCTTTCGCCATTATCTGAGCGGTCACCTGGGTCCGGTGGAGATCGAGTCGCAATCGACGACGCGGAAACGAGAGCAACGTGGGATCTTTCCTACTGTGAAGATACGTCCGCCTGCCAGCGGAAACACTCGCTCAAGCGAAGCTTGAACGGGGCACCCTCTGAGAAAAAATTCCGCTCTTTCAGTTCACTCCCTTCGCCGGATTCCATGAGCCCTGCTCCTTCCGCACGTAGACGATCTGCCCGATGTGGTAGGCGTTGTGCGTTCCGATGCGGGCGATGGTGGAATACCAATCCTTCAACTTGCTCTCGTCCGCGGCTTCGACGACCTTTTCCCATTCGGTTAGCACCTGATCAAGCTGCTGCACGGCGGTGTTCCATTGCTTGCTGTCGAAGCTGTTGAAGGTCTCGTCGTTGTTGCCGCTGAATTTTTCGGGCGTCTCGCCCTTGAACTTAGCCAGTGACTGACGGTTCCAGAAAATCAAATGATTGGTTAGCTGGCCGATCGAGTGGTTTCCCTTGCCGTCTGTCCAACTGGCCTGCTCCGGAGTGAGACCTTCCACGGCGGTGTTCGCGGGCACAAACCATTCTGCCTTGTTGTGGGTGGACCGCAGTTGCTCCAGCAGGATGCTCTTCAGGGTTGGAGCAGGCTTTTGAGTTTGCGTGTAAACGGGTAACGATAGAGCCAGAACGAGACACCAAATTGCTTGCTTCATATCGGATTTGCCCTCCTCGCAGCGGTTAGACGGAAATTCTTCAGGTTGGTTTCTCGGGAAGTATAGTTCGGGGCTCCCACGCGTGCTGAAAGCTCCGTGGGCTGGCCCGGGGCTTTCACTCCGCCCCACTGCTATAATCAAGAATTACCCTCATGCCGCAGAAGCGTCTGATTCGTTCCACTACAGTTCTTTGTGTGCGCCGTAACGGCAATGTGGTCATGGCCGGAGACGGCCAGGTCACTCTGGGTGAGGCCGTGATCAAGCACACCGCCAAGAAAATCCGCCGCCTGTATCAGGACAAGATTCTCGCGGGATTTGCCGGCTCGACCGCCGATGCGTTTACGTTGTTCAGCCGATTCGAGTCGAAGCTGGAGCAGTATCATGGCAACCTGGGCCGCGGCGCGGTGGAATTGGCCAAAGACTGGCGCACCGACAAGTTCCTGCGTCATCTGGAGGCGTTGTTGCTGGTCTCTGACAAGGAACAGACCTTTCTGCTCAGCGGCCAGGGTGATGTGATCGAACCGGACGGCGGCATCGCCGCGATCGGCAGCGGCGGGCCCTACGCTCAGGCGGCGGCACAGTCATTGGCCGAGCACACCCAGCTTTCCGCGCGCCAGATTGCAGAAGAAGCGATGAAGATTGCGGGCAGAATGTGCATCTATACAAATGACAAGGTAACGATTGAGGAACTCTGAACCCGGACGTCAGACGTCAGCCCTCGGACGTCGGCAACTCCATGCCGAGGTCTGACGTCCGAAGTCCGATTTTATGGCCATCTACTTACCCGGAACCGTAGACGAAGAACAGATTGCGCTGGACGAGCTCACGCCGCGTGAGATCGTTGCTGAGCTGGACAAGCATGTGGTCGGCCAGAACGCTGCCAAGCGCGCTGTGGCTATTGCCCTGCGCAACCGCATGCGGAGGCAGAAGCTTGCCCCCGATCTCGCGGAAGAAGTCATTCCCAAGAACATCATCATGATTGGGCCTACGGGAGTGGGCAAGACCGAAATCGCGCGCCGTCTGGCGAAGCTGGCGAACTCACCTTTCATGAAGGTGGAAGCCTCGAAATTCACCGAAGTCGGCTATGTGGGCCGCGACGTCGAATCCATGATTCGCGATCTGGTGGAGATCGCCATCGACATGGTGCGCGAGGAGAAGCTCGAAGACGTCTCCGACAAAGCTGAGCTCAATGCTGAAGAGCGCTTGCTGGACATTCTGCTGCCGCCGGTTTCGCCGCCGCGGTCTGGAGACTCCGCAAGCGGCGGAGTAGTCCTCGAAGGAAGCACCGGCCTGACTGAATCTGCAAGCCGCACCCGCGAGAAACTTCGCCAACAACTCCGCGAAGGCAAGCTCGACGACCGCATGGTCGAGATCGATGTGCGAGAGCGCAATTTCCCGTCTTTCGAAATCATCTCCAACCAGGGTGTGGAGGAGATGGACGTCAATATCAAAGACATGCTGCCGAACATCTTTGGCCAGCGCACCAAGAAGCGCAAGATGAAGGTCAACGAAGCTTTCGAGTATTTAATTCAGGAAGAAGAGCAGCGTCTGATCGACATGGACCAGGTGACGCGCACCGCGATTGACCGTGTCCAGGATTCTGGAATCATTTTCCTCGATGAGATCGATAAGATTGCAGGCCGCGAGAGTGGGCACGGCCCCGATGTTTCCCGCGAAGGCGTGCAGCGGGACATTCTGCCCATCGTCGAAGGTACCACGGTCAACACTCGCTACGGGATGGTGCGCACCGACCATATCCTCTTTATCGCCGCCGGAGCGTTTCACGTTTCCAAGCCCAGCGATCTTATTCCCGAACTGCAGGGGCGCTTCCCCATTCGCGTGGAACTGCAGTCGCTCACCATGGACGACTTTATCCGGATTCTGACCGAGCCAAAGTCTTCACTGACGAAGCAATACACGGCCCTGCTCGAGACCGAAGGCGTGAAGCTGGAGTTCACCCGCGAGGCGCTGGAAGAAGTGGCCCGATTTGCCTTCCGGGTAAATGAAGGCACGGAAAACATCGGGGCACGCCGTCTGCACACCATCATGGAGCGGGTGCTGGATGAAATCAGCTTCGAGGCGCCCGAGAAAAAAGGCGAGCAGATTAAGATTGACGCGGATTACGTCCGCCACATGCTGGCCGACATCGTGAAGGACCAGGATCTGTCGCGATATATTTTGTGAACCATGGGAACCGCTAGCCTTCTAAGTAGAAAGCAATTAATATCTAATTAGAATGGCTCGCGAGAACCGCGTTGAGTCGCGCCCCCTTTTGCTCCGCATCAGTCCTGCGATGGAGCAACTCCTTGAAGACTTAGCAGAGAGGGGCTTGTATGGAAGGAACAAGGCTGAAGTTGCTTCATTCATACTCCGGGAATGGACGTGGAGCAACACCGGCAAACTAACGGATCACGGGGTTGAGGTCGATCATCTGGTGAAAGGGACTGCTAAAAGAATCGCCGAGACTGACCGGCAGAGAGGCGCCTAACCAGATGTGGGAGAAGGTAGTGGCTGCTGAGAGAACGCTGCCAGATTTCGAGAATCCGCCTGCCGTCGAGACATTGATGGGGGTCCATTTTGCTCCAATCGATAAATGGCAGGGACCGTACTTCGGCTTGTTTTGGTCACGGATCAAGAAGGACTATCCCAGAGCTGAGGTGCAACCCCCAGTGGTTGCAGCGCCCACACCGGAGCTGGTTCTTCCACAGTTTCAAGGACGATTTGAGTTGCCAGTGCGCTGCTGGTTCTTCAACCACGACGAGACCCGTCTGATACAGGTTCAGAACAACCTCTTTCTTCATAACTGGCGAAAAGTCGCGCATACGGACAAGTATCTACACTACGATGACCTCCGCCCGATCTTTGAGAGGGAGTGGCAGGTCTTTTGTAACTTTTTGGAGGGTGAGGGGCTGGGGATGCCTGCGGTACAACTCTGCGAAGTTACCTACGTAAACCACATCGACCGCGGAAACGGGTGGCAGTCGTTCGCGGACCTGTCCCAAGTGTTTCCGAACTGGTCGCCGCAGACGTCAGGCAACATCTTGCCCACTCCTGAACTCGTCGCGATAAATGCGTCGTACCCTCTTAAAGACGTCGATGGGCATCTGCAGATCACTGCGCAACCGGCTGTCAGGCAAACTGATACCAAGGAGACCGTTCAGCTCACCGTGACGGCCAGATGCAAGCCGGCGTCGTATTCAAACCAGGATATCTATCGACGCCTCGATGACGCACGGAAGTGGGCGGTCTTGGGATTCACGGATTTCACCTCGAGCAAAATGCATGAAATTTGGGGAAGAAAATTATGAGTCATTCTGCAGTTTGGGAGGGAGTCCTACCACAGCTTGAAGAACCTGCCCAGAACCAATGGAGTAAAGTGACGTCCCTTTTCACTGCTGCCCCTTGGGTTTTTGAGGTGCTCGATAGGATCGCTGCGTTGGCGAACCTCCCCAACGATTGGGATGGATACGGAAGCCCGCGGATCGACCCCGGGGCGGTGGCAGCCGCCAGAAGGTTTGTGGCGTCAGTCGCTTTCAAAAACTTACCCTGCCCGAATGTCTCTCCTGTTTTGGGAGGAAGTTTGGGATTGCAATGGCGTTACGGTGAGAAGGAGCTTGAGTTTACTTTCCAACCAAACGGAGAAATTGAGTTCCTGAGAGTCTTGGGAGCCGACTTGGACCGAGATGAGAACATGGAAACGGGCACTTTGCGACATGAGCCGGAGACGGCTGGTTTGAAGTTCTTGCTCTGGATGACCGGGCCTCGATGAAGCCGTGGGCGGCCCCACGTCCATGCCTCCTCGACAAGATGATCGGACGATTGCTGAAAACACTGTCCTCTGGAGGGCAATATCCGAACTCCAGATTTGCACGGAGGATGATGGACGCGAACGAGCGCAAACATGGGCATTTGAGAGTGACGACAACGAGGTTTCTGCGTGGATAGCCGCGGAGACAGAGCTTGGTTGGCTAATCGCACGGTTTCCCCCATTCTAGAATTGCTGAATTCACGGCTGCTCAAGCCCGAGAATGTCGCAACATCGTTACCAGAGATCCGGTGGAGGGAAACGCCTCACACGTTGTCATCTGCCCGTTGCCAGGGAAGTCCAACTCTCAGATCAAGAAGGACGCGAGACGCCTAGCTTCTAAGGCCCGACTTCTTCCATAGAACGACTGACGGTCCTGCTCGTCTCTTACTGATCAGGTGCTCCGAACGGAGACCTGCAGAAGCCCGACATCGTGCGATATATTTTGTTAGGTTAGCAACAACTCTGGCGCGAGCCCTCGCCCTCGCCAGTTTTCGGCTTGAGCCTTTCAGTAGTTGGTTTTGATCGTCAGGGAGTCGAATATTCCAGGTGCTCCCTTCTTCGTACTCCCAGGATCGGGCACGGCCACGTAGTCGCATTGGATTTTCTTCTTCGTCACGGTGATTCGCAGATAGCCATGTTGGTTGTCGCAGAAGTTCTCCAGGATGCCGTCTCCACCAGCCATTTGTATCGGAAGCTTGCCGCTGTGAAAGACCTTCGAGAGCGTGTGCAGCGCGGGATTGTAGCCTCCCGCGCCCGCCACAATCATCGGGACTGCCTGTCCGTTTAAAGAACCCTGAAAACGCTGGTAATTGTGAACGTGACCGGAAAGCACCAGTTCCGGCACACGGCCGGCAGAAGCTGAGGCTTGCTCGAGCACGCCCTTCAGGTGCTGGCTTCCTGGTTTACTGCCATAAGCGGAATAAATCGGATGGTGGACGGCGACGATGAGGGCACGATCGTTCGGAGCCAATTTCAGTTCTAACTCAAACCAGTCAATCTGGGCCTGGCTGAGCTGGCCGCCCTCCGGGCAATTGCTGTAAAGACCGACTATGGTCACCAGCGGCGTCAGCAATGTCCAGTAGACGTAGGGCTGGGTCATAGTTGTGCGCGGGGCGTCGTGCCCTTCTGGGGTATGGGTAGGAGCCTGGCTGCAGAAGTTCCGGACGAAACCTTCAAGACTCGACTCTCCGGTCTGAGGGTCGACATCGCCATCGTGATTTCCGGGGATGGCCATGATCGGCGCCGGATAATTCATGTAGGGCTCGTAGAATTCGGGATAGTAGTTGTCCAGTTCGCCATCGTAATAAACCACGTCGCCCAGGTGATAAAAAAACGAAGGATGCGTGGTCACATCCGGCGTGCCGAAGTCCATCTCCATGTAGCTTGCAACATTCTCAATCTGGCTCGGAGTGTTCACCCCTCCGGTATCCCCGACCGAGTGAAAAACCATGGTCCCCGAGGTTTCTATGGAATTCATAGCGTCGTTGGACAGGACGCTGTCCAACGAGAGACGGAAGGGTGCTGCGCCTGTGGCCGGTGGAAGATCGCGCCAGGGCTGCGTTGGATGCTTGTTGGGATCGATGACGGTCTGGAAGGTTTGCGGTAGGCGGCTTGCGCCAAACGCCCGTCCAGGTCTGGGCGTCGGGTGATGCTTCTGGTTGTTCAACAGAGACGTGGCGTCTATGATCGTGGCTTTGCGGGCACGGGTTTTCATAACTCATTCACCTCGAAGAATTGAATTTCGAGCCGGGGCCGAACGGGGAAAGCGCAGGGAAGTGTGCCGACAACTCTAATCCAGTTGGCCTAAATGTCAAAGGGCAATTCGCGGCAGCCGTGGCTCGGTTTAGATCTCCGGACCGCTTTCCGAAGCGTCATCCCGAAACCCGCCGCAGTTCAGGCGGGTGAAGGATCTCGCGTGGGAGCCTATCGGAACACGTTGCCGTTCCGCACGCCAGATCCCTCGCAGAGCTCGGGATGACGCCAGATTGGATGAACACGAGCCACTACCAACGTGGCGAGTCGAGCCGAGGAAAAAACACATACTAAGGAGAAGCTTCGTGAGCACGATAGAACGCCAACGGCTGAAGTCTTTGATGCAACGCGAGCAGAAGCGGTTCGTCGATGAGCGCCCCAAATCCAAGGCCCTGTTTGCGCGCGCGGGCAAGTCATTGTTGGGAGGCGTGCCCATGAACTGGATGGTGAAATGGGCGGGAGCATTTCCGCCATTCGTGCGCGAGGCGCAGGGTACGCACTTCTACGATGTGGACGGACACCGCTACATCGACTTTTGTCTTGGCGACACTGGCGCCATGACCGGGCACTCGCCTTTCGCGACGGTCAAGGCGGTCGAGGACCAGATACGCCGCGGAATTACCCTGATGCTGCCCAGCGAAGATTCAGTCCTCGTTGGTGAAGAGTTGCAGCAACGTTTCGGATTGCCCTACTGGCAATTCGCGCTCACCGCCACTGACGCGAACCGCTTTTCTATCCGGCTGGCACGACAGATTACTCAGCGTCCAAAGATTCTAGTTTTCAACTGGTGTTATCACGGCACCGTAGATGAGACTCTCATTACCCTGAAAGACGGCGTTGCCCAAGCCCGCCGCGGCAATATCGGACCACCGCTTGATCCTGCGGTCACGACCAATGTCGTCGAGTTTAATGATCTCGGCGGGTTGGAGCAGGCTCTCGTTCCGGGCGACGTGGCCTGCGTACTGGCTGAGCCGGTCATGACTAACGTCGGCATCGTGCATCCCGCGCCCGGCTTTCATCAGTCCTTGCGCGAACTGACCCGCAAGCATGGCACGCTGCTCATCATTGACGAGACTCATACCATTTGCGCCGGCCCCGGAGGTTACACTGGTGCCGAGAGTCTCCAGCCGGACGTCCTGGTCTTTGGCAAGCCGATAGCAGGAGGAGTTCCGGGCGCGGCTTACGGATTCACCGAGGAGGTCGCGAAGCGCATCGCCGACCGGCAGAATCTGGAAGATTGCGACACCGGTGGCATTGGGGGAACCCTGGCAGGTAACGCACTTTCGCTGGCTGCTATGCGGGCTACCCTGACAAAAGTTCTGACGAAAGACGCCTTCGACCGCATGATTCCGATGGCAGAGCGATGGATGACGGGAGTGGAGAAGGTCATCGCGGAATTCGCCTTGCCCTGGCATGTGACCCGGCTGGGCTGTCGCGCCGAATATTTATTCTCGCCTGCCCAGCCAACAAACGGCACCGAGGCCCACGGGGCGATGGACTTTGAGTTGGAAAGGTTTATGCATCTCTATGCCATGAACCGGGGCATTCTGCTGACTCCCTTCCACAATATGGCGCTGATGTCGCCACAGACCGATACTTCGGACATCGACCAACACACTCGCGTCTTTCGCGAAGGGGTGAAGGAACTGGTGGCGTAGTTGGCGGATGCCACGGTGCTGCGTGGCCAGTCGCCTGCAATCCTCTTCTGTTATTCTGTTGCTCCCCTTTCATGAAGCCAGCGCTCGTCACGCTCTTGTTTGCAATGGCGTTTACAGGGTTGCTGGCCGGCTGCGGCACGCCGGGCCCGCCTCTGCCGCCCTCGCTGGAGCTGCCCCAGCCTGTGACTGATCTGAGCGCGGGACGCAAGGGCGACAAGGTTTCACTGTCGTGGACCGTTCCTAACCGCACCACGGATCAAGAACGGGTGCGTCACCTGGGCGTCACTCGCATCTGCCGCAGCTCGAGAGCAAACATCAGCGGATGTGGAACTCCGGTGGCAGAAGTTCCCGCGCCCCCTCTGCCGCCGCCACCCGCGAAGAAAAATAAGTCGAAGAAGACCACTGAAAAAGTTCGGGCCAGTTATGTGGACACCCTTCCTCGCCAACTTGAGGAACAAGATCCCACGGCTCAGATTGCATATGCCGTTTCAGTGCTGAACACCAGGGGCCGCAGCGCGGGGCTTTCCAATCAGGTTCTGGTGCCTGCCGCCCCCACTCTTCCCCCTCCAGCGGATTTCACCGCCGAGGTCACAGCCAATGGAGTGCGAGTTTCATGGTCGTGCGGACCGGCCATTCCTGCGCCAACGCCGATTCTTCAATATCGAATCCGCGTCTACCGTCGTGTCGAAGGGGGTAAGACCGAGACGAGAGTCGGTGAGACCGACGCGCAAGACTGCTCCAAACTCGAAATGCTGGATCCGACGATCGAGTGGGAGAAGAACAACGTCTATCGTGGGACGGTGGTCACTGTGATTTCAGCACCCGGCAAGCCGGAGGCCGAGGTCGAGGGCGATGACACACCGGTAGTGAAGGTGTTTACCCGCGATATCTTCCCTCCGACTGTCCCATCAGGGTTGCAGGCCGTCTTTTCAGGGGTTGGGCAAGCGCCGTTCGTGGATTTGGTCTGGGCAACGAACGCGGACGTGGACCTCGCCGGCTACAACATCTATCGCCACGAAGAGGGCAGCGGCCCGCCGGCAAAAATCAACTCGGAACTGTTGAAGACTACGGCGTTTCGGGACACGAATGTCATTTCGGGCAAAAAGTATTTCTATTCTGTTTCGGCGGTCGATCTGCGTGGAAACGAAAGTGCGAAGTCGGATGAGGCCAGTGAAGTCATACCATGAAATGCCAGACCTAAAACCCTGTCTCTGAGGTGTTATGAAATATTGCCGCTTTCAACTCGATAGTCAGGCTCACTACGGCCTGGTCGAATCCGTTGCGGGGAAAGACGAGATTACCCGGCTGCTGCTGCGTCCGCCAGAACAGATGGGCGGGGACATTGAGGATTTGCCCACCAAGCGGATGGATCGTCTGCCTTTCGCCGAGGCCAGGCTGTTGGCGCCGGTTCGCCCATCAAAAATTGTTTGCGTGGGCCGCAACTACCGCGAGCATGCCGCCGAGCTGGGAAATGAAGTCCCGGCGGAGCCTTTGATATTTTTCAAACCGCCATCCTCATTGCTGGCTCCGGAACAGCAGATTCGCAGGCCCAAGCTCTCGCAGCGAGTGGATTACGAAGGCGAGCTCGCGGTAGTGGTGGGCAGGAAGTGCTACAAAGCCGGCCCCGACGAGGACGTTCGTCCCTATATTCTCGGTTACAGCTGCCTCAACGACGTAACGGCGCGCGATCTGCAGAAAAGCGACGGCCAATGGACCCGCGCCAAGGGCTTCGACACTTTCTGCCCTGTCGGTCCACTGGTCACCGACGAGATTGACCCCTGGGCGGGCGTCAGCGTCGAAACCCGGGTCAACGGGGAAACCCGCCAGCAGGGCAACACGCGGGATTTCATCTTCCCCCTGGAGGTCGTGGTCCGCCACATCACGCAGGTCATGACGCTGTTCCCCGGAGACTTGATCGCCACGGGCACACCGAAAGGCGTGGGCCCGGTTGTCGCTGGAGAGGTGATCGAGGTGAGCGTGGAGGGAGTGGGGACGCTACGGAATCCAGTGGTGGATGAACAGTAAGTGATTGATATAGCGTCTACCGGGGAGCGCTGGCATGGAACATGCAGTTTTGGGAGCCGGAGCCATCGGAGGTCTGGTTGGCACTGCGGTGGCGTCCCTTGGCGAAGGCGTCACCGTGTTAGTACGACCAGAGAGGCTGCCGGGTTATCCCGCAAACTTGTCACTGGAACGCCCGTCAGGCGCCGTCACGGCACCGGCGAAAGTCGCGACCACGCTCTCAAATTCGGTTGACGTGCTTTGGATCGCGACCAAAACCTATCAACTAAAAACGGCGCTGCAAGCTGTCCAGTCATTGCCACGCTATATAGTTCCGTTGCTGAACGGAGTGGATCACGTCGAGGTCCTGCGCGGACACTTTGGCCGTGATCGCGTGCTGCCGGCGACGATCGCGGTTGAAGCCGAGAAGATTGCCCCGGGACGGTTTGTGCAGCGGTCCCCATTCGTAAATCTGAACCTTGCCGCCAGTGGAGAGCAAGTCCTGGGCGCAATCGTCGCACGATTGCGCGATCTCGAATTCACGTGCCGGTTCATCCAGAACGAGCAGACTTTGCTGTGGAGCAAGCTCTGCTTCCTGGGACCATTCGCGCTCGTGACGTCGGCATCCGGTATGAACAAAGGGGAGATCTACGCGGATGCGGGGTGGAAACGCAAGTTGATTTCCGCCATGGCTGAGGCCTGCGGCGTGGCGCAAGCAAGCGGCGCAGAAGTAGACGCGGCCCAGATTCAGACGATCTACGACGGCTTGCTCTCGGGCATACGCAGCTCCATGCAGAAAGACCTTGCCGCCGGGCGGCAGCTCGAGTTGGATGCCATTGGCGCTCCGATTGTGCGTGGTGGGGAACGTTACGGCATCGATGTCTCCACTACGGATGCCCTGATTGCTGTGATTCGCGCCAAGGCCGCTGGATAGACGAATGGAGGCGCAAGCTTTCTCGCGCACCGCAGAGGCCTCAGTTTGTGCTATCGCCTGTTTACAACAGTCTGTTCCCGCGAGAGCCAGACTCGCCTGTCGGCTGGCCTTCCTGTTATGCTGTCGGCGTCCCGGCTGGCGCTTGCCATGAAAGCCGCTGTACCTCTCGCTTTAGCTTTAGCAACCTTTACATGGGCACAGTCTAGTACGCCGCACCCGGAACCCCAGATTTCAAAGGCACACTCCACCCGTCCAGCAAAAAAGCAGCTTTCCCCGAAAGAACAGTTGTGGTGCCCCATATTAAAGTCGGCTCTCGGCAGCGCAGCAGCAGCCGAACCCCCGGTGCGGAGCTATCTTTTAGAGACAGTTGCCGGCGGTCTTAGCAAATGTGATCCGCGAAAAGTGCGCACGGTGCTCGTAGATTCATTTACCGCTACTTTGGCAATGCCCGAAAATGAAGAGGAGATCAACCAGAGAACACACCGGTTCGTGTCGGAGGGCGAACGAATTGATCAGGCAACCCTGGAGGCGCTCTACAACTTAGAGACAAAGCGAAGACTGCAAGAAGCCGCATTGAGGGCCTTGCTCACAGTCGATGAATCGAAAGTCGAATCGCTATTGTCGCAGGCTGAACCTAGAGTTAGCGCAGAGCTTCTGAGTTCGATGATCTCCAGCGCGACGAGTGCCAAGAAATTTGACCGGGCCATCAAGTTGTTGGGCCAAGTTGGGTCGGATGAGAGGTTTCCATACCGCGAAGCCACCGAGCTAATGATCGAGCTGCCGCCGACGCGTGATGCCGACGAGCAGGAAATCTTCCGACTTGCCATGGCACGCGACCGGGAACAACACTCCCCGGCCCAACCATCGGGCGGCGATGATTTCGCCAGCATGATCGTTCGCTTCTGGCAACATATTCCGCCAGCGCTCGACTTGGATGCGATTCACCAGGTGCTCGATTCGGCGCGATCCAAGGACGGCAGCGGTGTCACTCTCAATGCCGCTTCCGGCAACGTGGGTTTCACCAGCGAGCATGACTTCCGTGTGTTCGAGCTTCTGCCTGTATTGAGGCAACTGGATGATGACGAGGCAGACAAAATACTGAGGGACTCGCAGCAGGCCCAGATTCAGCTCAAACAGTTCCCGAATGGCATTCAGTCCCTCGATCCGACGATTAGGGATACACCCGCCAAAGAAGGCGAAAAACAAGGGCTAACAGGGGGTTCAGTGGGTCCGCCGAACGAGATGGAGCAGGCTTTCGACACGAACAAGGTTCGGGTGGAAGAGATTGGCCGCATGGCGGAGGACAATCCCCGCCAAGCCATTGCGGCAGCGGCCACGTTGCCCGAGTCAGTGGGCAAAAGCTGGGTGGCAGAGTTTCCGCGTGCTCAGGCCTATCTTGCAATCGCTCGATCGGCGATGAAGAAGAACCCTTCTGCAGCCAAGGACGCCCTGGAGGAAATGGCAGCGTCTTTGGAACAGGCACCCTATCCCTACCACGCAATGGAAAACTGGATCGAGGGGATTGCGATAGCGAGGGAAATGGGCGAGGTTGATCTGGCGGTCAAGCTGTTTCGATCAGGGATGGAACAAGCGGACAAACTGAGAAGCGAGGACGCCGATTCTTATGATCCGAATCTGGCTTTGAAAGCCTGGTGGCCCTCCGTCTCTGCCTATTGGCGGCTTGTACAGGCCGCCTCCCGGTTCTCTCCTCGCACAGCACTGGAGCAGGTTCGAGGGATAAAGGACCCTGAGATTTTGCTGCTACTCGAAGTCAGGCTGGCCAATAATGCTCTGGGAGCGCGAGCCGAGCAATCCATAACCATGTTTCAAAAAAAGTCGTCGCCGCGGAGCAGTTGGAGTGAGTTTCGGGCACCCGAGATTTCCGGACCTGAAAAGTGATGGGCCCCTACTCCCCGAAACGGTTGCCAACAGAAATTCCTCGGTAATTCTCAGTTGGTGTAAACGCCTGGTTTCGTCAACCAAGCTCGGACCAGTGCAGAAACGGGTTACAATCGTTCAAGCGCGAGGCATCTCGATGACCAACCGCATCAGCATCGTGCTTTGTTGTGTAGCCGCTGCTTGCATTGGAATGGCAGCACAGACCGACGAACCCCTATTGATCACGGTACAGCTACCGAAGTATCCCCCCTTGGCTCACCAAGCCCGGATAGAGGGAGTGGTGAAGTTAACTTTCACGCTCTCCGCAAATGCCGGAGAACCAACGAATGTCGAGGTAGTGTCCGGCCATCCAATGTTGAAGGGGGCAGCGATGGACAACGTGAAAACGTGGAGGTTTGAAAACCATTACGCGGTCGAGCGCAAGTACGAAACAACGTTCAGGTATCGCCTATCAGGAATAGAAGTTCCAGCCCCGACAAGGGACAAGGTCACTTTTGACTCATTCCACCAAGTGGAGGTCGTGACCGATTTGGTGTCGGGGTTGACTCAGTACGAATGTTCGCACCAATCGCCATGCCCCCAGCGTTAACTGTTGCAAAATCGCCATTACACTCATTGACCCGGTTCGGCGCGGATGAAATATTGGCCAGACACAGCAGTAGCTATGACAAGAAGAAACACCTCGGCCGTGGAGCCCCAAAAGAAGAGATCAGTGATGTAGTGGTGAAACGAGGAAACAGCCGCACCGAAGATGCCTAGTATCCAAATGCCGATGACTAAGAATCCGATCGCCTTCCCAATGAGACTTTTCGTCCCGCCCATCGCGTAACCTACCCACCACGCAACACAAGCGATTGCGAATCCACATAGCCCTGGCACATCTGCTGTTCCATTGAAACCGATGATCAGCGCAACATTTCCGAACAGCCATGTAATGCAGAAAATCCAGACGCCCAGACGAGGATAATCAGTCTTGGAGGGAACAATCCGTAAAGATAATCGCATTCTTTGTCCTCCTAGGGTGGTCATTGCGATACCAGCGCCTAGCAGCCTCAGGTGGTGTAATCGCCTGGTTGAAACAGTTACTTCGATGTTGAGGATTGCTGACTCTTTTCGGCCCCTGAATCCTCTGGGAGAAGAACCACATCCATGAGCCGTACATGCTCTCTGGTTGAATTGAACTCCTGCCCAACGGTCGTGTAGCCCTCCTTAGAAACGACCAAGGTTAGCGGAACGTGAAGAAATGGAGCATGTGTTGACCCCACAGTGTACGTTCCGTCGGCCAAACTCTTCGTTTGCTTCGGATAGGTACTGCCTTTGGGGTTGAAGACGACTATCGCGCCAGCAACGGGAAAGCCGGAAGCGTCGCGGATCGTGCCATGAACGCGGGTGTAGCCGTCACAACCCAAGCACGGGAGCAGTAGTCCAGCAACGGAAATTGCGAGGGCAGTTCTTCGCAAGCGCATCGTCCCAATCATATCTCTTCCGTCGTTCGCTCACTGACCCGGTCGGCCAATTCTCCATGAGCGCAGTCGCCTGATTTCAACAGCTAGCGTCATCGTGATCGTGTATAAACGACCGCTTGGCCTTTGATGACGTACCAGCAGCACACTAAGAAAAACAGTCCTAAGAATACGAAGTGGAGCGAGAAACTCCAGTGTTCGTACCGTCCCAACCATGAAGGAACAAACGCCACAACCGCCGGTCCCAGCTTGATCGGAAACGGGCTTGTGATCGAAGGGTGGTGGGGAGCGTAGTGTTCCGTCCAGTAGTCCACACCGAAAGCGGCAACTAGGTTTGCAAAGAGGAGTACAGCCGCCATTGCTGCTGGGAACGGCGTGCCATTTGGAAAAGCAACTCGCAGCAGATTTCCGGAACCCGGCATATCTGGATGCTCCCCTCAACGGAACACCGCTAGAAGACATTCGTTTGAAGGGAAATGCAAGATTACTCGGGTTACTGGCCGCCACAGTTCCCGATTCGGGCCGTCTCGGTTGGCGAAAAATCGCCATTGCACTCAAAATCCCGGTCTCAAGGTCAAAACGTGTAATCGCCTGTTCTATAAGAGGGGATGTCAAAAACATTCTTAT
>Ga0210384_10001171_pt1 | contig 36665 bp, 27 predicted proteins | sample IncBWH2MmetaG_FD_160574 | JGI IMG/M metagenome (GOLD analysis project Ga0210384, IMG submission 160574) | Forest soil microbial communities from Barre Woods Harvard Forest LTER site, Petersham, Massachusetts, United States - Inc-BW-H-2-M | ecosystem: Environmental > Terrestrial > Soil >...
AGGTCCTCCGCAATCAAGTCATGCGAGAACTTGAACTGCACAGGAAAAACATAGAATTGTCAGAGGCAAACAAGAAGCTGGAGCAGGCACGTATAGACTCGTCAGAGAGCGAGACTCGCTATTGACAGTGAATCGAGCGCCCCGATGTTCATTCATAGCCAGCATCGAACTCACGCCGCTTCCATTTCCGTTAAAGTCAAACATTCTTTGTGCCCAAGACATTTGAAACGTATTAGCCAAGTGAGATCCCTTGCAAATCTGGACGGCTGAACGAGTTCGTGAACTCGCTCAGCGGGCGTGTAAACGCCAGAGCAAAAATAAACCGTGTCACGCCGTGAGATTGGGATTTCCAAACTTGCGGGTGAAAACACAAAAAATGGAATCTCCGTTTTTGTCGAAGATCACAACCTTGTTATTCTCGCGAGCGTAAGTTATATGTTACCCCTAGCGCGCTCCGGCAGGTCATTCTCGCCTCCCACCGATATGGAAGCCGGACAGAACCACGTATGTCGGAGTGCCCGACATCAAGACATTTCAGTTCAAATGGCTTTTCGCTTCGCCATCTTCTGAGCCATGAAAAATAACACCTTCTGGTCGTCTTCTTTCATCCGACCGAAAAAGCGGCAGAACTTGACAAGCATATGAGCATCTTTGCCCGAATTGCCCCAAAGAATGTCGTCGGTAGACTTTCGTTTCAGAAGATTGGGCAGCTTGGGCGGTTCTTCGCCGTCATAAAAGAGTTGGTACATCGGAACTTCAAGAGCGCGGGCGAACTTCTCCAGTGTTTCTACAGCCGGAACGGTGTGACCGTTTTCGACACGGGACACATAGCAACGAAGCAGTCCCGTCTTCTCCTCAATATCGCCTTGTGAAAGTTTCTTTTCCTCGCGCAAAGCACGCAAACGCTCTCCGATAATCATGGTCTACTCCTCCAAAGCTTGAGAATGAAACCAGAAATCAACTAAGGTTGAATTGGGGACGAGGGAGAATACCCCAAACTGAAAAAATAGCATAGGAATTTTCAGTCGAATTCCTTGGCAAGCTATGGCTGAAGGTTCATACGGCGGAGCAGGTCTGCGACGCGCGGGTCCGAGCGCAAGGAATCAAATAGTGGCGACACTTTCATGACGCAAAGGCCAGTTGTTGTCGAGCGTTCATCATAGGCTTTTTCAAGCCACTCGAATGCCTTGTCTTTCTCCCCGACGCCGGTATAGATAACTGCCTGGGACCACGCTGGAACGTACTTTTGCTTGGAGAGTTCGCTTAACTTGTCGAGAACCTTCTGCGCCTCTCCTCTTCTGCCCGCCACCCCATAGGCGTATCCGAGCCCCGACAGTGCCATCGCGTCACCAGGGGAGATCACCAACGCTTTTTCAAACTCTTCTACGGCTTCCTTGGACATGGATTTTTGGACATAGGCCAAACCCAGGCCAGTGTGCGCAAAAGTAAAATTGGGATCAAGCTCCAGTGTTTTCCGCTGCTGCTCCATCGCTTGGTCATACTGCCGCGCCAGGTAGAAAGTCGCTCCCAAAAATGCATTACTAGTGAGCGCGAGGGGATCAATTTCCACCGCTCTTTTCCTCTGAGCGATAGAGTCTTGCATGCGGCCCACTTGCCACAGCGCTGCGCTGTAAAAGTTGTGGGCTTCTGGGTATCCTGGATTGAGCGCAATGGCTCGCTGGAATTCCTTCTCGGCGCCTGACCAATCCCAGTCGTAATACATCATGGTGATTCCGAGCGAGGTATGCGCTTCGGCCAGAGTGTCGTCGATTTCCAGTGCTTTCAGCGCGGCCTCCTTGGCCCTTGGAAATGCCTCCTTCGGGGGGACAAAACCGAAGTTTCCGAGCAGACTATAAGAATCGGCCAAGCCGCTGTAAGCGAGCGCGTAGGCGGGATCCTTATTGACGGCCTGCTGAAAATATTCGATGCTCTTGTGAAAGCCCTCCTCGTTTCTCCGATTCAACCAAAAGCGCCCATGCAGATAGTCCTGGTAGGCCTCGGGGTTCGCGGTATAGGTTTTGGCCATGCGCTTTTCGTCTTCCCCCGTCAGGCGCATGCGAAGCGCGGCCGTCATTTCTCTGGCGAGATCGCCCTGCAGGGCGAAAATGTCCGATGCCTTGCGGCTGTATTGTTCGCCCCATATGTGGTCGTTGTTTCGGGCGTCGATCAATTCCGCGCTGACTGTCAGGTTATCGCCCACTTGCGTGACCCGACCCTTGAAGACAGCTCGCACTCCCAGTTCGCGCCCGACGGTCTCAGCATCAGGGTCCTTCCCCTTGTAGTGAAAGGCAGAATCGCGTGATTTCACTTCTAGCTTCGGTAAATGCGACAAGCTATTGATGAGGCTCTCAGTTATGCCGTCACTCAAATATTCCGTGTTTGGATCACCGCTGCCATTCACGAAGGGCAGGACCGCCAGCGAGTCAATCGTCTCGCCGCCGCCCATGCGCGACCGATAGAACCAGCCTGCTCCCGCCAGCAAAACAACTAGCGCAACCACCGCAATTCCTATAGCAGCTCTGCTGCGCCACCAAGACTGAATAGGTGTTTCGGCGGGCGACGAACGAACGACTGAGCGACTCGAATCCGTGTCCCGTTTCAGCCGCTTGAGATCGGCTCTCATATCCGATGCGTGCTGATACCGTACGTCCCGGTCCTTCTCTAAAGCCTTATGAATGATCTCTTCCAACCTCGGAGGCAGTTCTGGATTCAATCTTCCCGGCGGTATCGGTGCTTGGCCGAGAATCGCATGGAAAATAGTTGCCGAGGTATTTCCTGAAAACGGTAGTCTTCCAGTCGCCATCTCGTACAGCACCACGCCAAACGAAAACAGGTCCGTACGTGCGTCCAGTTCCTCTCCTCGTGCCTGTTCCGGCGACATGTATGCCACTGTGCCCAACGTTGTGCCCGGGCTGGTGAGTTGCTCCTCAGGAACTTCTGTCGTTCCCGTGGACATTGTTTGTCCAATTCCTGGCGGAACAGACTTCGGCTGAGCCGTGAGCTTCGCCAACCCAAAGTCCAAAATCTTCGCGTGTCCGCGATCCGTGACGAAAATGTTTGCCGGTTTGATGTCCCGGTGCACAATCCCCTTGGCGTGCGCAGCGTCCAGCGCATCAACAATCTCCGCTCCCAAGTCCATCAATTGTTCGATAGCGAAAGGCTTGCCGTTTATCCGATGCTTCAGCGTCTGCCCTTGCAGCAACTCCATGGCGATGAAGTGCTGGCCGCCCGTTTCGTCGATCTCGTAAATCGTGCAGATGTTCGGGTGATTCAGCGCGGAAGCGGCAAAGGCTTCACGCTGAAAGCGTTCGCGTGCCGCGGGATCCTTCTCCATTTCAGGAGGTAGAAATTTCAGCGCGACATGGCGGCGCAGCTTAAGGTCTTCGGCTTCGTAGACCACACCCATCCCGCCGCCACCGAGCTGCGAGAGAATGCGATAGTGCGAGATGGTTTGGCCGATCATTTGGATTGCGTTGCGGTGCGGCGACGGACTTCGTCGAAGAAGTTTTCGAGAAAGATCACATGGCTCTGCGCCGTTTGTCCTTCCGCTGTCTCGACTGGCATTAACGCGGCGATGCGTTTGCCGTCCGGCGCGAGATCGAAGTTAATCAAGGTGCCACCGAGTTGCTTCTCCGTCCACATTCGTGGTTTGTCGGCCTCGAAGGAATCGCCCTTTACCGCGTACGCCGCCACCATGATGTGGTTATCCAAAGTCTCGAAAAGCAACTCGTGCCCGTTGCGCGACCACAATGGGTACACGCCGCCGCTGTTCGAGATCTGCCATTTCCCACCTTTGTCCGGGAAGGCTCGAACGTAAACTTGGATGGTCCCCGACTCATTGGAAGAGTAGGCCAGCCACCGCCCGTTGGGAGAAAAGGCTGGTTGGCGCTCGTCCGCCGGGGTTTGCAGGAAAACCTCCGGCTTTCCGGCACGTAGCGCCGCGCTATCGCTCTCCAGCGGCACGGTCCATAGATCAAATCCGCCGGAACCTGGTTCTATGAAACCCAGCCGCTTTCCATCGGGCGTGAAAGAGAATGGAATCTCTCCAGTCTTTCCCTGGGTCAACGGCTGGGGTTTGCTTGCCCCGTCGGAGCGGACCCACCACATGCCTCCAGTTCCCCCAAACACGATGTACTGGCCATCGGGTGTCCACACCGGGGCGATGTTGGTGCCGCCGCCGAATGTCAGGCGCATCATAGTGTCGCGCCGGGCTTCGTACACCCAGATGTCCGACCCGTCGTCCAATGCCAGGCGCTGGCCATCCGGCGACACGCGTGGCCGCTGATAGCCGCCCGGTTTCGCCAGCAGCGGCTGCGTCTTGCCGGCGCCATCCAGCCACTGCACGGTGACCAGATCGGCTCCCGCCGCTCCTCTACTGCGGTAAATCAGCGTTCCGCTTTGGGAGAAATCGAACTGTGCGGAGCCGTTTATTGTGTTATAGCCGACTTGATCCAGCACCGGTGCAGGCGTCCCGCGAACTTCCAGCCGATCCACGTCAAACGGAACAGCAAACAGCGTGCCTCGGTTAATGTAAATCAGATGGCCGCTGGGCAAATAACGACCATACGTGCCGCCCCGCACGAGGGTCTCCCTGTGGTGATCCACCAGAGACATCACTTCGATGTTGGCTCCGTCGAACCCAACCCCCGCCGTGGCAGCAGTGAACAACACGGCCTTGCCTCCGGGCAGGATTTGCGGCCAGCGGTGGGTTTGCTCTCCGCTCTGTAAGTCGGTCACAGGCGTTGGAGGGCCCCCGGCTGAAGGAATCCGCGACAAGCCACCGTCAATGCCGAGTGTCGCGATGATGTTGCCATCCTCACCCCAACTGCCACTCCGCCCATTGGCGGCCTCACATAACGTGACTGCAGCTCCTCCCTCCACAGAAATCTTATTCAGTTTTCCCGGTGTGAAAAATGCAACCCACTGACCGTCCGGCGAGAAAAAAGGAGCAAATGCCCCTTGCGTTCCTGCAAGCTCAGCGGCGTTTGGCTGATCCAGCCGCCGGGTAAAGAGACGCCCTTGTGACACGTACACTAGCCGCGTACCATCGGGCGAAAGGATTGCATCTGCCCCAGCGAGCGAGCGGAGCACCACGTCGGGGCCGAGGTCAACGTCCAGCCGCACCAGTGGATGCTCAACAGGCCGCGTTGACCGCCACCAGCCCCACGACGTAACGCCCAAGAGCACGACCAGCACTGCGGCTACCGCACCGACCGCCAACAGCAACTTGCTTGTGATAGCTGGAGCAGCCTGCGTGGCACCGGAATCTTTAGGTGCCGCAATCGCATCCTCAATCTCGATCCGAACGTCAGTTGCGTCTGAGATACGTTGACGCCGATCTTTCCGTAGGCAACGGCTCAAAAGTGTTCGGATGGTGGAAGGAGTCTTCGCGGGCAGCGCGGTCCAATCAGGCTCGGCTCTTACCACTGCGGCCAAGATGTCAGTCACATCTTCACCCTGAAATGCCGCCTTCCCGGTAAGCAGCTCGTACAGCACGCAGCCGAAAGCCCAAATATCCGTTCGCTTGTCCACCGCCTTGCCGCGAGCCTGCTCGGGACTCATGTACGCAGCTGTGCCCAGAATCACTCCCTGCATCGTCGCGGCGCGGCTCAGCGTCGGCGAATTGGACAGATCTTCCGTTGATGTGTCACCAGCGAATGCTTTCGCCAAGCCGAAGTCCAACACTTTGACTTTTCCCTCGGGCGTCAACTTCACGTTGCCGGGCTTCAGATCACGATGAATGATTCCTTTTTCGTGCGCCGCTTCGAGAGCTTCGGCAATCTGCTTCGCAATGGCGAGAGCTTCCTCGACCGGAACAGGCCCTTCTCCTTTGACGCGCTCTTGCAGCGTTTCTCCCGACACCAACTCCATGACGAGATAGCTCGTGCCGCCGGATTGTTCCAGTCCGTGAATAGTTGCGATGTTGGGATGATTCAGCGCCGCCAGCATTTTCGCTTCACGCTGAAAACGGGAGAGCCGGTCAGGATCGTGCGCGAATGCTTCCGGCAAAACTTTAATTGCCACGTCGCGCCCGAGCTTGGTGTCGTGCGCCTGATACACTTCTCCCATACCACCCGCGCCAATCTGCGAAACGACTTCGTAGGAGCCGAGACGCGTGCCGGAAGCTAACGCCATCATTTCTTCCCCGCAGGAACTTTCTGCTTCAACTCTTCAAGCCAATTCAGCGCGACGTGCCGGTGCAGCTTGAGGTCTTCCGCTTCGTAGACCACACCCATCCCGCCCGCACCGATCTGCGCGGCGACTTCGTACGAGCCGAGTTTGGTGCCAGCAGCGAGTGCCATCAATTCTTCCCCGTAGGAACTTTCTGCTTCAAATCTTCAAACCAGTTCAGCACCACGTCGATTTGTGTCGGTGCCGCCTGCGCTTGCTCGACAGGCTTGAGCATCAGGAAACGCTGGCCGTCGAGAGATACGTCATAGTTGGGGATGGTCGCCGGGGTCGGCACATACGGTCCTTCAAAAAGCATCCGGGGCTTGCCTGCGGCGAAACTGGGCTGAGTGGCAATATCCACTGCCATCATTTTGCCGCCGCTGCGGTAGAACAGCTCCCGTCCATTGCGGTTCCACAACGGCTCTGCAGCGCCATCCGTCGAGATTTGCCACTTGCCGCTGGGGCCCGGATACGCCTGCACGTAGATCTCATTGCGACCCGATTCGTTTGAAACATAAGCGAGCCAACGCCCGTCGGGGGAAAACCGTGGTGCCCCTTCGGTGAATGGTGTTCGAAGGAACGGCTGGGCTTTGCGGTCACTCAGCCGCAGTACCCAGATGTCCCATCCAGTGGTGGGATTGAATTCAGTAAAGGCTAACAGTTGCCCATCCGGGGACCAGGAATTCGGAGCCTGAAGGTATTCGCTGGTTGCCAGCCGCTCCAGCCCGCCACTCCCATCGGCCAGTAGCCAGAAAAGGTTGACGGGCCCTTCCTTGTTTGATTGAAATGCGATCCGCTTGCCGTCCGGAGTCCAAGCCGGGGTTTGGTTTACATTCCCCTCAAACGTCAACCGGGTCAGCGTCTCCCGGGCGAGATCGTACACCCAAACTTGTCCCCCCTGTTCTCGGATGTCCACAGATACCAGCCGACCGTCGGGAGAAAGTCGGGGGTTGACGTACGTGTGCCCCGGGGCGGCCAAGGGCTGTTCTGCCCCAGTGCGGCTAACCCACACCAACCTGCTTTGAATCACCTGAGTGCCACCCGCAATGTAGGCCAGCGATCCCGTGGCGGAAATGCTGTACTGGGCAGCTCCCGACATGGATTGCAAGACGCCCTCCAACACGGGGACCGCCGTTCCCGTGGTCGTTAGCCGTTGGGGATCGAATGGCACGGCGATCAAACTCCCCCTTTGCGCATACACCAGGTGCCCCGAGGGCGCGTAGCGCGGAGATGTTCCCTCCTGGAGCAGGTTATGCCGTTCGCCCGTTCCGACCGATTGGACGGCGACCTGCGCGTTGCTCCAATTAGCACTTGGTCCGAAAGAAAAGAGCACTGCCTGACCCCCGGGCAAGAACTCCGGCCAGCGGTGGTTGGTATCTTCTTTCTCTAAATGAATCAGGGGTTGCGGGGTACCGCCCGCGTCCGAAACTTGCCAGATCCCAGAGATATTTGTGGGTGCGAAAGCGATCATCCCTCGGCTGCCCCAACTGGCGCCGAAACTTGTCAAAAAAATCGGCAAGCGTCAGCGCCGATCCCCCGCTTACCGAGACTTTCTTGAGCTTCCCGCCCGCGAAGAACCCCAGCCATTGGCCATCGGCAGAAAAGAAGGGGTTGACGGCTTCTTCCGTGCCGGGGATGGGCCTAGCCTCCATGCTATCCATCGACCGCAGGTATAGCTGCTGGATGTTGCCCTGGCGGGCGACATATGCGAGGTGAGTGCCGTCGGGAGAGAAGACCACGGCAGAGCCATTCTCCAAACCTGCCAATTGTTGACCCGGCGGCAGATTTATTGCCATGCGGGTGACAGGCTGCGGCGGCGACGGCTTCAGATTCCAAGTGGCTAAGCTCGCAAACACCGCACCCAAGATGAAGATGCCCACGCTCAGAATTAGCGTCCGCCGCCCGAGAGCGTGGAAGCCTTTTGTTGGGGCAGAGGTAGTCAGTTCCGCAGTGACCGGAGCCGCCAGTACTTCCTCAATCTCGATGCGTGCGTCACCAGCATCCCGTGCGCGCTTGCTCATTTCTTTTTGCAAGCAGCGACGAAGCAGGTCTCGAATCTTCCCAGGAGTCGAGGCGGGTAAGGCCTGCCAGTCCGGTTCTCCTCTCAATACCGCAGCGAGAATTTCCGTTGTGGTCTCCCCTTGAAATGCCTGGCTCCCCGTGAGCAGTTCATAGAGCACACATCCAAACGCCCAAATATCTGTTCGCTTGTCACACGACTTGCCCCGCGCCTGCTCCGGACTCATGTAGGCTGCTGTCCCCAGAATCGTCCCTTGCATCGTGGCTGCCGCACTCAACGTCGGCGAATTGGAAGGATCATCATTTACTGCTTCACCCACGAACGCTTTCGCGAGACCAAAGTCCAGCACCTTCACTTTGCCTTCCGGCGTCAACTTCACGTTGACGGGTTTCAAGTCGCGGTGAATGATGTTCTTCTCGTGAGCCGCTTCCAGGGCCTCGGCAATCTGTACTGCGATTTTCAGCGCTTCCTCGCTGCCAAGCGGGCCAGCCTTCACGCGCCCGGCCAGCGTATCACCGGAAACCAATTCCATCACCAAATAGCTCGTGCCGCCAGATTGTTCCAGTCCGTGAATTGTTGCGATGTTGGGATGATTCAGTGAAGCCAGCATCTTCGCTTCGCGCTGAAATCGTGAAAGGCGATCAGCATCATGTGCAAATGTTTCGGGTAAAACTTTGATGGCTACGTCGCGCCCAAGCTTCGTGTCGTGCGCGCGATACACTTCCCCCATCCCGCCCGCGCCAATCTGCGCGACGACTTCGTAGGAGCCGAGTTTCGTGCCAGCGGCGAGCGCCATTACTTTTTTCCTGTAGGAACTTTTCGCTTCAACTCTTCAAACCAATTCAGCACGACGTTGATTTGCGTCGGTGCCGCCTGCTCTTGCTCGATGGGCTTGAGCATCAGGAAGCGCTTGCCATCCGGTGAAACATCGTAGTTGTCGATTGGGAATGGAGCCTGTGTGTACCGCCCCTCAAAGAGCATCCGGGGCTTGCCCGCAGTGAAGCCAGGCTGGGTGGCAATGTCCACCGCCATCATCTTGTCACCACTGCGGTAGAACAGTTCCCGCCCGCTGGGATTCCACACCGGCTCCGTCCCACCATCCGTTGAAATCTGGGACTTCCCGCCGGGGCCCGGATAGGGCTGCACGTAAACCTCATAGCGGCCCGATTCATTCGAGAAATAGGCCAGCCAGCGCCCATCGGGGGAAAACCGTGGCGAGGTTTCGTTGAATGGCGTCCGGAGAAAAGGCTGCGCCTTGCGGACCTGCCCTGAGTTCGCCGAGGGGTCCCCCATCCGCAGCACCCAGATGTCCCGCTGCGTGGTGGGGTTGACTTCAAAGAAGGCCAGCAGTTGCCCATCCGGGGACCAGGAACCCGGAACTTGGATGTACTCGCTCGTGTTCAACCGCTCCAGCCCGCCGCTGCCGTCGGCTAGTTGCCAGAAAATGCTCAGCGTCCCTTCCTTGTTAGATGTAAGAGTTATCCGCTTGCTATCCGGTGTCCAAACAGGGTTTTGGTTCACACTCCCCTCAAACGTCAACCGGGTCAACGTCTCCCGGGAGAGATCGTATAGCCAGATCTGAGTCTCCGGTTCTTGAATGGCCGTGGCTACCCGCCGCCCGTCAGGCGAAAGGCGCGGGCCCCAGTAAGAATGCGCCGGGGCTGCCAAGGGCTGCTCTGTCCCATTGCGACTGACCCACACTAGCCTGGATTGGGCTGCCGACTGAAGGTCTCCCGAAACATACACCAACGATCCTGTGGCGGAAAAGCTGTACTGGGCGGCTCCGCTGTTAGCTGATTGCAGGACTGCCTCCACCACGGGGACCCCCGGGCCCGTCGTTGTTAACCGCTGGGAATCGAACGGAGCGGCCATCAGGTTCCCTCCTTGCGCATAAACCAGATGGCCGGAAGGCAAATAGCGAGGGTTCGTCCCTCCCTGGACCAGGTACCTCCGTTCGGTCGTCCCGACCGACTGAACGGCAACTTGATTAGTGAAACCCGTTCCTGCAGCAAAGAGAACTGCCTTGCCGCCGGGCAATAATTCCGGCCAGCGATGGGTGTTCTCCCCTTTCTCGAAACGAGTCAGCGGTTGCGGGGCGCCTCCCGCGTCCGACACTTGCTGGAGGCCTGTGAAGTTTACAGGTGCAAAGGCGATGACGCCCTGGCTGCCCCAACTGGCCCCGCTAGGGAACACAGCTTCGCCTAGGGTCTGCGCCGCTCCCCCGTTCACCGATACCTTCTTGATCTTTTCGCCCGCGAAAAAACCTAGCCATTGACCATCGGGCGAAAAGAACGGCTCGGTAGCTCCTTCGGTGCCGGAGATGGGCCTTGCCTCTAGGCTATCCATTGCCCGTAGATAAAGCTGCTGAGTGCCTGCTTGTCGGGCGACATATGCGAGTTGAGTGCCATCAGGAGAGAGGGCCAAAGCGGGGCCAGGATCCACACCTGCTAATTGTTGGCCCGGCGGTAGATTTATTACCGTGCGAGTGACAGGCTGCGGCGGCGAAGTCTTGAGAGTCCACATTGCGAGGGCCGTGATAGCCGAACCTAAAAACAAAGTACCCAAGCTGAGGATTAGTGCCTGTCGCCCCAGCGAACGGATACCTTTCGTGGTAGTCGTGGCCAACGTGACCTGTGACTCGCCTTCGGCAATCCACTTCAACTCATTCGTCAGGTCATTTGCGCTCTGCCAACGCTCATCCGATTCTTTCGCAAGGCATCTTTTAATGACGCGGTCGAGCGTTGGAGGTGTCATCGGCTGAAGAGACGACATTGGGGGAGGGTCGGACGACATGATGGCCGAGATCACGCTGGCTTGGGTCTTGCCCTCGAAGGCTCTCTTGCCCGTCGCCATCTCGTAGACCACCGCTCCAAACGCGAAGATGTCCGTACGCGCATCCACTTCCTTGCCTTCCAACTGCTCCGGGGCCATGTATTGCAATGTCCCTACGATGGTCCCGTGAGCTGTCAATGGATCATTCGCCGTGGGAAGTTCCGAAAGTGGCACGTTGGCCGGAGCAACTTCCTGCTTCAGCTTTGCCAAACCGAAGTCCAGCAGCTTCGTCCCCGTCTTGGTGAGCATGATGTTGCCGGGCTTCAGGTCGCGGTGGGTCACCCCTTTGCGGTGGGCCTTGTCGAGCGCATCGGCAATTTCGATGGCATATTGCAACACTTGTTCCAGCGGCAGCGAGCCTTTTGCGAGCCGCTGCGCAAGCGTCTCGCCTTCGAGATATTCCATCACCAGATAATCAATTCCGTCTTGATGGCCAGTGTCATAGAGCGTGCAGATGTGGGGATGATTCAGGCTAGCGATCGTTTTTGCTTCGCGCTCAAATCGCTCTCGCAAATCGCCTCGGCCTGCAAGATGAGTAGGGAGAACCTTGATGGCAACAATTCGATCGAGGCGGGTATCTCGGGCTTTGTAAACCTCGCCCATTCCACCCGCACCGATAGCAGAGAGGATTTCGTAAGGCCCTAGACGCCTCCCGGGAAGGATCGGCATGGGCACCTGCTAAATTAGAATCGGCAGAGTATAACTCTTTGGCCATCAGCAAACCCATGTTTTTCAGTAAACAATAGATGATGGCTCGAACTCTTCAATATTCATGTGATTTTTGAAAGCTGGAAAACGCAATTCGCGGGCGCGCGGAATCAATCACTTGCGGCGGGTATTTTAGGCGGGATTTTTGAAAGTCTGTCTTAGGGGCGTGGAGCGTGCCTAACGGTTAGGCCGAATGCGGAAACGCAACATTACGCCAATGCAATAAGTCTCTTCTGCTCGTGCCAACCGGCTGCGTTCTCAACGTCCCGATCCAGAACAATGCAACAGAACATTCATCTTGTTGCGTTGTGTTCGGGTTTCGCGATTGCCCAGGTTCCGGTGACGGCTTCATGCGGGAAAGTGAATTACTTCCGGGTGCGCCATGATATGCGAAGTATCAGTGATCGCGCGAAGGAATTCGCAGAGCTGGTAGGAAGCTGCTATTGAGGATGGGAGCGTCAGCCACACGATCATATTCATTTACGTGGTGATAGTATGCTTCCCAATTTAGCGCTTCACAGTAGATACTACGGCAGTGATCTCACCAACGGTCGCCGTCCTCGGCGAAATTGGATTGCCCGCTCCCGTCCGTGAATTGGCCTCGCGCCGCTGGGATGTACTTATGGTCGGAGCCGGCCACAACGGTCTTGCCTGCGCGGCGTACCTGGCGCGTGCGGATAAGCGCGTGCTGGTACTAGAGAGCCGCAAGCGAGTAGGCGGCGCCTGCACCATCGAGGAAACCTTCCCCGGCGTTCACATGTCTCCGTGCGCGTATCTAGCCGGACTGCTACATCCCTTGATTGTTTCAGAGTTGAACCTAGCCGAGCGCGGCTTTAAATGGACACCTGCAGTAAATGGGTTGTTTGTCCCATTCCACGACGGCTCCAGTGTTCAACTCTGGGACGATGACGATCGGTGCGAGGCCGAGATTCGCAACCTCGCTCCGGGGGATGTGGAAGGCTGGCGGGCGATGAGTGACGTGCTTCGCAGATTGCGCGATGCCTTGCGTCCGGAAGGTGATGGCGATCTGTGGATCGGCGAACCCCCCACCCAAGAACAGATCGAAGAGCGGCTCGGGAAAGATGAGCAAGCAAGGCACGTGCTCTTCGACTGGTCGATGGCCGAGTTCGTTGAATACTACTTGCGTGACGAACGGCTGCAGACAGCGTACCTCGGGCAAGGAGTGATTGGGACCAACGCGAGCCCATTCGACGCAGGAACCGCCAGCATCCGCTTCCATCATTCGTCGGGCCGGTTGGGCGGAATGCCCGGAATATGGGGCTACGTGAAAGGCGGGATGGGTATGATCTCTTTCTACTTTTGCGATGCCGCGCGAGATGCGGGAGCGGTGGTCGCCACCGGAGTCCCCGTCGCACGGATTGTACCCGCCGAAGGCGTAATACTCGAGGGCGGCGAATTCATCGCTGCGCCAGTCGTGATCTCGAATGCCGACCCACGGCAGACGCTGCGACTACTAGGGCCTTCAGTCGATCCCGCGTGGAGTAAGCGAGTCGAGCAGATTCCGATGGAGGGCTGCACCGTAAAGCTGAACGTGCTGCTCCGTGAGCTGCCCAACTTCACCGCGCGACCCGGAACTGATCAGCCGCACCACTACGGGCAAATCAACACGCCACTCACCAAAGCCGAATGGAAGGCGGCGTTTGCCGCCGCGCGCCGCGGCGAATTGCCGCAGCATCTATGGTGCGAGCTGTACTTCCAGAGTGTCCATGACACGACCGTGACTACCTCCGGGCAGCACACCATGAGCGTCTTTGCGCAGTATGTCCCATACAAGTTCGCGCACGGCACATGGGATGAGCGGCGGGAGGAAGTCCGCCAGCTCGCGCTCAATTCCCTGGCCCGATTCTGCTCCAATATCGACAGCGCCGTCATCAATACGCAGGTGCTTGGTCCTCCGGATATCGAGCGGAAGGTCGGGCTCACGGGCGGTCATATCTTTCAGGGTGAGTGCTTGCCTCCGTACATGTGGTCTAAACGGCTTTCGACGCGCACGCCTATGCCTGGCGTCTACTTGTGCGGAGCGTGCACGCATCCCGGAGGCAGCGTGATCGGCATCAATGGGCGCAATGCCGCAATGGCTGTTCTCAGCGATATTGCCTAGCTTCGCCCTCACGGCGTACTAAGGTATTCTGCACACACATGTCTGCCAAACCCGCGCTCAAGCGCGAACTCGGACTGCGGGACCTCACCCTGTTTGCCATCACCTGCGTCACTTCCGCACGGTGGATCCCGATCGCAGCGCATGCCGGACCAAGTTCCGTCACGCTTTGGCTTTTGGCAGCGGTCTTGTTTATGGCGCCCTTAGCCGTAGCAGTTGCGGCACTCGTAGCGAAATACCCCGGGGCGGGCGGGTTATATCTTTGGACCCGGCGAGACTTCGGAGCGTGGCCCGGCTTCCTCTGTTTCTGGGTTTATTGGATGGGGATTGCGTTCTTGTTCCCGACTGCCGCCCTTTTGTATATCAAGGTTGGCTTCTCAATGTTCGGTCCCTTGTTCGCTCGCTTGGGCGACAACCGTTTCTATCTTCTCGCCTCTACAGTGGCGTTGATTTGGATCGCGCTCGGCTCGAACGTGATCGGGCTGAAGGTCGGTAAGTGGACGGAAAATATCGGCGCCCTAGCTACGTGGGCGGTAGGGTTGTTACTGGTAGTAGTGGCATGGATGGTGTGGACGCGTCGCGGTTCGGCGACGCCCATCCACATTCTTCCGAAATGGAATTGGGGAACCGTCAATTTTTGGGCCGCGATCGCCTATGCGACTTCCGGCATGGAAGCCCCTGGCATGATGGCTGGGGAGATCCGTGAACCGGAGCGCATGATGCGTCGGGCGGGCTGGATTGCTACGGGGTTCGCGACGATCTTTTACGTGTCGGCGACAGTTGCCTTTCTAGTAGTGCTTCCGCCCGTGAACATCAGCGAGCTGAACGGCTTCGCGGAGATGGGAAATTCAGCGGGCCTGCTCTTGGGCGCTACGTGGCTCTCTCCGCTCATCGCGTTGCTTGTTTTGGCTAGCGGAGTCGGGTTCGTCGGGGGACTCGGCACAGCAACCTCGCGACTACCATTTGCCGCTGGCGTGGATCGCCTACTGCCCGCTGCCTTCGGCAGGGTTCATCCGCGATGGGGAACGCCTTACGTATCTATTTTAGCGCTCGGACTGGTGGCAACCTTTCTGCTCGTCATTTACCAGCTCGGCGACACCATTCGGGTCGCCTACGATGAGTTGGTGTCCATGATGGTGATCACCGGTTTTCTGCCCTATCTATACATCTTCGGCAGCGCATGGAAGGCCGGCAAACGGCTGAGTGCGGCATCCGGCGGCGCGATAACTGCGCTGGCGCTGCTTTGCTCGGTGGTGCCACCAGCTGAAATCAGGAACACCTGGTTGTTCGAGGGTAAACTCGCGGCGGGAACGCTGGCTGTGGTGGTATCAGCCTGGCTTGTCTATTACCGAAGAAAACAATCATGACTCCGGCCATGAGAATTCTACCGGGTCCGCGTAGCCTTCTTGTTTGGCCACTCGATTTTTCTTCAGGCCGGTTCCGGACGGATAGTCGGCTACCCAGAAGTAATCGTCGAACCCGACTTGTCCGACGGCACATGGGTGCAGCAGTTGGCTTGTCGGAACCTTGACGCCGGCCGACCGAGATCCCGAGTGCCCAACGGGGTAATCAGTATTAGCCCTTGTGCTCAACGCCTAATAGAGCCTCATCAGCGCGGCCTGCGCGGCCTCGGCGGCCTGCCCATCGCTCGTGCCGACATACTGCATGGTCGAGTTTATTGAGCGATGTCCAAGAGCCTGACGAATGAGTGCGAGATTCACATTCCCAGCGACTAGATGCGACGCCAACGAGTGTTTGAGGACATGGGGATGCCGTTTCTCGGTCGGCAGTGAAGCAGTCTCGGCGATCGCCTGAAACACTCGGAAGAACTGCGTTCTGTCGAGCTTTCCGCCCTTTTGACTCGTGAACAGAAAGTCAGAGCCGTCAGACTTGCGTTCCCGCAACCAAGCCCGCAGCGCGGACATTTCATCGAGCAAGGGTTGGCCCCGGTGTGGGTAGAGCGGCTGCACCGTTGGCAGCGAGCCCTTGAGGCGCCGAATTGAGATCGAACTAGCTTTCAGATCGATCTCGGCCAATTTGAGACCGCAGACTTCCGAAGCTCTTAGGCCGTGCCGATATGCAAGCAGAATCATTGCCCAATCGCGCGTCGCACGCTCACGCGCGGCCTTGAGAACGGTCAAAGTTTCATCAGGGGTTAGGAACGTCATTTGACCGCGCTTGGCGCGCGTTGGTCGTGTTTTCTTGATGATGGGGATTACGTGCGCGGACTTCGACTGTTCTACAGCCTGAGGTAAGCTTTGAGTAGCCATTGATTCGGCCCTCCTGTGGCCGTATCTTTTGGTTAGGGGCGTGTCGGTGCTCGTTACACCGGCGCGTCCCGTTTATTTATGCCTTCGATTTTCGCTTTTCCCCCAACTTTGGTCCGGGTTTCGCAGCGGGTACGACCTTGCTGGCATTGTTAATGTCAGTCTCAGTCCAAAGTCTGACCGTCACATGACCCACCACGATTGGTCTGGGGGCTTTGAGTTTGCCCGCCGCGATCCATGTCTGGAGCGTCTGCCGTGAAACACCGATTACAGCAGCGGCTTCACCCGTAGTGTAGGTCTTTGGACCCATCAAGCTTTCATTATCACTTATCTTGACAGCCTGTCAAGATGAACATATACTGCAACGCACTGTTCCGAGACTTATATGCAGAGAAGGTCCGTATGAAAAAGAAGAAAGCAGCCCTAAAACCCCAGGTGGAAGCAAATCCTTGGGGGCACTTTCGTAAACCACCTGAGATCCGTACGACAAATCTTGACGGTGACAACGTTTTGACGGAGTTTCTGAACGGCACGGCAACATTCGTCCGCACCGAGTTCCCTGCCCTTGAACTCGAAATCCACCAAGCAATGAGCCTTGCCAAAGCACATCGGGATTGGAGTCCCGAGGAAATACGCAAGAAATTTCCGAATGGGCCAATCTCCAAACTTGGCAATAGCGGTACGTGGGAAAGCATCCGCCGCGGGGACCGAAGCGCAAAACAGGTCTCTACGGACGCTCTCGCTGACCTAGTCCAACTGCCCGACTCGACGATCAAAAGATATTCCAGGACAAAGAGCAAGAAGACTTCTTAATCTGGTCTAACTGATCCCTCTATTCCACCAGAACTGTCGGTTTCTCCAATCGCCCTTTTCCGCTTTTTCCCGCGCAGTCCGCTTAATCCTCTTTAGGCTGCGAGTGGTAGCGCTGAATTGCAGGCGCACGCAGGAGGGTTTTGGTATGGAAGCAGTATTACTTTCTCGTGGTGATGCTGCAATTGCCTTGGGCTTGGGCCGTCGGACTCTTGACGACTTAATTGCTCGCGGTGAGTTGCGTATTCGCCGTGTGGGGCGCCGAGTGTTGATTCCACGAAAAGAAATTGAGCGATTTGCTGCTGCGAGAGATTTCGTACAACTCTCGACAAACCGTGCCACTTGATTTCAAAGAATCCAAAAGCGCAATGGCCCCAGGATCGAGAGCAATCGGTGGAAGAACCGAGGACAAGATTCATCGAGCGGACCCTTGATTTATGGCGGCCACGTAGTTCGAGCGTGCTCTCCACGGAGGACGCCCGCGAAATCGCCGAAAATGTGGCGGGATTTTTCCAAATCTTGATGGAGTGGCAGGCGGCCGAGCAACAACCCGCCAGCGAAGTCACAGGAAACAAGACTGACACAAGGTGCCATTTGGCGGAGAGGTGCCGGGAATGAGTACGTCAGTTGCTGCTCTACTCGCCGAGAAATATGGCATCGATATCAAGCCTGGCGGGAAAGGTGAATGTCCCTTCTGCCGGCACACAACCTTTTCCATAAAGCGCGACGACACAATTGGGAAGTGCTTTCATCCCACATGTGGACGGTTTGTCACTCAAGAGCTGCAAGAGCATCGCTTCGAAAACGGTCTTCATCGCGTGATGGAGGAAATCTTTCAAGATTTCCACGCACACTTGTTAGCACTAGCCACCATCACCGACCACGATAATGCATATTCGTACTTGGTCCACGAACGCAGGATCCATCCTCAGGTCGTCGCTGATTCGATGTTGGGAGCGGTACCATCGGGTTACGACTGCGCATCGAAGTTCGACCCTATCATAGCGGCGACAAAAGCTGCAGTCAAAACCAAGCAGGGTGAGAACAATTCGGAGAAACAAACTACGGCCCAACCCACCGAACACGATCCTGAATTTTTGATTGAGGCCGAGCACAAGTTTCGTAACTGCACGCGAGGTCGTGCCGGGTGGATCGCGTTCTTCTATGCCGATGCCCATCACCGCATTGTGGCAATCCGCTTCCGAGAGCCCTATTCTAAGAAAATCCTATACTTCAAGCCTTGCAAGGAGATGACCGGGCTCTTTGGCCACGGGCTCTTCAGCCAGGATCATTCCCAAGACAGTAAGCTGCTCGACGACTATCTGATTGTCACAGAGGGAGAATTCAATCAGTTGCAAATACAGTCGCTATCTTTGCGGTATGGCGAAGTCACCGGGCAGCACACCGCGTACGTTTTCGCATCCTCAGTGGGCGGGGTTAACAGCTCGGATTACGTGGCTATCCGCAAAACCTCCCGGCACCCCGTTTTTTGCTATGACAACGATTCCGATGGTGCTGGCCTCGCACTGGTGAGCAAGGCTCAAGAGATGATGAGCGTCAACGCATTCACAACACCAAACCCTGATTCCGATCTGGACCAATTCATCCGCTCATTTGGAAATAATTACAACGCTGGGTGGAAAGCAGTTAAAGCCCTCGTGGCTGGACGCGCATTATTTCCTCGCATCTATTCACGAACTGGAAAGGAGTTCTATCGTGGGAAAACTTTTATCCCGAAGCGACTTGCGGATGCCATTATGGAACAACACAACTTCAAATACACTGCATCCGTTCTGTGGGTCTATGACAACGGCGTCTATCGGTCCGACGGCGAGCCACTGGTCAGAAACGTAGCCCAGGCACTCCTCGGCGAAGAGCGAAGGGAAAATCGAATCGTCGAGACCCTCCGATACATAGAAACCGCAACTAGGGTCGCTTCTCCAGAGTCGGATCTCGCTCACATAAACCTCCGAAACGGCCGGTTGCAATGGAGCACAGGAAATCTTGAGCCTCATTCGTCTGACATTTTTGAGGTCATCCAGTTGCCGGTCATGTTTGACCCCAATGCAGTTTGCCCACAATTTGATTGCTACCTGGAAACGACACTGGCACCGGAGATTATCCCCCTGGTGGAGGAGATCATGGGTTACTGCCTCATTCCCGATACTCGTTTTGAAAAAGCAGCGATGCTAGTGGGAGACGGAAGCAATGGGAAAAGCGTATTCTTGGATACCAACACAGCACTCCAGGGAAAGGAAAATGTATCCGCTGTCGCTCTCCAGGATTTGGAAGACAATCGGTTTCGTGTCGCCGAGCTATACGGAAAATTGACGAACATCTTCGCAGACCTAGATGAACGCGCGTTGAATTCCTCCGCGACATTCAAAGCCCTCGTGACCGGGGACCGCATCACGGCCGAGCGCAAATTTGCTCAACCATTTTCATTTCGTCCCTATGCCCGACTCATCTTCAGCGCGAACAGTCTTCCCCCCAGTAAAGATCGGACCCACGCTTTTTACCGGCGTTGGCTCATCATTCCGTTCGAGCGGACCTTTGAAGGCAACGAAGCTGACAAGGAACTACGGACAAAATTGCGAAACGAATTACCAGGAATTCTAAACCGCGCATTACGTGGCCTAAACCGGTTGTTCTCAGAAGGAAAATTCACCGAGCCCCAGGCCGTTAAAGCAGCCCTAGAAGATTATCAACGGGATAACGATTCAGGGGCTTCTTTTGTTACGGAGTTTGTGGAGAAAGACGCTAACGCGACCATTGCGAAACAAACCTTATACGGTAGGTATCGAAACTGGTGCGAGAGCCAGGGACTTCACCCCGTGACTCAAAAGCTCTTTAAAGCCTCCCTTAAGCGCATTTTTCCCAAGTTGGACGAGGTTAGGCCCTCCAGCGGAAGGGAGCCCTGGCATTGGGTGGGGATCAGACTCATTGAAGATGGTCAGTCGTTAGCGGACGAATGCAACCCGTGACGCAAGAGTGATGCAACGGTAGACATGGTGGAAAGGGCCGGTTTCCCGCGGTTATGCAATGAATGCAAGGGTCGGACTGTTCCTAAGGAAGAAAGGACAAAGGCAACCCTTGACGTATTTGTTGAAGACGCTTCACAAGAGAGTGGGAAAACAGTTGCATCCCTTGCTTTCCTTTGCAAAGACTGGGTACATGTTGGAATTTGAAATGCAATGGTGGGCTAGAATATTCGAGGTGCCGCTGCATAAAATCTGCAAAGGGCCACCAGCCTCCGGGCGCGAACGTGCTGGCGAAGATGGCTCGATGTTGGCTACTTTCAGACGCGGTAGCGCTGTCGGGCGCTCGTGGTAGCAGACGGGCCAGATCGCCACCGAGAATGAAAATGTGGTAGAAAGGAAATTCACAAGGTGTTTGGATGGCGAAAAAAGACGACCGGCCGAACGGTTTCAGCTCTGCCTTAAGGCGCCAAGCGATTCTTTATGCTCGCGTTTCTTCCAAGGAGCAAGAGAAAGAGGGCTACTCCATCCCGGCTCAACTCAAAAACCTGCGTGGCCATGCGGAAAGTGTGGACCTCAATTTGGTGGCCGAATTCGTAGATGTGGAGACCGCGAAACAAGCGGGAAGATCAGGGTTCACCCAGATGTTGGATTTCCTCAAGAAGAATCCCAACTGCAGGATCCTGCTGGTTGAAAAGACCGATCGCCTATACCGCAACCTCAAAGATTGGGTTACTCTGGACGAGTTCGATTTAGAAATTCACTTTGTAAAGGAAAATGTAGTCCTTTCTCGCGATTCGCGCTCGTCCGAGAAGTTCATGCACGGAATCAAAGTCTTGATGGCGAAGAACTACATCGACAACCTATCCGAAGAAACCAGAAAGGGAATGCTGGAAAAGGCCGAGCAAGGGATTTGGCCTTCATTCGCGCCGCTGGGATACCTGAATGTTATTGATTCGAATGGGAGGAGAATAATCGAGCCTGATCCGGCGCTGGCACCAATCATCACTCGAATGTTCGAGTGGTACGCTTCAGGTCAATATTCGTTGGCCGAAATCACGAAGAAGGTCCGAGCCGAGGGCATGACTTTTCGCAAGAGCAACGATCCCGTGCCGAGAGGCACTGTCCACAAGATTTTGCGGAACCGACTTTACACAGGCACCTTCGATTGGAACGGGAACACTTATTCCGGGATACACGCTCCTATTGTGACGAAGGATCTTTGGGAACGTGTGCAAGCGGTGCTTGACGGCCGGCACGCCAACCGGCATCGCAAAATGAGGCACGAGTTCGCCTTTTCTGGGCTTGTCTCCTGCGGTCACTGCGGCTGCTCTCTCGTCGGTGAAATCAAGAAAGGCCAATATATCTACTAGCACTGTACCGGTTATAAGGGGAAATGCCCGGAGCCGTACACGCGGGAAGAGGTTCTTGGGGAAAAGTTCGCCGATCTCCTAAAGGGTTTGGTTCTAGATGATGAAATCATGGGCTGGGTGACAGAGGCACTTCGTCAAAGCCGTGGTGACGCGAAGCAACATCACGATGCGGCAATAACCCGACTTCAAGCAGAGTATAAACGTCTTCAGAACCGCATTGATACCATGTATCTGGACAAGCTGGATGGACGTATCGAAGGAGCCTTTTTCGACCAGAAATCTTCCCAGTGGCGCCGCGAGCAGGAACTACTGCTCTGCTCAATCGAGGAGCATCAATCTGCAAATCAAACCTACATGGAAGAAGGGGTTCGGCTTCTCGAACTTACGCAGCGGGCGCACAGCCTGTTCCAAAGACAGGAGCCCCGTGAGAAACGGCGACTCCTGAATTTCCTACTTTCGAACTGCTCTTGGAAGGACGGGGAGCTCATCCCTGTTTTCCGCCAACCCTTTGATATGCTTGCGCATGCAAATTTTGCACACATTCAAATGAGGCAGTCCATAACGTCCCCAACCGTCGATTTTGAGAATTGGCTCCCCGGGCTAGATTCGAACTAGCAACCCTTCGGTTAACAGCCGAATGCTCTACCGTTGAGCTACCGGGGAACCGGGCAAAGTAATTTCGATTCTACTACGCTGCCAGGCGGGTTCGCCAACATCCTGTTACATTTCCGCGTTTCGTTCTTTTCCGGCGCGAAAAAATGAATCGGCGAATCGCGGGAGCGAATTGGGTCAAGAAAACGATTTGTTTGCAGTACAGATTCGGGCAAATTTTCTGTATTCTAACCGGGCGGCCTCGGGATAATCCGGATTCACCGTGGACAAACGGGGCAGCGCGAAAGGACGGCGCACATGCGGTATCGCACGGCGTTCCAGGCACGCGGATTTTTTCTAAAGGTCATCGTCGCGGCGGCAATTTCATTCTCGGCGGGGCTGGCCGGTTGCGGCTCTTCGAAACCGGCGCAACAGCCGGCGGAAGGGCCACAGAGGTATCATCTCGATGGTCGCGTCGTTTCCGTGGAGACGGCGAAGCAGCGGGTAGTTGTGGATGCGGGAGACATCCCCGGATTCATGGCGGCGATGACTATGGGATACTCGGTGAAGAACCCGAATCTGCTCTATCCACTGTCACCCGAAGACAAGATTACGGCGGATGTAGTGGTGAACGGTAGCGACGTTTACCTGGAGAATATCGTGGTCGTCAAAAAAGCGGACCGCGCCAAGGCGCCCGCCGTAAGTGACCCTCATCCTGCCTCGTCGCAACCAGCCAAACAATAACGAGGGCGTGCCGCGAAAATTGAACGAGTTTTCCGAGGCGCGCCCGGATTGTTCCCGAGGCCATCTCATAAATGAAACGACATCCAAACTCAGTGGGGCGCCGGGGGCTAAAGCACTGTATTCCTTTGCGTCTTGATGTCGCGGCTGAAGCCGCGACCCACAAAACTCATTTATGCGATGGCTTCCCCGTCAGATTGATCCAGGTTATTTCCGCTGCTTATCATCGGGCTTCTTAGATTCCTGCCCGCGCTCCTGGGGCTTCGGCTGTTCTTTCGCTGCCGGAGGGGAAGCGGCTGGTCTCGGCGGAGCGGCTGCCTGCGGTTTTTCAAATTGATGTGGATGGTATGTGTCCTCGGTTGCCCGGGCAGGGGGAGCGAATCTCACAGGCGGATTCTGCGGCTCGGGAGGTCTCCGCGTCTGGTCCACCTGCGGATGCGGTTGCTGCTGTTGTATTTGCGGCTGAGGCGGCTGTTGCTGGGGGGACTGCGGCTTCCTAAATTGCGGTTGCGCCGGTTGCTGCTGCTGCAGCTGTGGATGTTGTTGCTGTTGTATCACAGGCTGAGACGTCTGCTGCGGCGGCGGCTGCGGCTTTCCAAATTGCGGTTGCGCCGGTTGCTGCTGCTGCAGCTGTGGATGTAGTTGCTGTTGTATCACAGGCTGAGACGTCTGTTGCGGTGGCGGCTGTGCCTTTCCAAATTGCGGTTGCGCCGGTTGTTGCTGCTGCAGCTGTGGATGTTGTTGCTGTTGTATCACAGGCTGAGACGTTTGTTGCTGAGGCGGCTGTGCCTTTCCAAATTGTGGTTGTCCCTGTTGCTGCCGCGTTGGCAATTGTTGTTGCGGTTGCTGTCCTGGCGCGACGGCCGGCCGGAAAGACCTCCCCGGTTGCGAAGCGATATTACTGTTGAACGAGGCGCGCGGAGGAGCCGGCGTCTCCTTGGCAACCACCTGTCTCTGCATCACCGCTGCCGGAGGTTTAACTGTGGCGACGGCGGCGGCGCCCACTACGCTTTTCTGCACCGGCGCCACCGCAACGTTGCGCTGAATTTGCGCCCCTTGCATTTGCTGCGCATTAACTCGAACGTTGGCAGCCGCCACGGGACGCGCGTTCACGAACGTGTCGTGCGAGACCGCGGTGACCGCGTTGACATTAGTCTGGTTTATGTAAGTGACCTTGTTGACGTTCACGTTGTTGTAGACGTTCGTGACATTGACGACGTTCACGGTTGTATTCGTTACGTTCACGTTTTGCACATAGCGCACGCTGGTGCGATAAGGCGGAACGTACACTTCACGCGGGCCAAGCGGGAACCACGCCACGCCTCCCCCTCCACCGCCGAACGACACGGACGCGCCGAATCGCGGTCCGCCGACGAAGACGACCAGGGCCGGCGCATACACGGGGCGCACAACCACAGGACCCGGAACCCAGCACCAGCCTCCGCCGACTTCCGCCCAGCGCCCGTAGTGAAATGGAGCAAAGCCCCAAGGTTCGTCTTCGACCCAGGTCCATCCCCAGGGCGCAACCCAAACCCAATGTCCATAGCGGTACGGCGCCCATCCGGCAGCGACGCGAGTAGGAAACCAGACGTGTCCGTAATCGGGCACGTCTCGCCACTCGCCATTGTCGTCGAGGTCGTCGTAGCCGATTACGTCACGGGAGACGTAGCGGGCGGATTCGGAACGCTCTTCGCGGTCGTCGCGGGAGCGGCACCAGTTGTCAAAATCGTCGAGACGCCCGGCTTGCCCGCCGTCGTAGGTTAGGCTGTCGGTCCCGCTGAAGCTTGCTTGGTCGCCGGAATCCATATGGTATTCGCTTCCGCCGCCTGTGGCGTCTCCTTCGCCCTGGCGTACGGCGATGGATGTTGCATTCCCATTGGGATCGACATCGACACGATATTCGCCGGCGCGCTCGAGCGTAAACGCGAGATTCGGTGTGTCAATCTCAAACGCATCGCCGCCTTCGAGCCGGCGAACGCGGACGTTCATCGAGCCTTGCGCCAGCTGAATTTGCACCGTGCGGTCATCAAGATTCAGGAAGGTAATGCCGGTCTCGCTGCCAATGCGAATGGAAGTGCTGCCGAGGTGAAGTTCGCCGCGAGAATCTCTGTCGGCCCAGAGACTGTCGCCCGTCGTGAGAGGACGGTTGGGATTCGCCTGGACCCAATCCGTCTCGCCACCGGGCTGGAAGGAGACCGATCCCTGGATGAAATTGAGGCGCGCCACTCTTCCGGGCGGATCGTCGTCCGCCAATGCGGGCGACGAAAACGCAAAAAGGAATCCGGTAAGAAAAACTAAAATTGGGAAAAGGAAAATGGTTTTTCGCATAGCGATTTGTGCCTCCGACATGCGCAGTCTCGAGAGCTGGGTGTGAACTCTGATCCTACTCTAAGATCGTAAGCCTTGTTCGCCCGCAAGCGAAATACCTTCAATCCTGCACTGTTTACAAGCTGAATACTGTCTTGCAGAACCTGTTCTCCCATCTTCACCCGATTGCCCGGGGGAGGACAGGAGGCTCCTTGCGGAGCCTCCTGACGGTGAGTGAGGTGTGGGGTGAAACGGGGTGGAAATTTTTTTAGCGGTTATTGTGTCCGCCACCGGAAGAGCCGCCATGCGATCCGCCTCCGGAGCTGCCTCCTCGGGATCCTCCACTCGGTGCGCCGCCGTGGGATCCGCCGCCAGAGGGTGCGCCGCGATATCCGCCGCCACTCGGCGCGCTGGGCATTGCCCGACCGGAGTAGGAGCCTCCGTTTGGCGGGCCACCACGGTATCCTCCGTTACCGCCGCCACTGGGCGCACTGGTCATTGGCCGGCCGGAATAGGAGCCTCCACTCGGCGGACCACCGCGATATCCTCCGTTACCGCCGCCGCTCGGCATGCTGGGCGTTGGTTGGCCGGAATAGGAGCTTCCGTTGCGCGGCGTCACGACTGGCTGATGCATATTGAGCGCTGGCCGGCTCGATCCGCCGTTATTGATGCCGCCGCGCGAATTGTTTTCAAATTGCCGCGGCGGCGCGGACGATTGCGGATTGTTCGATCGCGGTTGAGGTCCGCCTTGCCCTTCAAATGTCCTGCCGCCGTTTGATTGCGGCTGGCCTGACGGTGGCGTAAAGGTGTGCCATCCGGGCCGCGAGGATTGAATCGACTGAGACGGCTGCGAGGAAGGCTGAGTGATCCCACGCTGCCCCGAATTCGGCGAGGACAACGGCCTCGATGAGAGCTCGGCCGCGTTGCCCCGATTGACATTGCCGTTGTTGGTCTGTCCCGAACCGTTGAATCCGGGCCGCAGCGTATTTTGTTGCACTGGGCCGCTGGAGGGATTTCCGCCGCGATTGAAGTTGTTCACACCATTCCCGGCCTGAACCGATGCACCTTGGCGAGCGTTGCCGCTAAAGAACCGCTGGTTATTGTTTGCGCGGCTCGGAATCGCGCCGGGGCTGACTTGCCGGTCCGTCGGACGGAAACTCTCGCGCGAAGGCGACACAGGGTTTGCTCCCGTCATCACGCTGGCTTTACGGAACGAACCCGCGTCGATCCTCGACTGCTGCAACGGCACGCGCCCGCGGCCGAATTGATTGCTTTGCATCGAGCTGATTCCACCGCGCACGCGCGCGTCGCTGACCGCTCGATCGACGTTTGAGAAACCGTGCGGCCCTTCTCTCAGCGGACTCACTCCGCCGAAGTTGTTATGAATATTGTTGATGTTAACGACGTTCACGCGGCTGATTCCGCGACCGTACCACGGGAAGAAGCGATCACCCGGGCCGCAAGGCAGCCAGCCGATGTTGCCGAAGCCGCCGCCGAAACCGAAGTTTACTCCCCATCCTGCTCCGCCAAATCCGAAGAAGGATACATAAGCCGGCGCCCAGACGGGGTAGTATCCGGCATAGACCGGTCCCGGCCACCAGCCCCAGTTCCCGCCATAAACGAACCAGCGTCCGTAATGATAGGGTGCCCAGCCCCAGGGCTCGTAGGAAACCCAGGTCCAGCCGTAGTAGGGTTCATACACCCATCGACCGTCGCGATACGGCGCCCAATCCGGTCCATCGCTGGGAAACCAGACTTGTCCGTAGTCAGGGACGTCTCTCCAATGGCCGTAAGCATCCAAGTCTTGCGTTCCCGTGTAATTGGGATTCGTGTGTTGCCAGCTCTCCGCGCTTTCGATCACGTGATCGCGGTCGCCGTTCCATTTGTCCCAATCGTCTCTGCCGGGCGCTCCGGAAATTTGATACTGCGCGGTGTCCGCGTTGCCTTGAATGGTGATGCGCTGGTCACGCTCCACGCGGGTGCTTCCCTGCGGCGTGGATATTTCCGCGGAGCCTCTGCGCACATCAACGACGGTTTCATTGTCGGAGTTTACCTGGATGCGGAAGCTGCCTTCGCCCATTTGCGGACGGATGGCAACGTTGGGCGTTTCAATCTCCGCGCCGGAATCGTTGTTCTTCATTACGTCGTAATTCACCAGGCCTTGCCCGATCTGAATCTGTAGTTGGTTGCGCGCCAGGCTCACGACATTGGCCGTGGACTGGCCGTCCATCCGGAGGATGTTCGCGTGATCCAGCTGAATTTCGGCGCGCGCGTTCGGCCCCGTGGAGACATGGTCGCCACTCACCACGGGCGTATTCAGCGTGGCCGCGACCCAGTCATTCGATCCGTTGTGCTGCGTTGAAACGTCTCCGTGAATGAAGCTGATGCGCGCCGCGCCGGGATCATTCTGCGGCGCCTGCTGCGGGCCTCCTTGCGGAGGTGGCCCGCCCTGCGGCTGCGGCGGATACTGCGCCGGAATCTCCATGGGCTGCTGCGAAGCCGGCGGCGCTTCCTGCGCGCCAGCCCCCGCGCCCATTCCCAGAAAGAGCGCCCCGCCCATAAGAACTGTTCCCAGGCTCCCAAGATAGCTTTTCATGGCCGACCTCCCACAACTGCTCAGGCCCACTGGTGCTGACACTCGTGTTAGATGATTGCAGGGCGGGGGCCAAACTATGGTCCACCGTAGATTTGTTGTAAGCTACTTATTATCAATCGAATACAAGGAACTTGCAGCAACGGATTCGGCCCACACGGCACGAAATCCGGTGGTTCTCGTACAGGGGTGGTGGTTTTCAGCCAGCGCATCTTTACCGGGCTTCTCGTTTGTTTTCGATATATAATTTGGAGTATGAGTCGAGAGTTATCGGAACTGCTGAAGATGGCGCTCAATCTCCCCGTTGCAGAACGTGCGGAACTCGCAGGCTCCCTGATCGAGAGCCTGGACGAAACAGAAGACGAATCCGTTCAGGCCGCGTGGGACGCTGAAATCCTCAGGCGCATGGAAGGTCTGACCTTGGGAAAAGTCAAACCGGTCTCTCTTGAAGAGGCGCGGCGGAGATTTTCCTCTTCTCTCGATTGAGCCTTACCGTTCTATTCCTCAATTAGAGGGTTAATTCTCCGTGCCCGGAGGATCGGGGACGCCTAATTTCGACAGGCGGTAGCGGAGCGCGTTGCGGGAGAGGCCGAGGGCGCGGGCGGCTTGGCTCTTGTTGCCGTTGGCGTGGCGGAGGGCTTCGCGGATCGCTTCGTCTTCCCATTGTTCGAGCGTGACACCGGAGGGGAGGACGTAGGGGGAACTGCCCGGCGCGTGGGGACGCTTGGCGGGATCGTCGAGATAAATATCGGCGGCGTCGAGCGTCGCGGCGGAGGAAAGCGCGACGCCGCGCTCGATGATGTTCTGCAGTTCGCGGACGTTTCCAGGCCAGTGATAGTCCATCAAACGCTTCATCGCTTCGGGAGTAATCGCGGTAATGATTTTTCCAGCTTCTTTTGAGTAGCGATCGAGAAAAAAATTGGCGAGCGCGGGAACGTCTTCCTTGTGTTCGCGCAGCGGAGGGATGTCGATGGCCACGACGTTGAGGCGGTAGTAGAGGTCTTCGCGAAACGTGCCTTCTTCGAGCGCGGCGCGAAGATCGCGGTTCGTGGCGGCGACCAGGCGCACATCCACCTTGAGAGTTTTTGTTCCGCCCAGGCGCTCGAATTCGCGGTCTTGCAGGACGCGCAGGAGTTTTACCTGGATCGCGCCGGGCACGTCGCCGATTTCGTCGAGAAACAGCGTGCCCTTGTCGGCCAGCTCGAATTTTCCCGGCTTGCTTCCCGCGGCGCCGGAGAACGCGCCCTTCTCATAGCCGAAGAGCTCGCTTTCGAGAAGATTTTCCGGAATGGCGGTGCTGTTGATTTTGATGAAGGGGCCGGAAGCGCGGTGCGAATGTTCGTGAATGGCGCGGGCGATCAGATCTTTTCCGACGCCGCTTTCGCCGCCGAGGAGGACCGTCGAGTTGGTCGGAGCGACGCGCTCGACCATCGCGAGGACGGCCTGCATTTTGTCGCTCTGCGCGACGATGTTGGTGTAAGCGTAGCGGCGTCCGAGCGCTTCGCGCAGCGTGCGGTTTTCCTCGCGCAGGCGGCGGGTGTCAAGTTCCTTGCGAATCACCAGCACGAGCTCGTCGAAGGAAAACGGCTTCGTGACGTAATTGCTGGCGCCGACCTTCATCGCTTCGACGGCCGATTCGACCGTGCCGTAGGCGGTCATCACCACGACAGGGAGCGCGGCGTTGGCGCGCTTCACGGCCTGCAGAAATTCCAGGCCGCTCATTCCCGGCAGGCGCAAGTCGGTGACCACGAGATCGGGCTTTTCGCGGACCAGGAGTTGCAAGCCCGATTCCGCGTCCGGCGCGGAGTGCACGAGGAAACCTTCTTCGCCAAGTTGCAATTCGAGAAGACGGCGCATCTTGGCTTCGTCTTCGACAATGAGGATGGCCGCTTTTTCGATGCGCGTGGTCATGATTTTAGTGGCACACGCTTTAGCCTGTGTGGTTTTGATTTGCACTTAGATCAAAAGCACACAGGCTAAAGCGTGTGCCACTCAACCACCATTGTGCCAGCACTCTTGCCGGAGCGAAACATCTGTGGGCGTCAGAGGAAAGCTACTCGGGTTCGGTCCAGGCGTCGGGGGCTCTTTGTTCAAAGCGCGTGAAGGAGCCTTGAAACACAAACCGGATCGTATCGGTGGGGCCGTTTCTTTGCTTGGCGATGATCAGATCGGTTTCTCCGCGTTCCTCCATGGTGACTTCGCTGGATTTCTTGAAAAAGTTGGGGCGGTGAATGAACATTACGACGTCGGCATCCTGCTCGATGGCGCCCGATTCGCGCAGGTCCGCGAGGCGCGGCTCGCGGTCTTCACGTTCCGGGGCGCGCGTGAGCTGCGACAGCACCAGCAGGGGAACCTTGAGTTCCTTGGCCATGGCCTTGAGGCCGCGTGTGATGCTGGAGATTTCCTCGTTGCGGTTGCCGAAGCGCCCGCGCGCGGAAACCAGTTGCAGGTAGTCCACCACCACCAGCGAAAGACCTTTATCGCGTTTCAATCGACGCAGCTTCGCGCCCATTTCCACGACCGTGGCGGAGCCCGCGTCGTCAATCCACAGCGGCGCTTCGGACAGGTGGCTGAGCGATCGGGGAATTCTGGCCTTGTCCTCGTGATTCAGGTGGCCGGTCCGGAATTTGTGCGAGTCAATCTTGGCGTCGGCGGAAAGCAGGCGGAGCAGGAGAGATTCCTTGGACATTTCCAGGCTGAAAATCGCTACGTGCTTGTTCCCCCGCACGCCCACATTTTCGGCGATGTTCAGCGCGAAGGCCGTTTTCCCCATCGACGGCCGTGCCGCCAGAATAATCAGTTCGGATGGCTGCAGGCCCGAGGTCAGATTGTCGAGCAGGTCGTAACCCGTCGAGAGACCTGTGATGCGATGGCCTCCCTCATAGATTCGGGAGATGCGGTCGTGGCTTTCGGTGACCACATCGTGCAATCCGACGAGGCCCAGGCGCACGCGATCCTCGGCCAGTTGAAAGATAGAGGACTCGGCGCGATCCAGAATGGCGTCGGCGTCCTCCTCGGCTTCAAGGGCCTGCTGCTGAATCGCGCTTGTCGCGTGGATCAAGCCGCGCAGCAGCGCCTTCTCCTTCACGATGCGGGCGTAATGCTCGACGTTGGTGATGTGCGGCACGCCGTCCATCAACTGCGAGACGTAGGCCGCGCCGCCGACCGATTCCAGTTCGCCGCTGCGCTGCAACTGCTCGGTCAGCGTCACGAGATCGATCGCCTGCTGCGTTTCCCCGAGCGCGATCATCTGCTGGTAAATGCGGCGGTGATGATCGTGGAAAAAATCTTCCGGCTTGAGCTTCTCGATGGCCGCATTGATGGCATTGTTGTCGAGCAGGATCGCGCCCAGAATGCTGCGCTCCGCCTCGACGTTGTGAGGCAAGGGACGTTCCAGCGATGTGCTCGCGGTGGCCATTATAAGTTCGCCTTAATTTCGCCTATCAGGGGCGCCGGTGTCAACCGCCCGTGCAAACCAAAATCCCTGCGCAAATCTCAATTGAAATACACATGGATCATGGCCGCTTCTTTCAGGGCTCACAACGAAGAAACCTTTAGTGGCTTGTGGATAAAAAAAAACTTGTGGATATGCTGGAAAACAATTCGAACAGCGGACGAAAAGCAAACTACGAACACTTAACCCGGAAGATTTATCGCGCGGGCAAGACGAACAGGTTGCTATCTCGCTCTTACACCCTGGTCCGGGTTTGAGCCGACCTTGCCGGACTTTCCCAAGTCGGAATGATCCAGATTTCGGTAAAGAGTTTGTGCTTGCGATCGTGCCCGTGGTCCTCCGCGAGCATTTCGCGCAGCTTCTTGGGGACCTCGTCCGGCTGACCGGCAGCATCGGAGTGGTGCTTGCACGCCTGGTGATAGCCAATGCCGAAACGGGCGCCGCAACAATCGCACAGCTCGAATGTTTCGATCGTATAGGTGGGATACTTTGCAATTTCCTTGTCGAGTATAGCCACTGGACTGTTCAAATCGGTTGTCATGTCATCCTCCGCTGGGGTTGAGGATTCCCTGGCTCAACTGATGGTCCCTTTGCAAGTCGCGCTCGAAAGAAAGCCCGAACCCGCGGCGCTGCGCTTCGAGAGGCAAAGCGGGGATCGAGTGTGGCCGACAGGGGGAATTTTAGCTCGAAACGGGTCGTTGCGCCCTGTGGAATTCGTGTGGACCTGTGAATAACTTTTCGAAAGTGCTTGACAAGCCCCGCTGTGGAAAAGGTGTGGATTACATGTAGGACGGGCTTCAGCCTGTCGCATTTAGGGCAGGCCTTTTAACCAAAACCAGACAAGCTGTAGAGTCTGGGCAGCAATTCGATATTGAACAAGCCAGCGGCTGAAGCCGCGTTGATTTAGGGCACTTCACGGCACGGCTGAAGCCGTGCCCTACAAAGATTTAGTAGTTGCTACACGGACTCTTCAGCCAGTCGCATTTAGGGCAGGCCTGCCAACCAAAACCAGACAGGCTGAAGCCCGTCCTACGCTTCTTTCTCGACGAGCACCTTGAATTCGGCGGTGACACCGTGGACGAGCTTCACGGTGATTGTTCTTTCGCCGACGATCTTGATGGGCTCGTCGAGCTGGATGCGGCGCTTGTCAATCTCGAAGCCCTGGGCCTTCAAAGCATCCGACAAATCGGCGGAGGTCACGGAACCGAACAGCTGGTCGTTCTCGCCGGCCTTGCGCGCGAATTTCACGGCCACCTGGTTGAGCAGGGCGGCCTGCTGCTGGGCCGCATCCTTTTCCGTGGCGGTGCGCTTGGAAAGCGTGATGCGGATTTTTTCCAAGCGCTTGATGTTGGCTGGCGAGGCTTCGAGCGCCAGCTTGTGGGGCAGCAGATAATTGCGCGCGTAGCCGGCGGCGACTTCCACGACTTCGCCGCGCGTTCCGAGTTTCTCGACGTCTTCCTGCAGAATAATTTGCATGGCGTCCTCTTCTTGGTTACGTCCTGAAGTATTGCGCAAACTCAAACTTAGCAGATGCTATAGTCAAAATCATTAACACAGAGGGCACAGAGAACACAGAGAAAGGCTGAGAAAACAATTCTGATGGATTACGATTTCTACCAGTATTTTGATGACGGTTTTTATTAAATTCTTTGCTCTGTTTCTTTCTCTGTGCCCTCTGTGTTCTCTGTGTTAAAAGCTTTTTCCTTCTTTAGAGTTCCGTCGCGAAGGGCAAGAGCGCGATGTTGCGCGCGCGCTTGATGGCTTCGCCGAGCCAGCGCTGGTGGCGCGAGCAGGTGCCGGTCATGCGGCGGGGCAGGATCTTGCCGCGCTCCTGCACGAACGGCTGGAGCATGTCGACTTTCTTGTAGTCGATGAAGTCCACGTGTTCGACGCAAAAGCGGCAGACTTTCTTCTTGCGGAAATACTGGCGCTTTCCGCCGCGGCGCGGGCCGCCAGGACCGCCACCCGGTCCTCCGGGGCCGCCTGGGCCGCCGCCTTCGCGGCGCTGTCCTCCTCCGCCTCCGGAGTGGCCTTCGGAGCGGCGCGGGGGCCCTCCTGTGTGACCTTCCGCACGGGGTGCGGGGCTCGGGCTGGGTGTTTCGTGAGGTGCTGGTGGTGCCGGTTGATCGGACATCGTGTTTCCTTTCCGTGTAGAAATCGAATTGGCGGCCGCTGCTTATTCGCCGGCGGCTGCGGGAACTTGCTGCTGCGGTTGCGGCGGCGCCGAGGGCGCTTGCTTGCGCGGGCGGCGGCTGGCGCGGCGCTCGCGATGTTTCCCTAATTTCTGCTGGCGCTTCAGTTCTTCGTCCAGGCGGATGGTTTGATACTTGATGACGGCGTCGGAAACCTTCAGGCGCCGTTCGAGTTCCTTGATCAGATCGCCCTGCGTGCTCTTCACGACCATGTACACGAAAAATCCTTCGCGGTGTTTCGCCACTCGGTAGGCGAGACGGCGCGTGCCCCATTTCTCGGTTTTCTCGATCTTGCCGCCGTGCTCTCCGGTGGAATGCTCGAGCGTGGCCACAATCTTGTTGACCTCTTCCTCCGGCGTGGCCGGCCGGCAGATGAAGATCAGGTCGTATATGCGTTCGTCCATTTTTTTGCGACTCCGTTTCTCAGACTTTTCGGTTTCATTCTAGAACTCAATCTCACAAGCGACTGCTGTGGCGGCTTGCTTGAACCGCCAGGGGCTAAAGAGTCTGTGTGACAACCGGCAAATCTTTGTGGGGCACGGCTTCAGCCGTGCCGTAAAGTGTCCAGAATCAGTTCGGCTTTAGCCGCTGCCCTGTTTGGAATCGAGTCCCCACACAGACTCTAAAGCCCAATCTCGCGGGCGTCTTGATGTCGCGGCTGAAGCCGCGACCCACAAACCGTACCGACAATAAGACTTCCAACGACCCTAAAGCCTCAATCTGAAATCTGAGACAGCGCTTACTCTTCCAATTCTTCCTCGTCCTGCGGGGAAACGCGGCGATTGAAGCGGTTCATCGCGCTTTGCGTTCCTTCCGCCAGTATCACCTTGACGGCTTCGGCGCCCTGCTCGATCTCCTCGGCGACCAGATCCTCTTCGTCGCGGCGGATCTGGCGAGTCACGTACTCCTTCAGATCGCCGCGCATTTCCTCGGGCTTTACGCCCAGACGGACGCGGACAAATTCCGTGGTCCCGAGGGCGCCGATCACGGATTTGAGTCCGTTATGGCCGCCCGCCGTGCCGCGCTCGCGGACGCGCAACATCCCCCAGGGGAGCGCAACGTCGTCGCAAACGACGATCATTTCGGAGGGCTCGCATTCGGCGCGGCTTGCCAGCTCTCGTACCGCCAAGCCGCTCAGATTCATCATCGTCTGCGGTTTGGCGAGCACCACTTCGTGCCCGGCAATCTGGCCCAAGCCCACCAGCGATTTCGCTTCCGGCCGGGTCACGCGAATGCCAGCGTCTTCGGCCAGCGCGTCCACGACGAGAAAGCCCAAGTTGTGCGGCGTCCAGGCGTATTCGATGCCGGGATTGCCGAGGCCCACGATCAGGCGCATGCGGTCCGCCGCAAGGTGCGCTCCGAACAGCCAGTGGCTAAAGCCTTTCTCATTTCAGCCGCGATACGGCACGGTTGAAACCGTGCCCTACAAACTTTCTTGCATTCCCATGCAAGCACTGGAGGCTTGCCCACTCTACTTCTTCTTTTCCTTCTCGGCAGGCGCGGCCTCTTCGCCTTCCTCGCCCTCTTCGGTTTCCTTCTTGCCCTTCTTGATGACTTCGGGTTCGGCCGGCACTGCTGCGGCATCCGCGGCAACCGCCTCGGCGGGCTTCTCTTCCTCGACGCGCAGAGCGACGACGTGCGCGAGCACGCGCTGAGGATCGGTCATCAGCTTCATTTTTTGGGGATCGAGCTGGATGTCCGAGGCGCGCAGCTGCATTCCCATCATCAAATGCGAAATGTCCATCCGGAATTCGGTTGGAATATCCGCGGGCAAGCATTCGATTTCAACCTCGCGGGTCACCATTTCAAAGATGCCGCCCTGGAGCTTCACGCCCTGGGCTTCGCCAAATACGTGCACGGGAACCTTCACGCGCATGAGCACGTCCATGGCGACGCGCAAGAGGTCCACGTGGAGGAGCGTGCCCTTGACGGGGTCGACTTGATATTCCTTCACGATGGCGGGATGCTCGCCGTCCTTGGTTTTCACCGTAAGAATAGTGTTGTGTCCCGTGGCTGAGCGCAGGATCGCGGACACATGCTTGGTATTCACCTGGAGCGCCTGCGGTCCTCCCTTGCCGCCATAGAGGACGGCGGGAACCGTGCCGGAGACGCGCAGGCGCCGCGCCGCATTTTTGCCCCTGGTTCCCCGGGGCGCTGCTTCCACAATGATCTGTTCCATAAATCCTTCCCCATTTCTAGAACGAATTTCGTTTGAAAATTCTCAAAACAATTCCTGGCGCCAGCAGCGCAGGCCTCAGTCTACGAGTTTTAGCCTTCGCAAACTTCAAATTCCACAGGCTGAAGCCTGTGCCACTCAATCCTCAGAAAAACAGTTCGCTGATCGAGGTCTCCTCGTGAATCGAATGAATGCCGCGGGCGAGCAGTTCGGCGACGCTCAAAACCTTGATCCTTGAAACTCTTTTGGCGGCCTCGGTCAGAGGCACCGAATCGGTGACAATGACTTCCTCGATTTGCGAGGTGCAAATGCGCTCGACGGCCGGGCCGGAAAGCACCGCATGGGTGCAGCCCGCGTACACTTTCGTGGCGCCTTCCTTCAAGAGGGCTTCGGCGGTTTTCACGAGCGTGCCGGCGGTATCAATGATGTCGTCGATAATCAGCGTCGCGCGCCCGCGCACGTCTCCAATCAGGTTCATCACTTCGCTGACGTCAATATCCACGCGGCGCTTATCCACGATGGCCAGCGGTGAATTGAGTTTTTTGGCGAAGGCGCGCGCGCGCTCCACGCCTCCCGCATCGGGCGAAACGACGGTCAGATTCCCGATTTTTTTCTTCTCGAAGTACTCGACCAGCACGGGCATAGCATACAGGTGGTCCACCGGCACGTTGAAATAGCCCTGAATCTGCGGGGCGTGCAAATCGAGCGTCAACGCGCGATTGGCTCCGGCGGTCTCCATCAGATCGGCGACCAGCTTCGCGGAAATCGGCACGCGCGGCTTGTCCTTGCGGTCCTGGCGCGCGTAACAGTAGTAGGGCACGACCGCGGTGATGCGCCACGCCGACGCGCGCTTGAACGCGTCGATCATCATCAGCAGTTCCAACAGATGAAAATCCGCGGGGTTCGAGCATGGCTGCACGACAAAAACGTCCGCGCCGCGCACATTTTCCAAAATCTGAAAATACACTTCGCCGTCGCTGAATTTGCCGAGCTTGGCCTCGCCCAGCTTGGTGCCAAGGTGCCGGCAAATATCTTCCGCCAAACGCGGGTTCGCGCTGCCGCAGAATATTTTGAACTTGTCGTCGGTCAAGTTTGATGATCCTTACGAGTGCTCGAGCCCTTCAGACCAGATCGCGCCCGCCCATTTTTCGGCGGTACTCCGCCCTTGAAAGAGTCGCGCAGAGAAATACCTGATCTGTCGGAAATGCTCGGGCAGCCCGGCGCGCCTTCGCTGGGTGTTGATAGACTCCAAACACCGCCGAACCGCTACCCGCCAGCGAGGCCTCTGCGGCTCCTTGCTGAAGCAACTCCCTCTTGATCGCAGCCAATCGGG
>Ga0210384_10001173_pt1 | contig 36642 bp, 31 predicted proteins | sample IncBWH2MmetaG_FD_160574 | JGI IMG/M metagenome (GOLD analysis project Ga0210384, IMG submission 160574) | Forest soil microbial communities from Barre Woods Harvard Forest LTER site, Petersham, Massachusetts, United States - Inc-BW-H-2-M | ecosystem: Environmental > Terrestrial > Soil >...
CGAGCTTGTTGAAGTTAGACGCATTGATTTGATCGAGCGGCGAGTACCTGGTCCCCTTAACGTCGCCCATGTTGTGCGGCCATTCGCCGTTCTGGGTCGAAGGTTGCCCTTGACCGGAGAATTGTTGCGGCGCGGGCGTTCCGACAAAGACCTGCGCTGAGAGCCGCGGTGCACCCAACATTCCAACAATAAAGACGACCAAAGCCGAAACGGATCGAAAATTTGTCCGCAACATGCTTTTCACTCCTTTGTTTGGGGTTCAGACGACGGATTATAGCACCGGCGGCCTGTGCAATACTGCGCGGCGGTTTAGGTCAATGCGAGCAGGTTGCCAATCTTGGTCACGATTCGGCCGGGCCGGGGCGCAAACTTTACTTAATATAAAAGTAGGAAACGCCTTGTATTTGAGTCCGGCCGCGGGCTGAATCAGCCACGTTCCATCGTCACATAGTGCCGTGATTCATGTCACAGTCACGTCCAGATTTTGAGTATGATGGGTCCGCTCAACACCAAGGAGCGTGCCATGGCAAAGTCGAGGCTGCTTTCCGGAACGAGTGCCTTTCTATTCCTGGTGGTGATGGCCGTCGCCGCGGTTGTACCTTCGGCGATGCCGCAGCAAAAGGCCAAGCCACCCAAGACGGTGAGGTTGTACATTTTCGATTGTGGCGTAATTCAAGGTTTCGATGTGGGTCTGTTCAATTTCAAGAAGGAGGAGCTCGCCGAAACCAGGATGGCCATTCCGTGTTACCTTGTGGCGCACCCGAAGGGCACGCTGGTGTGGGATGTCGGGGCTATTCCAGACACAGCCTTCAAGAATGACGGAGGGCCTGTAACGCAGAATCTGGACGCGTCCTTCGCAGGGAGCGCCTTCTTCTACTCCACGAAAACGCTGAAATCTCAACTTGCCGAGATCGGCTACGCCCCGGCCGACATCACTTACCTCGCCCTGTCGCACTATCACGTCGATCACATCGCCAACTCCAACGAGTTTGCCAGTGCGACATGGCTTGTGCGGCAAGTAGAACGCGATGCTATGTTCGCCGACAAGCCCCCGGCGCGCGTCGACCCCAGGAACTACAGCGATCTCAAGAACAGCAAGACCATGATCCTCACGACCGACGAATACGATGTCTTCGGCGACGGAAAGGTGATCATCAAATCTGCCCCGGGCCACACGCCCGGACACCAAGTGCTGATTCTGAAGCTGGCGAAAACCGGAAACGTGTTGCTCGCGGGCGACCTCTATCATTATCCCGAGGAGCGCAAGGTGAACAAAGTACCTACGTTTGAGTTCAGCAAGGAACAGACCCTGGCAAGCCGGGCGATGATCGAGGATTACGTCAAAAAAACGAACACGCAATTGTGGATCGAGCACGACTTCGCGGCCAACGCCAAACTGAAGAAGTCTCCTAAATACTACGAATAGATATCGAGGTCGGATTTCTGTCGGGCCCTTTTTTCTTACGCGGAAGTGTGGGATGCGATGGGCCCTTTTCGGGATGTGTTTTTGGTCCTCAGGGAGCCTCGAGCCATTTTCCGATTACCCCGTTTCTCAGGACGGGCCCGCCCACAGGGTGTCAATCCGGCTTGCTCAGCTGGCAATTTCGTTGTCCCGAGGGCAGGTGCAGCGTACGATACGCGAGTTAATGATCTAGCTCGGAAAATCCAGTCGGAATAAATTGCAAGACAAGTCGCTAAACTTCAATCACGAATTCAACAATCATCTGACGAGGTACACCATGAAGACGAGCTTTTCCCGCCGAAAGTTCATCAGCGGTGCGGTTGCCGCCGGTACGTTGGCTGCCGGATCGCTTGCGGTGGCGCAGCAGAGTGGAAGCATCCGGGGCTTTGACCATGTGGCACTTCCCATGCAGCGCACGGCGGAGATGCTGGCCTTCTATCGCGGCCTTGGTTCGCGGGTGATCGAGAACGCCAACGCATGTTCCGTTTACTTCGGGGACCAGATGATTAACTTTCATCGTCCGGCGCACTGGCAGGACAAAACATTCACACTGCGCGCTCCGGCCGCAAGGCCGCCTTGTGGGGACCTCTGTTTTGTATGGGATGGCACGCCCGAATCGCTAAAAGGAATGTTGAAAAGAGCTGGAGCTCAGATTATAGAAGGACCAGTCGAACGCCAGGGTGGCCGCCAGAAAGCTGCCTCCAGCGTGTACGTGCGAGATCCGGACGGTAACCTATTGGAATTCATGATCTACCCCTAGTCCGTCAGCGATCAAGTCCGTTAGCGATCAGGGGCGGCCAGCATACCAATTTGAATTGGATCGCAAGTTCGCGCGCATAGTGGAACAGTTTATGTTCGGGCTGTCATGCAGGTCCGAATTGCGGACCGATAAATTCCCGCCATAGTTTGAATCCGCACATCGCGGGTGGTATTGTTGCCGAAACGAGGACGCCATGGAGAAAAGACACGACAAGAAACAGGGACATTCGCGGCGATCCGTGCTGGTCGGCTCGCTTTCAGGCCTGAGTTCGATCTGGCTGGCGACACACTGGCCCGGCATTCTTGCCGCCCAGGAGCACGCTCATGCCCTTGCCAAATCGGGGCGCCCGGCTACGCTGGGATTTTTCTCCCCCGACCAGGCCGCTGAAATCGAGGCAATGGCGGCACAAATTATTCCCACGGATGACACGGCCGGAGCGCGAGAAGCCGGGACGATTTATTTCATCGACCGGGCCCTCACGACATTCGACCAGGAAAAGCAGGCGGCATACACACAGGGGCTCAAAGATCTGCGGGCCAAGACACACGAGTTATTTCCCAGTGCCAATAAATTTTCCGAGCTGAACTCTGCCCAACAGGTTCAGGTTCTTACAGCCATTGAAAAAACCGCCTTCTTTGGGCAGGTTCGCTCGCATACGATCATCGGATTTTTCGCGAACCCGGAATACGGCGGGAACCAGGAAAAGATCGGCTGGAATCTGATTGGCTTTGAAGATAAGTTCGCATGGGAACCGCCATTCGGACACTACGACCGCCAAAACAAACAGAGCTGAAGCCGCGCCAGGAGGTCGAGAAGCAATGAAAAAATTCAGTGCTGCAACTCAGGTGGACTTCGTGATCATCGGGTCGGGTGGCGCGGGTGGCGCTGTGGCGAAGGAGTTGTCCACATCCGGCTTCGAAGTCGTGGTGCTCGAGCAAGGGCCCAGACTGGAGGACAGGGACTTCAAGCACGATGAGCTCAATATCCGCAACACTCCGGCCTTGGTGAACGATCACGCTCTGCAGCCGAACACCTTTCGCAAGACAGCGCAAGAGAAGGCCCAGTTGGCTTCGGCAATCAGTTATGGCCGATGTGTGGGCGGCGGCACCGTGCACTATACAGGTTCGCAATGGCGCTTTCACGAGATTGACTTCATTGAGCGGAGCCGTTGGGGGAACATCGAAGGGACAGGGTTCGCTGATTGGCCGATCACCTACGCGGAACTCGAACCTTACTACGTGAAAGCCGAATACGAATTTGGAGTTTCGGGAGTGAGTGGAGCAAGTCCGTTCGATCCGCCACGGTCGAAACCTTATCCCCTCCCCGCTTTGCCTATCAAATCCGCGGGTGTTCTTTTCGATCGTGGCTGCAAAAGATTGGAGCTGCATCCGGTTCCAGTGCCTTCGGCGATTCTGTCTCAGCCGTACCAGGGGCGGAAAGCGTGCAACCATTGCGGTTTCTGTGAGTGGTACGGTTGTGAGCAAGGCGCCAAATCCAGCAGCTTGTCGAGCGTAATCCCCGCCGCCGAGAAGACCGGACGATGTGAGGTTCGGACCGGTTCCTATGTGCGGGAGATTTCCGTGGACAAGAGCGGCCGGGTTACCGGCGTAATCTATTTCGACAGCCGGAAAAAGGAAGTTTTTCAAAAAGCGAAAGCAGTGGTGCTATGCGCAAACGGCAGTGAATCGCCGCGTTTGCTGCTGCTTTCAAAATCGAACTTGTTCCCGGATGGGCTCGCCAATTCAAGTGGTCTGGTTGGGAAGTATCTCATGCTGGGGGGAACTGCGAGCGCTTCCGGCATTTTCGACGAGCCTCTGAACGAATTCAAGAGTGTGATGGCCACGCGCGCTATCGAGGATTTTTACGATTCCGATGCCAAGCGGGGCTTTTACGGCGGCGGCAGAATCGATGGCCGCTGGGGCTTCATGGGACCGATTGGATACGCGCTCGGTGGTCTGCCTCCCGACGCTCCCCTCTGGGGAACCGGGTACAAGAATTTCGTTAAGGAAAATTTCAACCGCACGATGACGTGCCAGTCTTACCTGACTTCCCTGCCGCTCGAATCCAATAACATCACGCTGGACCCGGACGTGAAAGATGCCTGGGGATTGCCCGCCATGCGGGTTACCTACAAGGACCATCCCGATGGTATGAAAGTGAAGCAATACTTTCTGGAACGCTCGCTGGAAATTCTGGAAGCCGCTGGCGCAAAGAAGAAATGGGGTAACCCCGTCCGGGAGACAACTACGGGGGGACATCTGATGGGGACTTGCCGCATGGGGAACGACCCGAAGACCTCGGTTGTCGATAAGTTCAACCGCGCTCATGATGTTCCCAACTTATTTATTGTGGACGGCAGCAGTTTTGTCACCAGCGGGCGCAATCATCCGACGTGCACGATTGAGGCCCTGGCTTTCAGGGCGGCGGAAAATATGGCCAAGGCTGCCAAGAGTGGAAGCTTCAAGTCGTCTGTTTAGCGAGCTGCTGAAAATCCCTCATAGACGAAGGATTGTGTGCGGTAACTCCTACACGATTCCAAGTCAGTCCGGTGCATGGAAGAGACGGCCCGGCTGAGGCGATTTTCTTATTGAAACGTGGCTTTTTGCCGTTGTGATGAGCAGGCCATTTTGCGACAACGCCAGTTAGCGGGGGTAATCTTCGCGCGCTCGAATTCGATTAAGGCTTAAGCCCTAATGCGAGCGCCGGGTTGGTCTTCGTCATGAGGTTGATATCAGCCACAGAGATTCCCTCTTTGTGTAGCGCCGTCATGAAATCGAGAAAACCTTGAGGTTCGAGCGGACGCTGTGGTTCGGGTGGCTTTTGGACAGCGCCGAAATCCGTGGCGACAATGCAGGATTTTGGCCCGACGGAGCGAATCGCCTCGGCATAATCGCCGATGGTGACCACCGGATTCTTTCCCAGCGTAGCGCCATAAACAAATTCGATGAATGCGCCGTCCTGGGCAGCCGCTTGCATTTGCGGGATTGTCATTCGGACCGGGGCTGCCATCGCATGCGTGACCACAAGGTGCGTGACTCCGCGCTGGTGCGCCTCATGAACCACCAAGTCTCCTTCCTCGGCCGAGATGTGTCCCGTCTCCAGCACCATGTCATGATGCTGCGCAATGAAATCAATCAACTGCAGCACATCCGGCAAGAGATGGCCATTTTCCGAAACGCGAACAAATGGGCCCGTACCTTTCGCGTACTTCACGGCGTTTTCGGCATCGAATGTGGGCAGCCAGACGATTCGGCCCCAGCCGCCTTTCATGGCCACCATGTGCTTCACCGCTTCCAGATTGATTCCGCCGACCGCCAGATCCTGCGTAATACCTCCAAATAGCTCGATTCCCGGAACTTCCTTCCGGACCATGTAGGCGAGCGCAGCCGTATCCTCCCAGTGATTTTTCATCACCATGCCGCGCATACCCATCTCCTTGGCAAGCCGCGCCAGATCGTCGGCGTCAATCGCGCGGTCCACGCTGTCGGGGCCTTGATGCACGTGAAAGTCAAAAGCGCCATTTAAATTCACCGCCGAATCTGATTGTCCATACATTAACGCGGGCAAGAGGAATAAAGTTATCCAAACCCAGCCAAACTGCTTGATCAGAATGCGTGAGAATCGTGAAATCATCTCATGCTCCTTTCGATGGCATTGACTTCGGCGAGATTCAACGGCTTGATTCATTGTCTCGTGAGCGGTCTCAATGTCATGAGACGACTCATTGTCGCCCGCAATCGATTTTTTTACATTTCAGCGTTGCTAACAGGAAGCGCCCTTACTTGCGGCAGTTTAGCACTGTTCCACGGTTCCGTACTCGGGGATGCGCGCATTGAACTTCGCCCAGCGTGCGGTGATCTTCTATAGGTCTCTCCCGCCAGAATTTTGCGGGATAGATCGAAGCGGTATCTGGCATCATCGCGCATTTTGGCATGGGCCTTTGCCCAATCGCTCAAGTTTCGCAGAAGTGGAATGACGCTCGCTCCCATATGTGTCAATTCGTATTCCACGTGCGGCGGGATGGTGTTGTGAACCTTTCGTTGGATCAGGCCATCTCTTTCCAGCCCTCTCAAAGTTTGGGTCAGCACCTTCGGAGACACCTGAAGAATCGCGCGCTGAAGCTTACTCGCTCTGAGTGGTCCCGGTGTAAGCAAGTGGAGGACTGTGACTCGCCACTTGCTGCTAAGCAATTCAATCGCACCGCGTGACTGCAATGCGCGGGTTCTCAAGGAATGTTGTTTCCTCATATGCCCTTCAATTCCATGCGGTTCCGCCGACGGAATCGGGAGATATCATAACCGAAGGCACCGCAAGAGCCATTCCCCACCTGACGGTAAGTGACCAGCCTCGAGGCGCGCAGAAAAGTAATCGGCCGAAATGCTATACGTCCTCCATGCAAGGGCAATTCTCAATCTTGATTTGTGCGAATGTGGATTTCGCCGCTTTTTGGGGCGCATGAAGGTGAAGGTCACAGTGAAAGATTCGCGGATGTTTGGTCGTTTGCTACGAACCCATAGGGTTGAGCTCGACTTTGGCATGACAAATTTTTCACAAATCCTTGACATCTAAAATTCGCCGCGTAGCGATAGGATCTTTGCTTTTGCTTTGGATGAAAATCCACTCGCAAACAAAAGGGATCGTGGGGGATTGCTGTGATGCTCAAAAGTCTGGGCCTGTTATTCGGGTGCCTGTGGCTCTGCCTGCTCTATGCACCAGCCATTAAGAAGGATGGAATATTTTTCGCGGCGCAGGGCAACTCCAAGGCATCCATGATAGACGCGCGTGATATCGCCGAGGCCGCGGTCATGGCACTCACCGAAGACGGCCACGAGGGCAAGAAGTACAAGATCACCGGTGGCGAGACCATCTCCAATCTCGACGTGGCCAAAGCATTGTCTGAAGCAACGGGAAAGTCCGTGCGATACGTGGCTGTCTCTGACGATGACGCGAAGAACGCGATGTTGGCAATGGGCATGCCTGCGTGGATGGTCGATGGCATGACAGAACTCAATCAGATCATGGCTAAAGGTTGGCTCGCCGGCATTGAAAAAGACTTTGATGGGTTACTCGGTCACAAGCCGCGCACTTTTCGGCAGTTCGCGCAGGATTTCCGGTCGGCTTTTGTGCAGCCTCAGTAGGACAAACCGGGTTTAGGCCGCCGGGGAGAATGCACAGCCAGGAGTAATCATGCGAATCGCGGTGATTGGAACAGGCCATGTAGGTGGTGCGCTAGGGACTGGTTGGGCCCGAGCGGGTCACGACGTCATTTTCGGCGCGCGCGATCCGAAAGCCGCTGATGCGCAACTCTTGCTCTCTAAGGCTGCAGGCAAAGCAAAACTCGCGTCCATCGCGGACGCGGTTGCCGGCGCCGAAGTCGTCGTTCTGGCAGTCCTCGGCGCAGCGGTGGCCGATGCACTGCGGGAAATTGGTTCAAAGCTTTCGGGAAAAATCCTGATCTATTGCACCAATCCGGGTGTGGACTCATCAGCCGGTTCGGAAGGTGAGCAAGTCACAAAGTTGGCGCCGGGCGCTAAGCTTGCGAAGGCTTTCAATACGACTGGTTTCGAAAATATGGAGAACCCGCAATACGGCGACGGGTCGGTCACAATGTTTTACGCCAGCGACGATGCAAACTCCAAGAAAGTAGTGCACAGACTCGCGAAGGATTTGGGTTTTGGTCCCGTGGATGCTGAGGGGCTCTCGCAGGCACATGCACTCGAATTGCTTGCTTTTTTCTGGAGCGCATTAGCCTACGGGCAGAAAATGGGCCGCGGCATCGCTTTTCGACTGTTACGGCGAGACAGTTGAGTATCCCGAACTAATACTTCAAGTGGATTCATGTCAACGTCCGACGCAACCGGTCTAACCGCCAATAGGCTCGAAGCCCTCGGCGATGGAGTCTTTGCGATAGTGTTGACCCTGATCGCGTTGGAATTGAAAAATCCGGCGGTCAGCCTGGGTGCGAGCCCGGGAGAAGTTACAAAAGCATTGCTTCGCCTTTGGCCGCAGATGCTTTGCTACGTGATGGCATTCGTTTCTGTTGGCACGCTCTGGATCGCCCATCGGGCCCTCTTTCATTTCATCTCCCGAACCGACCGGGTGTTCCTTTGGATCAATCTTTCTTTTTTCCTTTTTGTGACTCTCATTCCGTTTCTGACCTCGGTCGTGCTGCAGCTGCCGCGTTACGCCATGCCGGTGGCCTTGTACGGATTGAATCTGATTGTTTCCGTGATGATTCTTTTCGGCATGTGGAGATACGCTTCCGGACGCCCACATCTTGTAAGCGCGGCCGTAAGCCCGGAGATCAGGCGCGCGGTGGGATTTCGCATCTTGATTGGCCCCTGCGTCTACGCGGTCGCGCTGGCTATGGCCTTCTTGAACACCTGGATTTCCATAGTGCTGTATGTTCTCGTTCCCGTTGCTTATTCCATGCCTGGGAAGGTCGACCTGCATTGGCGGAGCGACGGGTGTGACTTGGCATAGGGAGCACCAGAGCCGCGCATCGAAGCGTATCCGTTGGACCGAGGCGGATCCCGAGGCAATCGACGTTTCTAAACCTCCTCGCTGCCGCAAGCGCCGTGGAGCTTTTAATATCCAGCAAGCAGACTTGGGGAACTTGCACACTTTGCTGGATTACCCGTCATAGCGCCAAGTGTCAAAGGGTGGTAGGCAGAATCATCCGGTCATTCCTGGGAGCTCAGGCCAGGAGCCGGGCGCGCGGGCGCTTTCGTTTCCACTCATAATCCTTGCGCTGCAGGGCCTGATGTTTTTTGCACTGCGCAGAGAGCTCGGCAAACGCTGTCTTCACGCTGGCGAGCACGTCGGACCCTTCTCCTTTGGCATGCAGCGTGCCGGTGGGAAGCGAAAGATTGACGCTGAACGTATAGCTTTTTTTTCGCGGATGCTTCTCGATGTCCGCGTGCAACAGCACCAGGTCCGGAGCGTACCGTTTGAGCAGCTTGTCCAGTTTCGCCGCTTGCCGGCTCGTTTCTTTTTCGACGGGCTCGCGCCATTCTTCATGAGCATTGCGAACGGTTAGTTTCATGGCAGAACCTTTCCGAGAAGAGTGTGGAAGGGGTGTGCGATCCGCGGCTCAACCCGCAAGCGCATGGGCAAATTCAGAATAACAATTCGTCCGCGCCGTTGCAAATTGCGCGCTCCCTGTCGATAACCGAAAATTGCCGGCGTAGATGGAACCGAAACTTCGCGGCTATTTCTTGAAGAGGTCTTCGAACGCCTGACGGGCGTCGTGAGGCCGTGAAACGCGTTCCAGCGAAGGCCCGGGGCCTGAGGGAGGAGCCGACGGCGCAGTATCCTTCTCGATGGTGGTGCGGAATTCGTAGAACGCACACTCGTTTACCTGGTCTTTCCGCGCAATCTGCTCGGGAATGGCCTTCATGCATTCGAAGCGCGCGGCGGTGTCAAAGTAAGCGCACTGCTTGCAGCAATGCAGTTCGAAACTGCAGCGCGGGCACTTCCCTTTTGGGTCGAAGCCGGGCTGCAGCACGGTGCCGCAATTCGAACAGCGCGCGCGGGTGATCGTGCCAACCATGCGCGGGGTCCGCGGCCCGATCTGCTCCTGCCGCGGGTGGCCTTCGTGGTGCTGACGTTTTTCTTTTTTTTGGGGCTCGTCGGCACTCTGGTAGCCCCTATGCTTATACTTCCGGTCCAAGTAAACCTCCGGGGGGATGCCCAATCATACTCTGAATCAGAACATGCAAGTCGAATATTAAGCGAACCTGTGAATAACCGATTCTTGCGGGTCAAAAACCTTTTGCGGGCCGTCGCTTAACCATGGCGAGCCCACAGGCGTGCCAGTCCTTCCGCGCGCAAATCCGGTTGCAATAATTTCCGTGGCGTTCCGGCATCGGAGAGAATTGCTTCGGCGGCTAGGTAACCGCTGCGGACGGCTCCCTCCATTGTGGACGGCCAGCCGGTCAATGTCCAGTCCCCTGCGAGAAATAGTCCCGAAAGCGGGCTTTTAGCCTCGGGGCGCCAGCGGTCCGAACCGGGCGCCGGTGAAAACGTCGCGGAGATTTCTTTCACGACGGTTCCTTTTACGAGCGTGGCTTCGCGAATCGCCGGCAACACTTGGCGCAATTCTTCGAGACACAGCGCGATGATCTCCTGCCGCGAGCGGGAAGCCAGCTTGTACGACGCGCTTATAACCAGCTGCAAATATTGCCCGCCATCTTCCTCCCCCACGCCGTAGAGCTGCGTTTTGTTGAATACCCACTGCGTCGTGCTGTCCAGCAGCGTGAGAAACGGTTCGCTCATCACGGTTCGATCGAACCAGAGATGCACTCCGGTGATCGGCGACGCCCGCAAATTGCGCAGGTTCAAAAACACGGGCTCGCGCTCCACAACTTCCGCAGGCAAAAGTTCCGGCAAGACGTCCTGCGGCACCGCGGCAAGATAATATTCCGCTGTCTCCACCGAGCCGTCTTCCCTCTCGACGCCGTCGATGCGGCCGTCCACAACGAGAAATCCCCGCACTCCGGCCCGCAACTGGACTTCCCCGCCCTGTCCGGCAAGCGCCTTGCGGCAGCCTTCGTACAGTTCGCCAAGCGGAACTCGCGGAATGCCAACGCGATACCCTGCGCGGGTCGAAAGAAACGCTTTCCAGAACACGTCGATTCCGTAACGCGCGTCAATGCGATCGAGTTCCTCATCCAGCGCGCTGACCAGGATCACTTCCCAGAAGCGGCGAATCGCGCGCGCAGTCTGACGGTGCTTTTGCAGCCACGCGAGCATCGTAATGTTTTCACCCGCGCGATCGCCGGAAAGATCCGCGGGGTGTCCTCCGCTGCGCGCGATGGCCAGCAGCGCCTGCGCAATGCCGCGTTTATCCGCCCAGCCGAGTAGGGGAAAAAACGCAAACGAGATGGCCATGTGCAGCGGCGCCGGCAGCGCCACGGATGCGATCGCGCCGCGCCGTCCATCCGGCGCGGCAAACAGCAGCCGGTCAAAAAATCGGATCTGATTCGCGGTGCCCGCCCGGCGATAGAAATCCTCGAGATTCGTGCAGCATCCCAGCGTAACGTGCTGGCAATTATCAATATGCTCGCCGCCCGGCAGTATGTAAGATGCCGCGCGGCCCCCCAGGTGGGGCCGTTTTTCGAGCAAACGCACGCGGAAGCCGGCCTCAGCCAGCGCGACGGCCGAGGAAAGTCCCGCCAGGCCGCCGCCGATCACGATCACGCTCTTCGAGGACATTTTTTTGGGAATACCAGCCCAGCCGCGCGCGCAACAGGACCCCGGTCTTTTCAGGAGCGCTCAGCCGCACACGTTCGGAGAAAACATCATACCCGCGCGCTTCGATTCGGCGCAGGAGGCTGCTGTAAATCCTCGCTAGCGCCCAGAGCGCTGCGCGCGCATTTTCGTGCACTAGCGGAATCAGTTGGACGCCCTCGCGATAATAATTCCAGGCCCGTGCGGTCTCAAATTCGAGCAAGCTTTGTATTTCGGGCATGAGCGGCCCGCGCGCAAGCGCTTCGCGACGCACACCGAATTCCGCGAGGTCTTCGAGCGGCAGATACACGCGGCCCATCTCGTAATCCTTTGGGATGTCGCGGAGAATGTTGGTGAGCTGAAACGCGATGCCCAGCTTTTCCGCCAGGTCCGGCGCGTGCGGATCGTCGAAACCAAACACGTGCAGGCAGGTGAGGCCCACGGTTCCGGCCACACGGTAGCAGTATTCGCGCAAGCGGTCGAATGTGGCGTATTCGCCGACAGTCAAATCCATTTCCGCGCCGGAAATCAAATCATGGAAGTAGCGCGCAGGAATCTGGAACCGCGCGATCGTGTCGGCAAATGCGGGCAGAATCGGATGGCCTGAAACGTCGCCGCCTACCGCAGCGTCCAGTAATGTGCGCCAATCGGCAAGGCCGCGCTGCTTGTTCAAGGCGCTATCAAGCGTGTCCGACTCGTCATCCACAAGGCGCATGAAAGCATACAACGCGCACAGAGCATCCCGTTTCGCTTGAGGCAGTATGAAGAATGCATAGTAAAAATTGCTGGCTGATTCGCGTGCGATGCGCCTGCATTCCAAGTACGAGTACGCGACTTCAAATTCATACTTTCGAGGTCTCATTCGACTGTTTGGCTTCATACAGCCGCCCTCAACAATAGCCAACCTCCCCTGGGTCGCCGGAGCGGCGGGAACAATGGGCACGGCGCGCTGCGTGAACGAAAAGATTCGCAGGGCGAGCGCGCGCAACAGCAAGGAAAACTGCTTCGATTTCGGGATCGCGGGTCGGTGCTCGAGCGTGTTGTATCCGATGGTTTCGATGGCGTCGAGCACCGCAAGCCCCCCGCGGCTGAACATTTCAATATCCACGCGCAGTGCGGAATCGACGCTACGGGCGAGCGGCATGCCCTCCGCGAACAATTGCCGCGTCCGCGCAACAAGTTCCTTCATCAGCGAAACATAGCGCGCGTCGAACCGGCGCGCGACGATATCGTCTTCCGTGAGGTCGTGCGCACCGAGCTCCTCCAGCGGAATATAGATGCGCCCCTTTTCAAGGTCGCGTGCGACGTCCTGCCAGAAATTCGCAAGCTGCAGCGCCGTGCATGTGGCATCGGAAAGCCGCTGCCGTTCCGCGTCACGATACCCGCACAAATACAAGACGAGGCGCCCCACAGGATTCGCCGAATACCGGCAGTAAGTGAAAACATCGTTCCAGGTCGCGTACCGGCGCATGGTCTGGTCCTGGCGAAACGCTACGAGCAGATCGGAAAATGGTTCGCGGGGAATATTGAGCGCGGTAATGGTTTCGCGCAGCGCAACGAAAACAGGATGCGAAGGCGCGCCCGCGTAGCAATCGCTCAATTCCTGATCCCACTCGTTCAGCAGGGCCAGGGCTTTGGCAGGATCGGAAATTTCGTCTCCCAGATCGTCGGCCCAGCGGCAGTAGGCGTACAGATTGTAAAAATGCTGGTGCAGCCGTCGCGGAAGCAGCCAGGAAACCACGTTGAAATTTTCGTAGTGATGCGTGGCTAGCCAGCGTGTGTAGCGCTGGGCTTTGGCGGCCGGGCATCCGGAAGGCGGAAGTCCGCGTGCAATCTCGAGTTCAGCGGGTATTTGCATGGTACAGGCCGGAGGGCCAGTGGCACAGGCTTCAGCCTGTAGGTTTTGGTATTGGTAAAAATAAAATCCGCAGGCTAAAGCCCGCGCTACTTATGGAATCACCGCGACTTTCATTTCGCCGTTGCGATACTTCATGTGCTCGAACATCTTTGGAAGTTCGGTGAGCGGAATTTCCGCATTCACGAAATCGCTCGAGCGGATTTCGCCTCGCGACACGCTTTCCAGTGCTTCCCGTATGAATCGCGGCGTGTGATGGAAGGTGGACTTGATGGTGATCTCCGAATAGTGCAGCGCGTTCGGGTCCACGGCTACTTGCGTGCCCCGCGGGCAGCCTCCGAAAAGGTTGACAGTCCCGCCGCGGCGCACCATTTGCAGCGCCCATTCCCACGTCTGCGCCGTGCCCACGGCTTCAATCACGGAGTCGGCCCCGCGCCCGCCTTCGGTAAATTCGCGAACCGCCTTCGCTGGATCGCCCAGGTCCGGCGCGATGAACGCCGCGCGCGCGCCAAAGCGTTCCGCCGCGCGAATCTGGTTCGGCCTCTTGCCGAGAGCGATCACTTTCACGCCGCGGCCCGACAATAGACGGATGAATTTCAATCCAATCGGCCCGCAGCCAATCACAACGGTTGTGTCACCCGGCTCGATACCGGTTTCGTCGATTCCGCGAAGCACGCAAGCCAGAGGCTCGACCATTGCCGCGTCCTGAAACGATACGTGTTCCGGAATCACCAGCATGTTCTGCCGGACGATCCGCCCTGGGATGCGAATATATTCCGCATAGGCCCCATTGTTGAACAGCAAGTCCTCGCAAAGATTGCTCTGCCCCTTGCGGCAGAAAAGGCAGACATTGCATGGCGCCGAATTTGAGGGAACGACGCGCGCGCCGACTTTCAAGCCGCCATTCACGTCGGAGCCCAGGGTTTCAACGACGCCGGCAAGCTCGTGCCCGAACACCGCCGGCGGTGTAATCATGCGCGCGTGATATCCCCGCTTCCACACTTTCAAATCCGTCCCGCAGGTCAAGGCCACTTTTACGCGGATCAGCGCCTCATCCGCGGCCAGCCTGGGGATGTCCACGCTCTCAATCTTCAGATTCTCGCTTCCATATAAGATGGCAGCGGTCATGTGGCCGTTTTTTCGGCCGTTCTGTCCGTTTCTATTCAAGGATGAATCACCACTTTTAGAGAATTCCCAACCGGATGGGCCGCCAACTGCAACGCCCTATCCATATCTTCCAATGAAAAACGATGCGAGATCAATTTCTCAACAGTTAACTGATGCGTAAAGACCAGCCGCGTGGCCTTGCCGGCCCTGTCGACGGCGGCGCTATAACTGCCCAATATTTCCTTCTCTTCCACGCCGACCGCCGCCGCCGGAAACTCAATCTTCATGAGCGGATCGTTCTGCGCAAACAGCAGCACGCGCCCTCCGGGTCTCGCCAGGTTGAGCGCATCGGTCAGCGCCGCTGGAATCGGCACGGCCACCAGCACAACGTCCGCGCCGCGCCCTTGCGTCCGCGAACTGATTTCTTCGGCCAGACGGCCTTCCCGCGGGTCCACGGCCAAATCGACCCCGAGCGAAACGCCCTTGGCGCGGCGCTCCGGCAATGGATCGCTGCCAATGACGGTTGCGCCCTCCAGCTTCGAGAGCATCGCCAGAAGCAGCCCGATCGGCCCCAATCCCATGACAACAGCCGTCTCCCCCGCGGCCACGCGCGCCTTTTCCACCGCCTTGATGCAGGTGTTCACGGGTTCGATGAACGAGGCTTCGTCGAAACTGATGTCGTCGGGGATGGCCACCATCCCGCGCTCGGCAACCCACGGCAGCGCGCGCACGTACTGCGCAAATCCGCCGCCATTGGGATCAAAACCCGCCGTAAGGCCGACTTTCTTGTAGCTCGGGCATTGCGAAAATAATCGCCGGTCGCAAAAGAAACATGCCCCGCACGGAACGTGATGAAAACTCATCACGCGGTCGCCCGGCTTCCACTTGGTAACGCCCGCGCCAACCGCGACGACGGTTCCGGAGACTTCGTGCCCGAAAATCTGAGGGGCCGCGACAAATCCGTGCTCAATTTTTTTCAGATCCGTGCCGCAAATTCCGCACGCGGCCACTCGAATCAATACTTCTCCCGCTCCGATGGCCGGCACAGGAACGGTTTCCACAACCACTTTTCCCTTCCCGCGGTACACCGCCGCGCGCATCGTGGCCGGCACCGCATGCGCCGCTCGTGAAGTCTCGAGAATGATTCCCGATTGGCTCATAGCGCGCCCACTGTATCCTGCTCGATGGGAATCAGACGATCGGCCATGGTTCCCGCGAATACGTCGAGGAAATCGGCCAAGCGCCGGGATGCAAAACGCGAATCGCGGCTCAATTTCAAAAGAACCGGCAAACCGAACGGCCTCCGCAATACCTGCGAGACAACTCCCATCACGCGAATCTGGCCCTGGGCGTCGCGCGCCCGCTCGAAATCGTATGGTATGTCGAAGTCCGCGGTGTCGCTGATCGCTCGTATCGCCACCGCCGGCACGCCGCACCGCGCCGCCTCCGCTAAGATCGTGTAGCTCTCCATGTCCACCGCTTCGGCCTGATCTCTCAACTCCTGCTTCTGCTCGGCCCGCGCGACGAGCGTCCTCGACGTCGCCAGGCGCTCAATTTGCCGCGCGCCGCATTCCACCGCGGTCGCGAGCAACTCGCGGTGGCTGGCCACGGCGACCGGTTCTCCCACTTCACTGACCAGGCGCGCGGCCAGGATGTCTCCCGGGCGATAATCGCTTTGCAAAGATCCCGCCAGCCCGCTCGAAATACAGATATCGGGCTTGTAGGCGAGAGCACTCTTCGCGGCGTCCAGAGCATGGTCCTGTCCCATGCCGGTCAGAATTGCCCGGACCCGTGCGCCGCCGAACAGGGCTTCAAACACCAACCGGTCCCCGGGCAGCTGCAGAAAATTCCTGCGCCGCTGCCACGGCGCAAATTCCGCTCGCACCGCAAATGTAACCAATATTTTCATGGACTCCGACACTCATTTAAGCCGCACGCACGCCGGCAACTGCCGGCGCGCGTCCTGCGGCGACATAACCGTTCGCTTCGTACCACGCTACCGCGCGTTCCAACGCGGCCTCAATCGGTCCGGGCGCAAAACCAAGCTCACGTTCGGCTTTCGACGCGTCCACAAACATCTTGTGCCGCGCCATGCGTACGCCTTCCAATGGAATCTGCGGCTCGCGGCCCAGGAGTTTCGAGACCCCCATATCCACGCATCCAGCAGCATAGGCCAAAGCGTACGGAAATTTCCATCGCGGCGCCGGGCGTCCGCTGGCCGCGGCGAGCATGTCCAGCATTTGTTTTAGCGTCAAATTGCGCCCTCCCAAAATGTAGCGCTGCCCCGCGTGTCCATGCTCGGCAGCCAGCAAGTGCCCCCGAGCGCAATCTTCGACGGGAACAAAGTTCAGCCCCGTATCCACGTAGCCGGGCATGCGTCCATTCAGAAAATCGACGATAATTTTTCCCGTCGGTGTGGGCTTCCAATCGCCGGGCCCCACAGGAGTCGTCGGATTGACGATCACCACCGGCAAGCCAGCATCCGCGGCGCGCATGGCGCATTGTTCGGCCGCGAATTTTGAGCGCTTGTAGTGCCCGATCATTTCGCCCAGCGCGGATTGCGTCTCTTCATTCGGCAAACCGCCAGGGCGCGGAACGGCGATGGTCGCAACCGTGCTCGTATAGACGAATTTCTCGACGCCCGCCCTCCGCGCGGACTCGAGCAGGTTTTGCGTCCCGGTGACGTTCGATTCGTGGATTTCCCGCGGGTCACGGGCCCACAGCCGGTAATCCGCGGCGACGTGAAAGATACGCCGCACGCCATCCAGCGCGCGCTCGAGCGATGCGCGATCCCTCAAGTCCCCTGTGCAGCGTTCCGCATCGACCCCTTCCAGGGCGCGAAGATCGCTGGACGGGCGCACCAGCACCCGCACGTCCTCCCCGCGTCCTGCCAGTGCGCGGGCGACGTGGCTCCCGAGAAAGCCTGTCGCGCCGGTGACCAGCGTTTTCATAACACTCGCAATCTTCCATCCGATGATATCAAATCCGTGTTGGCCGGAGGCGGAGGCATCAACGTCGACCCTCCACCGGAATGCCCATTCGTCGGAGTGTCGTTATTGGGCGCATTCCGGTCCGGGTTTCCCCCCATGTGCCCGCCAAATTGCCACTTCAACATTTTCCAGGTGTCGCCCAACTGGCGTTTTGCGCCCAGCACGGGCGTCGTTTCAAATCCCACGTGCATCATGCAGTTCGCGCAGCGTGGGTCGTTCCCTGGGCCGTATTTTTCCCAGGGCGTCTGGTCAATCATTTCGCGGTAGGACGGGTAGTGATTGTCCGTGATGACGTAGCAGGGCCCTTTCCAGCCGCGCGGATTGAACGTCGGCGTGCCCCAGGCCGTGCATTCCAATTCGCGCTCGCCTCGCAGGAAATCGAGGTAGATCGGCGAAACCATCAGATTGTATTTGTCCAGGAGAGAAACGGCCTCGCGGAATTTCTCGCGAATATCCTGGCGCGTCATGAAGATGTCGGTCGTCTGCACCGCCGTGTACCCGTATGCGGGCGAGAGCATGTAGCCGTCCACCCCCAGTGTGTCCAGGTAGGAGTACAGGTCGGCGATTTCGTTCAGGTCCGTCTCTTTGTAAATTGTGGTGTTGGAGCAGACCAGGAAGCCCGCGGCCTTGGCGGCCTTGACTCCCTCGATGGCCTCGCGAAACACGCCGTCGCGCTCGACGCAAAGGTCGTGGGTTCTCTCCAGCCCGTCCAGGTGCACGTTGAAGAAAAAACTCGAGACCGGCTTGAATTCGTGCAGCCGTTTGCGGATGAACATGCCGTTGGTGCAAAGAATGATGTGGCGACCGCGATCCAGAATTCCTTTCGCCAGCTTGCCGATTTCCGGATAGATCATGGGCTCGCCGCCGCAAATCGAGACGATGGGCGCCCCGCACTCGTCCGACGCGGCCAGGCATTGCTCCACCGTCATGATTTCGTTAATAGTCGATTTATACTCACGGATGCGCCCGCAGCCCGTACAGGTGAGGTTGCAGGCGTGCAACGGCTCCAGCATCATCACCATCGGAAATTTTTTCGCCCCGCGAAAGCGCTGGCTGGCCACATATTTCGCGAGTTTCGCGGTCATTTTTAAGGGATATCTCAATTCGCTCTCCTGGCCTTCTCTCGGTCGAATTCCTGCGGCCGCAGCGTCAATCCGCAGAACGGAGTGATCTGGCTTGTGGTGTTCCGGTAGCGCGCGAGCGCGTACAAGGGAAAATAGTTCCGGTACAAATGATATTTCAGGTAAAACACGCAAGGAAATCCGGTTCCTGTAAATTCCTTCTCGGCCCAGGAACCATCGGCTTGCTGCCGCTCCACCAGATGATTCACGGCGCGCGTGATTGCCGGGTCGCCGGCTTCCGTCGCCGCCAGCAATCCGATCAGCCCCCACGCCGTTTGGGAGGCAGTACTGGCACCCTTGCCTTTGAGCGCCGGGTCGTAGTAGGAAGCGATGGATTCGCCGAATCCGCCGTCGGAATTTTGCACCGAGCGGAGCCATTCCACCGCGCGCTGGCAGTAGTCCCGCGCCGTAAGAGCGACGGTTTCAAGCGCGCGCAGCACGCCGCTCGTCCCATAAACGTAATTTACGCCCCAGCGTCCGAACCACGGACCTTCGCCGGTCTGATCTTTCAGCAAAAATCTTACGCCCCGCTCGATCACCGGATGCTTCGCGGGCCATCCGTACCGGCCAAGACATTCCACAACGCGCGCGGTCACATCGGCAGTCGAGGGATCGATCATGGCGTTGTGATCGGCGAACGGAATTTGGCACAGAAACCGGCGGTCGTTATTGTGGTCGAACGCGCCCCAGCCGCCGTCATCATTTTGCATTGCCAGCAGCCAGGTAAGCCCTCGGTGGACAGCGGCTTCCATGCGGCCCTTGTCGGGATAATCCACGCGCTGCAGCGCCATCAGCACAAACGCCGTGTCATCGACATCCGGATAGAAATCGTTGCGGAACTCAAAAGCCCATCCCCCCGGCATTACTCCAGGAGTCTTCAGCATCCAGTCGCCAGGCCCGCTAATTTGACGTTTCAGCAACCAGCTGGCCGCCTCGACGAGCGCCGGATGATCCGGCGGCAATCCCGCTTCCTCGAGTGCCACCATTGCAATCGCAGTGTCCCAAACGGGCGAAACGCAAGGCGCCACCCGGATCGTGTCGCCCTCCTCGATCTCAAACCTCGAAAATTCGTCGATTTCGCGCGCAGTGAGCGGGTCATCCGGCGAATGGCCCAGCGCAACCAGCGCAAATATGGCGTTCATCATGGCGGGATAAATCGCAGCCAGCCCTTCGCTCCGTTCCAAGTGCTCGAAAAGCCATTCCTGCGCCTGCCGCAGCGCCCGCTGCCGCAGAGGTTTCCACGGCACGCGTTCATACAATTTCAAGCCGCGATCCAAGGCCAGGAAGAGGTTCCTCCAGCTGAACAGCTCTTTATCCCAACTCAGGCCAAGAGCCTTCCGCGAAGGATCGAGATACAGCTCGTCCACGCAAACTCCGCCGGGAACGTTGAAGAGCGGTTTATGCGCATACAGAATTGTCAGAGGAATCACAATTCCGCGCGTCCAGGACGACATTTCGTAAATGTTAATCGCGAACCAGTTCGGCAGCAGCATCAGTTCCGGAGGGATCGCGGGAACCATATCCCATCCCACCGCTCCCACCAGCGCCAAATAAAGGCGGGTATATGAATTCGCCGATTCGAGGCCACCCAGTTCGTGCACGCGCCGGGCAGCTCTCTGCAGATAATCGCATTCGGGCGCATCTCCCGCCAACCGCAACGCCACATAAGCCTTGATCGTGGCATTCAGTTCGGAGGGCCCGCCGTAGTAAATATTCCAGCCGCCATCATCCAATTGCCGCCGCCGGACGTAATTCGCCAGCTTGGCAATCCGCTCCGGGTTGGCCTTATCGATGACTTGCAAGTAAAAAATGTAATCGGACTCGAGGGTCGTGTCGGCCTCGAGTTCCCCCATCCAATACCCTTCAGATGCCTGCAATGAAAGGAGATAATTCACTCCGCGGTCGATCGTGTCGGATAGGCGCTCTGACAGTACCGAGAGTACGCCCGCGGACCGGGCCTCGCCCGGTTGCTCAAATTGAATGCGAGTTCCTAAGGCCATGGATTACTTCCAAACCTCACCAATTCTTTGATGCCGTTTTATTGGACGGGGTTCATTTGAATACACAAAACCGTAGGCCCTCAGTTCGTCGAAGATGTGGCTTGGGATACTACGGACTCCCCGGTTAGATGTACTAGCCCGGTTCCCAAGCACCAGTACCTGGATTGCCCCGTTCGTATTATCTTCGGTCTTTAGGCGCGGGTCAACAGGGATTGCAACACTCATTCATCTGGTAGATAGCTCCTTTGGTTTCAATGACCCATGCCATTCATTCGCCTTTTTTGTGAGTGCGAACCTCCAGCGTCTTAATCCGTTCCGCCAATTCCGGAAGGCGGCTAAACCAGGCATATTGTCTCTTGAATTTATCGAGAGGACGTGCGGGAGTGCCCCAGACAATCTGTGACCTTCGCACGATCTTCCCGGACGGGATTCCTGCCTGCGCCCCAATCACGGCGTCGTCTTCGATTTCGCAATGATCCGCAATCCCCACTTGCCCGCCGCAAGCCACATTCTTTCCAACTATGGACGACCCCGATATCCCGGTCTGCGCCGCGATAACCGTGTTTTCCCCGATGCTTACGTTGTGCGCTATGTGCACGAGATTGTCCAGTTTCGTGCCAGTCCCTATTTGCGTGCGGTCGAGGGAACCGCGATCAATCGTGGCATTTGCGCCGATTTCAACATCATCCTGAATTTCGACCTCGCCGACCTGTGGAAATTTCCAGCGCTTCCCTCCCTCCACAACGTAACCAAAGCCGTCCGAACCAATCACGGCGCCGGAATGCAGGATCACGCGGTTTGCGAGACGCGCGCCGGCATATAACGTCACGCGAGGATAGAGGCGGCATCCTTCCCCAAGCCGCGCCCCCCGCCCAACGTAACAGAAAGCCCCGATTTCCGTGCCCGCTCCGACCTGCACATCCTCCTCGATGACGGCATAGGGTCCCACCGCAACGCCGGGAGCAAGCTGGGCGGATGGCGCAATCACGGCGGTCGCGTGGATTCCCTGTGCGATGGGAACCGGGGGGACAAGCCACCCGGCAGCGCGCGCGAACGCCAGCTTTGGATTTGCTGCGCGCAGCAAGATCTTTCCCGACATGGATATCCCGGGCGCAATCACCACGCACCTCGCCGCGGAGGCGGCGGCCCGGTCCAGATGGCGCTGCGACTCCACATAGATCAGATCCTGGGCGCGGGCCGATGCGGGCGATGCCACTCCTGATACTCGCGCAGCGCCGTCACCCTCAAGAGCGCAGCCCAAATATTCAGCCAGTTCTTTCGCGGTGCGTGTCATGAACGGTTTCCCCTTCCTAAGGCATCAACTTCTCGACTCTTGGACCGTTTCTACGCGGCAAGCCAGGCTATTTGTAGATTGGCGGATCGCCCGGCGGGCGCGTCTTCCAGCGGCGGTGCACCCAGAGCCATTGATCGGGAAAGCGCCGCACATAATTTTCAATGACCCGAGTGAACCGCTGCGTGTTTTCGCGAATATCCGCGGTGTCGTCACACGTGCGGACGATTTCGACCTGCGGCTCAAAACAGAGCCGGTATTTCCGAAGCGCATGGTCCCAATGGAGAAATCCCGGTACGACCGCAGCACCCGTATGCAGCGCGAAACGCGCGAGGCCGGCCGTGGTGCACGCCGGGATGCCGAAAAAATCGACGAACACGCCTTCGGCCGGCTGGGTGTTATTGTCAGCCAGGATCCCCACCGTGCCATTGGCCGCCAAAACCCTCAAAACAGCGCGAGCCGATTGGTTCTTCTCGATGGGCTGATTCCCGCTCAAGCATCGGAACTTCGTGATGAGCGCGTCAACGCGCGGATTGTCGATAGGCCGGACCAGAAAATGCAGCGGATTACCGAAAAGCGCCTGCGCAAAGGGAGCCAGTTCCCAGGCGCTCATGTGCCCGGTGAGAAAGAGCACTCCTTTGCCGTGCGCTTGCGCCGAGGCGAAATTCTCGAAGCCGTCGAGCAGCACGATGCGATCGATGTTGTTCTTCGTATGGCTCGGGAAATGGGCGAATTCGCCTGCCATCCACCCCAATTGCCGCACCATGCCGCGAACGGCGGCGCGGCGCTGTTTCTTGCTCCACTCGGGAAACGCCAGCTTCAAATTTTCTGACGCGGCGGCCCGCAATCCCGGCCTCATCCAGAACAGCAGCGCCGCCGTGCGCGCGCCCACAAATCTTGCCAGGGGGCGCGGCATCGCGCCAATCGTCTTGAGCAGCAACCACACCGTTGCAAATTCCAAGCGTTCACGCACTGGGGGATTATAGTAGGACAGGCTTCAGCCTGTCTGCCCTTCCGCGCCACAGCAAAAATCAAAATCAGGCGGGCAGAAGCCCGTCCTACAAAAGCGACCGGCTCAGATGCTAGACTCAACCGCTTGAATTCCACGGCTCCAATCCGTTCGCGCGCCGCCGAAGAGGGCAGTTTTCAGATTCCACTCTGGGGCGTTCCGCTAATTTTTCTGCTCCTCTACGTGTGCCTGTTCAGCGGATTGGGAGCGCTGGGCCTGGTGGGCCCCGACGATCCTCGCTATGCCGCGATCGCCCGCGCCATGGCCGAGACGCACGATTGGATCACGCCGCGGCTGTGGGGCACGCCCTGGTTTGAAAAGCCGGCGCTGTATTACTGGACTGCCGGAATCGCCATGCGCCTCTTCGGCGTCAGCGAATTTGCCGCCCGCCTGCCGTCGGCTCTGGCTGCGCTGCTTGCTATCGTTGCGGCCGCGTGGACCGCACTGCGTTCCTACGGCCTGGGCGCGGCTTGGTTCTCGCTCCTGATGCTGCCCACGTCGGTCGCGATGATTGGTTTCGCGCGCGCCGCAAGTCCGGACATGCTGTTCGCCGCTCTGCTGACATCCGCGATGGCCGTCGCCGTCGAAATCTTGCAGAAGCCCCAGCCGGCGCCAATTTCCCGGATCGCGTTCGGATTTTTTCTCGGCGCCGCGGTGCTCGCGAAAGGTCCAGCCGCCGTGATCCTCGCTGGGGGAGCTACTTTGCTATGGGCTTCGCTCTCCCGCCAGTGGCGCGCGCCATTTCGTTTCCTTCATCCCCTGGTCATCGCAGTGTTTTGCGCCACGGCGCTGCCCTGGTACTTCCTCTGCGCCTTGCGCAATCCGGATTTCCTCCGCGTCTTCATCTGGCAGCACAATTTTGAGCGCTACGTCACTCCCGTTTTCCAGCATCCCCAGCCCTTCTGGTTCTTCAGTGTCATCCTTTTGCTTGCGGTTCTTCCGTGGTTACCGCTCTTGATCACCTCAATCATCGATGCAGCCACTCGCCTGCGTTCGAGCGAGCGAGTGAGTTCCCCGGGACTTTTTTTCGCCTGCTGGGCGCTATTTCCATTGTTGTTCTTCAGCCTTTCGCAGTCGAAGTTACCGGGCTACATCTTGCCGGCAGTTCCTGCTGTCGTATTGATGCTTGGCACGAGTTTGGCGAGGTATGCCCGGGAAAAATCTGGCACACTGCCGTTAGTTATTGCCAGTATCGGGTTGATATTCCCAGCCGGCATTGGTATCGCTCTGGCAATCTGGATTAGTACTCCCAATATGGGTGGATTGCTGCACGTCAACCTCACGAGAGCTTTCGAAATCGCCCTTGGCATAGCGGTCGTCTGCGGCGGGGGAATTGTTGGATTTTCCGTGCGTCACAAGTTGAATCACGCAATTTGCATCGCTGCTTGCACGGTCACAATTCTAGTCCTTGCCGCAAATCGAATTTTTCTTCCAGGGATCGACACGATCATTACGGCGAGACCTGCCGCTATTTCTGCCATCCAGGACCACTTGTTGAGCCCGGACGAAGTTGCAGTTTACGGGCTCCCACGGGCATACCAATATGGTTTGAATTACTATTTCAATTCTTCTTTATCTGAGTGGACGCCAGGAAACAACAATGCAAGGGTTCTATTTTCCAGCCGGGAGTCGCTCGATTCGCCCGCATTAAGCAGCTTGCCCGAAAAAGACCGAAGTCCTGCCACAGCTGACGGGAAGATATTTCTGGTAATCCTGCATCCAGCATCGGAAAAGTAGAGCATTCCTGATTCTACTTAATTTCAGGCAACGCTTGACCCGACGGCGGCATATTCGCCAGGAAAAAACTCACGATTCTGTTTTCGTAATTGCGCTTCTCGTCGTCCAACATTCCGGCGTAGTTGCCGTGCTGTAAAACGACGAGTTCGTGCGGGGGCGATGAGATCCGGAATAGTTCCGCAGTCGACGCGGCAAGCAAAGGTTCGTCCGGCGATTCGAGATAGAGCTGGGCGACGCCCGAGAGTTTTGCAATTCGTGTGTTCAAAGGCGGTACATTCCGGTATTGCCGATTGAGCCATCCAAAAATCATCTGCGCCATCCTGGTGATCAATGGAAACGAACCAAGGCCGGAGCGGCTGACCTGTAGCGCGATCATATCCTTTGGTTGGCCGTAGGGAGATTCCGCGGCGATGGCGCGAACGCGCGGGTCGCCCGTGGCTTCCGCGAGCGCCACGTAGGCCCCCAGGTTCACGCCCCACAAGCCAAACCGGGTCACATCCACGTCGCCGCGGTTGGCCACCGCATTCATGGCCGCTCGCAGTTCCCCAACTTCCTGCAATCCCAGCGTGGAGCGCCCCCCGGATGATCCGTGGGCCGAAAAATCGAAGATCAGCACATTGTACTGCTGGTCCTGCAAGGCCGAGGCCAGCGTGAGAAATTCTCCGCGGCTGGATTCATAGGCCGGGCACAAAACAATGGTGGGCGCAGTTTTCAGGCCGGGGAAAAACCAGCCGTCGCGCGGCCCTTCGCCGATCACCGTAAAATCGAGAGTTTCGGGATGGCCGGGGAAATTCTTTAAATCAATGTCCGAGTGGCTCCGCGCGGGCGAAAGCATCCGGTAGACCAGGTATCCTGAAACCGACGCAGCGGCAAGCAGCGCAAAAAAAGCCAGAGCCAAAATGGCGATGGCGAGTTTCGTGTACCACGTCGTCGGGTGTCGAATTTCGGAAAGGAAACCCATGCGCTCGGATTTGTGCCGTAAAGCGGAGTTCCGCCCAGCCGGTCGATCCGATCACTGGGGAGAAGCACGTTTCGCTCGGCAGCCGCATGGTAGCACAATTGGCGGCACGCCACGGATAACCGATCCGCTCGACGTTTCCGAAGTACATCCGGCTCCGCTATCGAATAATATGATAAAAATGATTGTGCACGCTGCGAGCCAAAGGCTGGGTATCGGATCCATGCAGATTGTCGATCTGCGCCAGTTGTCGTCCTGGCAGCTCGAGCCATTGCTCGCCGAAGAGTCGCAGCAGTGGCGGGAGGAGCTGCGCTGGGATTACCGCGCCTCGACGGAACTGATCAAGAAGTTCATCGACGCGCGATCCCTCACCGGCTCGGCCATCCTGGAAAATGGGCGCCCGGTCGGGTATGCCTTCTACGTGCTCGAGGATCACAAGGGATTGGTTGGCGGGCTGTTCGTCTCTCCCCGCTACTCACAGGAGGAATTGAGCCGCCGGCTTCTGACCGACACGCTGACCACCCTAAGCGGCATCCCCAAGCTGGAACGCGTGGAGGCGCAGCTCATCCCGTTCGGCTATCAACTCGATCCTGTCCTGACCGAATACGGCTTCCGCCTGTACATGAGGCAATTCATGATCGCGCCGCTCGCTCCGACCGCGGGAGAGGCGCTCGACATTATTCCGGGACTCATCCGGGAAGGACCCGGGGCGGGTTTGATCCTCGAGCGCTGGGACCACCGCTATTTCGAGCCGTGCGCGCGGCTGATCCAGCTGGCCTACGCGAACCATGTGGACGGCGAAATCAACGACCAATACCGCAGCGAATCCGGAGCGCTGCGTTTTCTGAAAAACATCATCATCCTGCCCGGCTGCGGGCAGTTTCAGCCCGAAGCTTCTTTTGTATTGCGCGCTCAGCACGCCAATCACCTGGTCGGCGTGATCCTGAATTCGCGCGTCTCCGACGGGGTTGGCCACACCACGCAAATCTGCGCCATGCCCGGATACCAGGGCCGCGGCCTGGGACGCCGCCTCATGGAAGCGTCACTGCAGGCACTCCGTGTGCGCAACTTTACGACGGTTTCGCTCACTGTCACTTCGGGCAACGAGCGCGCCGTGCGCCTCTATGAAAAACTCGGATTCCACACCGTGAAGAAATTCGCCGCCGGAGTCTGGACCGCGTACTAGAGGCTGGATGCTGGAGATTTGAGATTGGAAGTTGGAGACTTCAGATTGGAAATTTAAAATTTGAGATTCGAGATTGCAGATCATTTAATATTTGGCTGCCCAGGCCTCGAAACCCTTCGCAACTCGAGGTTTGAAATCTGAAATTTCAAATTTGAAAATTCAAATCGCACGAATTCTGGCGCCGGTGCCGCCCCGGAAACTTCCGCGCGGTCGAGGCTTGCTGATCGATTCCCGGCTTTGCCATACTAGCTATCATGCGTGGCAAGTCCCTCTTCCTGCTGGCCCTGCTGTCGTTGCTCATTACGGCGGGCGCAACGCGTGCCGACGAGATTCGTTTGAAGGACGGCACCAAGATCATCGGCATCATCGTCGGCTTTGAAAACGATTCGTTCCGCGTCGAAACCTCGTACGGATTCGCCCTCATCCAAAAGGACAAGGTCGCGGACATCAGCATCACCGCAGCGAAGAAAGAATCCGAGCAAAAACCCAAGGTCAACGCAGCCGTCCCGCCGCCTCCCGCCACGGCTCCAAGCGTAATTCCCGCGGTCGCCAAAGAGCCCGCCACCCCTGCGAATTCCTCGCCAGGAGCAATTGCTGCTGCGCCGATGCGCGCGCCCGTAAGCGCAGGCGCCTCGGGAAGTTCTGCCGCGAAAACTGAAATTGCCGCACCCAAGATAAAGAGCGTGGCCGCAGCCGAACCTGCGCCGCCTGTTGCGCCTCCGGCGCCGCCGCCGGCTCCGGTGCCGCCGGTGATTCGCGACGAAATTCGCGGCAACCAGTACGTGAACCTCACTTACGGATTCCAGATGTACAGGCCGCCGAGTTGGGATTTGATTCCGGGGGCGCGCAAGGCGCTGCCTGACGCCGTCGCCGCGCTCGGAACGAACGATCAGACAACGCTTCTGGTGATTGGCCGGGAGCAGGCGAAGGATTCCCTCGACGCGCACTCGGCGGCCACGGAAAAAGCGCTCAAGGATGTATACGAGAATTACCGCCTGATTTCGACCCGCCATGTATCCGTCGCAGGATTTCCGGCCGTGGAGCAGCGCTCGCGCGGCACCGCCGACGGCCGCGATTGGTCCGTCATCCTTTTGACTCTTTATAAGGGCAACGACGCCTTCACGTTGCTGGGCATGACCTATGCGGACTCGGACTTGATCCAGGTCCAGGAAAACGTCATCGCCAAAGCCGTAAACAGCCTGACGTTCGTCGCACCGTGATTCGTGAATCGTGATTTGTGATTCGTGAAAACCGGCTGCGCCGGATGCGAGCCGGCGTCTTCCTCGAATCACGGATGAAAGTCAACATTCGCCCAGCTCAAAGCCAACCGCGTATCACGAATCCCAATTCAAGAATCACGATCCTATGCCACGTTCACCGTCACCGTGTGATACCCAGTCGCCCCGTCCGGCCATTCGCCGGAACGCGAAGACGTCTGCAACTTGCCGTTCGCGTCGGTGGCGCGCACTTGAATCTCGTGCTTGCCGCTCTGTGGATTGGCCCACACGTACCGCCAGAACGCCCACACTTGCGACGGCATCGGATTGCTGAAAATCTGGCAGGGATTCCAGGTGGCGCCGCCGTCCGTGGAAATTTCCACTTTAGTCAGGCCCACTTCATTCGTCACCGCCCATCCGGTCACGACAAAACTTTGCCCCGCGATCTGCGCCGCCTCGTGCGGATCGTCAATCACCGATTGCAACTGCCGCTCGCCCGTGTCCGACCACCCCATCCATTCCCAGTAGCCGAGATGGCTCTTATCGACGAGCTCGATGCGCGTCAGCCATTTCGGCGTCTTCATGCCGTAAATGCCCGGCATGAGCACGCGCAATGGAAAACCGTGGATGCGCGTCAGCGGCTCGCCGTCCATGTCATATGCCAGAAAATTTGCGCCGCGCAAAAGCCGCTCCGCCGTATGGCCAGTCGTGTATCCTTCCGCGGCGTACAGGATCGCGTACTTGGCGTTCGGCTTCATCCCCGCGCGTTCCAGCAAGGGCCGCAGCAGCGTCCCGCGCCACTTGGCCGTATCAATCAGCCCGCCCGCAATTTCATTCGAAATGCATTCGAGCGTAAGTGTCGTCTCATACGGCGCCAGCTTTCGAATGTCGCCATAGTCGAAGTGCAGCGGGTCCGTGACCAGCCCATCAATCGTCAGCGACCATTTATTCACATCCACCGCGGGCTCGCCGTGCGACGACGTGATGTAAAACTGGTCCACCGGCGCAATCGCCCGCAGCGCCGCCTCCGGCCCATATTTCTCGTACCCCTTGACATTGACGTAACTCGCGCCAAATCCATACGCCAGCGAACGGTATAAGGCATAGGGCAGCAGAATCCCCAGCCCCGCGCCTCCTGCTATCGAAATGAATCTGCGACGGTCCATGTGACCTCATTCGACTCTACCACTACTTAGATCCTACGGATGATCGAGGCATTCGGATGAGACAGTAGGACAGCCACTCTTGGCTGTCCGGTTTTGCAAACCGCCGGGCTTGCGAAAACTTATTCGACGACGGCAAACCTTGAAATTGCCGCGTACGTGGAGAACAGCCAAGAGTGGCTGTCCCACTGAGTCTTCGTGACTTCGAAGAAGTACAAATTGCGCTACTTCATAGGCGGGCCAACTTTTTCGAGCTGACTGTTTCCCCCACAACGCGGCCATCCTGCCGGATAGAATGCGATGCTGCCGTTGGGGCAGCGGTTTCCATCAAGCCGCGCCCAAGGCGAGATGAGATGAGATTGACACCAACGTGCGGCTGGCATATGGTTCTGCACAAGGACGGGGTTGAATTCCGAGAGGGTACTCAAATGAAAAATATGCTAATGGCTGTGTTCCTCGGGGCCGCCGGTCTTCTCCTTTTTTCCGGGCCGGTGCTCGCGCATCACGGCAGGTCGAATTACGACGTTTCGTCCGCCGCCACCGTGAAAGGGACTGTGACCGAATTCGAGTGGACTAACCCCCATGCGCTGATCCATCTCGATGTTACGGACGAATCGGGGAAAGTCGAAAAATGGATTGCCGAAACGAACAGCCCGAACACGTTGTCCCGGCAGGGGTGGAATAAAAATACCGTGAAGACTGGCGACCAGATCACCCTGGTTGGCCACCGCGTCAAGGGCGGCGGCAACTATATTAATTTTAGCAAGATTACGTTCGCGGACGGCCGGGTGCTTACGCCTGCCATACAAAATTGACGAGTGGCTCCAATCGGCCGTTGGAGCGCCTACCCGCTGTCCCGTTATGCTATTGATCGCAATTGAAGGGAGAGCCTCCCTATGCGAAATCGACGGATGCAACCGATCTTTCTAATTTTGGCGATGCTCGCTTGCAAGCCCGTGTTGCTCGCTCAGACCGCTGCGAATCCGGAAACAAAAAAGTCCCAGTCCGCTATCCACACGCCGGACCTGACCGGAGTTTGGGCGAATATCACGGACACGGGCCCAACTTTCAACCCGAAAGAGGACCCATCCTTTCAGCCTTGGGCCGAGGCGAAGTGGAAAGCGAACAAGAACGATGATCCGGGGCAGCCAAGCATCACCAACGGACGAGTGGACCTGGACCCAACCATTGCCAGTTGCTTTCCGACCGGTATGCCCCGGCTCATGACGGAAGTCATGCCTTTTGAAATCGTTCAGCTCCGTGACCGGGTGCTCATCCTGTTCGAAAAAGATTACGCCGTGAGCCACATCTGGACGGATGGTCGAAAACTTCCCGAGGACCCCGATCCCACCTACATGGGCCAATCCGTGGGCAAGTGGGATGGGGACACGCTGGTCGTCGACACGATCGGTCTAAAAGACATCACCTGGCTCGATCGCCGAGGCCATCCCCACAGTGACGCCTTGCACGCTGTGTGGCGCCTGCGGCGCGTGAATCACGACAGATTGCAGATCGACTGGACGTTCGACGACCCCAAAGCATTCACAAAGCCCTGGACGGGACGCACGATATACAGATTCCACCCCGATTGGACAATTGAGGAATTTATCTCCTGCGAGGACCGCTTGCTTCACGGCGGAGAGTCGCTGGAGCAGAAGGCCGTCAAGGAACACAGCCAATAACCGCGCTAGCTCTGCAATCTCGCCACGACTCGAGCGATTGGGTCGGTGACCTTGCACTTCGCGCCGGAGAGCAGGGTTTTGTAGCGCCGGCGTCCCGCCGGCAATTTTGTACTCGTGTCTCAGCGCAAAACTGCCGGCGTGACGCCGGCACTACAAAACCCGCACCACGAAGTCGCATTTGGACGAATCCGATTTCAGGGTGCATCCGCCGTGAGAAATCCAGCCTAGAACTTCGTGACCTCAGTGAAGTGGAAATTTCGTACTTTCATCGGCGGGACCACCATTTCGAACGACTCCTCTCCGGCGGCGCGCACGGCGGGGCCCATCATCTCGACATTCGATAGCATCTCCAAAATGCCCTGGTTGAATCGGAAATTTCGAATGCCGCCGGCAACGCGGCCGTCTTGAACCAAGAACGTTCCGTCGCGCGTCATGCCGGTGAGCACTTTTTCGTAGGGATCCACCTCACGAATATACCAAAGCCGCGTGACCAGGATGCCGCGCTCGGTCGAGCGCACCATTTCTTCCACCGATGATTTGCCGCCGCCGAAAACCAGGTTCATGGGCGCCTCGCCCATATCATTCGGCAAGGACAGACCGTGGCCGGTGGGCCTGGCTTTCATTTTTTTGGCGGTGGCGCGCGAGTACACCAGATTGGTCGGGACGCCTTTGTCCAACAGAAGAATTTTCTGCCGCGGAATTCCTTCGCCGTCGAAGGGCGCGCCGGATTGCAGCGGGTGGTAGGCGTCATCGTGCAGCGTGATGTTTTCACCGAGGACGCGCTTGCCCATGCGCTTCGTGAAGCAGGAGCGCTGGTCCAACATGGCCGTGCCCGCAAAATCGCAAAAGAGAGAACCGACGAGATCGAGCACGGCCGAAGGTTCAAGAATTACTGTCCAGCGCCCGGGCGCGGCCTCGCCCGGCCGGCGCGAGGCGGCCGATTTTTCGCTCGCGCTCTGAGCCATCCCCGCGGGATCGATGCAATCGAGATCGGGCGAATTGGCCTTGGCCCAGCCGGAGGAATCGGATTCGAGAATGGTGATCGAAAATTCGGCGCGCGTCTGGCGATGCGATGCGAACAGGCCCCTGGTGTTGGCGATCGCCGTTTGTGTGACGCCCGTCGAAAAAATGCCGGCGGCCGTATGCTTGTTTTTCTCGGCCAATTGAGTGACGCGCGCGACGGTGCGGGCGCGGTCGGCCGGAGTGGCGTAAGCCGTGTTCTCATAATAGCGCGCGGCTTTCGTGTATTTTTGCGGACCGGGCATCGGAAGGAGATCGGGATTGCGCGGCTGGCTGCGCGCGAGGGACTTCGAAGTTTCAACCACGCGCCGCAGCGAATCGTCGTCGGTCTTGTTGGTGGTCGCGCGCGCCGTGCGCCCGTCGAGAACGGTTCGCACCGAAACTGCCAGCGCCTGCTCCGCCACGTTTTGATGAATCGTGTTGTTGGCGAAGCGCGTGAGCGCGTCGGAGATCATGCCGATTTCGACTTCCGTTTCATCCGCGTCGCTGAATTTGAAGACTCTCTCCGCGATGCGCCGCATCTCCGCATCGGAAAGCAGATGCAGCCCAGCCACAGCCGCGCCGGATCTGTGGCTCGAGGCTGCCCGGTCTTTCTTCGCGGATTTTTTGATTTTCTGGGCCACAAATCCTTCCATAAAATGCACAAGCCAAATTGCCAACTCGGTTTGCGGGTCGGAGCTTTAGCTCCGACAGGAAGCGTCAGAATCATTTGGGGCTTTAGCCCCTGACACGTCAGGGCTTAAAAGCCCACTCGACGTCGCCGATAATGTCGGACCTGAAGGTCCGACTCACAAATCTTGGACTGAGAATCTTACTTTGCCGGCTCATGCCCGCCTGAAGGCGGGCCCTACACAAAAAAACTGGGCTCATGATCTTGCGAATGCGGCGCCCAGCTTGACGTTGCGGAAGCGCGCGGGCGACGCGCCGTGGCCTGTGCCCATGGTTTGCTGCGGCTGGCCCTTGCCGCAATTGGGCGTGCCCCACAGCGTCCAATGTTCGCGTGAACAAATGGCGTCGCAGCTGTTCCAGAATTCCGTGGTGATTCCGCTGTAGCTGGGATTTTTCAGCATCCGCGTTTTCTTGCCGCCCTTGATCTCCCAGGCGATTTCCGTGGAAAACTGGAAATGGTAGCGGCGGTCGTCGATCGACCAGGAGCGATTCGTCTCCATCAAGACCGCGTCATCGGTGTCGGCGATCAGGTCCTTGTAGCGCCACGTTCCGGGAAGAATGCTGATGTTGGTCATGCGAATGATCGGCAGGCGATTCCACGATTCCGTGCGCATCGTTCCGCCGGAGCGCGCGAGGCCGATGGAGACGGCCGTCTCGCGATTGGACAGGTAGCCGGTGAAGAGCCCGTTGGAAATGATCGGCGTGCATTGCGCGGGAACGCCCTCGTCGTCGTAGCCGAAGGTGCCGAGGCCCGGCCCGTGCTCGAGCCGCGCATCGGCTACTACATTGACAATATCGGAACCATAGCGCAGTTTACCCAATTTTTCCGTCGTCAGAAAACTCATGCCCGCGAAATTGGCTTCCATGCCCAGCACGCGGTCCAGCTCGATCGGATGTCCGATGGATTCGTGAATCTGCAGGCCGAGCTGCGAGCTGTCCAGAATCAGCGTCTTCGCGCCTTCCGGAGATTGCGCCGCAGAATGTAGCGCGACGGCTTCCACGGCGATGCGCAGCGCATTGCCCGCAAGGTCGAGCGATTCCACGAGTTCGTATCCCGCAAGCTGGTGCTGCCCGCCAAAGCTGTTCGGATACGAGCGCTTCTGAATTTCGTTGCCTGCAAACGACGTGGCGACGATTCCCGCGCCTGACTGCATTTTGATCTGATGGATTGCCGAACCGACCGACGAGGCAAAGAATTGCTCGATGCGCCGAAAGGTCATCGAAGTTTCCGCCACCGTCACGCCCTTGACGCGCGACATTTCGCGGTCGGCGGCCAGCAACAAGCCCAGTTGCCGCTCGATGGGAATTTGGAAAGGGTCTTTGATGTACGGATTCTGCCACGTGTCCTGATAGGCTTCGACCGGCACCATCTCGACATCGTGCCGCTTCGCGAGAGCCGAAGCTTTCGCGATGGCCACGGCCTCGGCGGCGCAGGCGGCGATTCCCTCTCGCGTCAAGCGGTCGGTGGAAGCAAAGCCCCACGATCCCCTGGCGATCACGCGAATGCCGATACCGTAGGATTCCGATTCGGCCAGCGTGCCGACCTGGCCGTTTTTTGTGGAGAGATCGCGGAGGCGGATGTCCATGACGCGGGCGTCGGCATAGGTTGCGCCGCGCAACTTCGCGGTATCCAGCGCCCAGTTGGCGAAGTCCCGCATCATGGATTCAAAACTGCAAAACCAAAATCATTCAACCCAGAGAACATAGAGGGCACGGAGAAAAACCTAGAAAATCTTACGTGCCTTCGGACCACGAGGCGAGATACAGCTCCTGCTCGGGCGTGAGCTTGTCGATTTGTACGCCCATCGATTCAAGCTTGAGCCTGGCGATCTGGCGGTCAATGACCTCGGGCACGACGTATACTTGCGGCTTGAGTTCCGACGCGTGCTTCAGCATGTATTCGGCGGAAAGCGCCTGGTTGGCAAAGCTCATATCCATCACCGCGGCCGGGTGTCCTTCCGCGGCGGCCAGATTGATGAGGCGCCCTTCACCTAGCAAATATATCCGGCGGCCATCTTTGGTCGAGTATTCGTCGACAAACGGGCGCGCCACGCGCTTGCCGTTGGTCATTTTCTCCAGCGCCGGAATATCGATCTCTACGTTGAAGTGCCCGGAATTACAGATCACCGCTCCATCCTTCATGCGTTCAAAGGACTCGTGTGACAGCACGGACTTGTTTCCCGTGACGGTAACGAAAATATCGCCGATTTTGGCAGCCTCCGCCATGGGCATTACGCGGAAACCGTCCATCACGGCTTCGATGGCCCGCACCGCGTTAATTTCGGTGACGATCACGTCGGCGCCCAGGCCCTTGGCCCGCATGGCCACGCCCTTGCCGCACCAGCCGTATCCTGCCACGACCACTCTCAGGCCGGCGATCAGCAGATTCGTCGAACGAATGATGCCGTCAATTGTCGATTGTCCCGTGCCGTAGCGGTTGTCGAAGAAATGCTTGGTCTCGGCGTCGTTCACGGCGATCACGGGATACTTCAGCGTTCCGTCCTTAGCCATGGCGCGCAGGCGGATCACGCCGGTGGTGGTTTCTTCTGTGCCGCCGATCACGTCGGCCACCAGATGCTTGTGCTTGGTGAGGAGCAATGTCACCAGATCCGCGCCGTCGTCCATGGTCATCTGCGGTTTGTGATCCACGCAGGCGTTCAGGTGCGCGTAGTAAGTGGCGTTGTCCTCGCCCTTGATGGCGTACGTCGGAATCGAAAAATCCTTGATCAGCGATGCGGCGACTTCATCTTGCGTGGAGAGCGGATTCGAGGCGCACAAAACCATGTCGGCGCCGCCGTCGCGCAGCGTGATGGCCAGGTTGGCCGTTTCGCTGGTCACATGCAGGCACAAGGAAAGGCGCACGCCCTTCAGCGGCTGTTCCTTGATGAATCGCTTGCGAATCAACTGAAGAACGGGCATTTGCTGATTGGCCCATTCGATTTTTCGCTTGCCCTGTTCCGCGAGGGCCATATCCCGAACATCGCCCGCCGTGCTCTGCAAAGTCTTTGTCACGCGAATCTCTCCTGTCCTTCAAGTAGCACAGCCACTCTTGGCTGTGCGGTTTTTGCAGCGTTCAACAAAGGCGCACAGCCAAGAGTGGCTGTGCTACAAAATTCAGCGGCGTACGGCAACTTCCTTGCCGCTGAGCCCAGCCTGGCTGCGGATCGCCTCCGCTTTGTCCGTCAACTCCCAAGTAAAGCCCGGCCCCGACCGCCCGAAATGCCCGAACGAAGCCGTCGGCCGGTAAATGGGCCGTCGAAGATTAAGCGATTCGATGATCCCGCGCGGCGTGAGTTTGAACGTGCCGCGGATCAAGTCGGTAATTTTCTCGTCCGGGATCGCGCCGGTGCCGAACGTATCCGCCATCACGGAAACGGGATCGGCGACGCCGATGGCATAGGCCAGCTGCACTTCCACTTTGCGCGCCACTCCCGCGGCCACCAGATTCTTGGCCACGTGCCGCGCCATGTAGCACGCCGAGCGGTCCACCTTTGACGGGTCCTTCCCGGAAAACGCGCCGCCGCCGTGACGGCTGTAGCCGCCGTAGGTGTCCACGATAATCTTGCGGCCTGTCAGGCCCGCGTCACCCATCGGTCCGCCGACGACGAAGCGCCCGGTCGGATTGATGTGAAATTTCGTGTTTTTGTCCATCAACTCGGCGGGAACCACCTTGCGAATCACTTCCTCGCGCACGGCATTTTGCAGGTCCGCATTGGAAACGGATTCGCTGTGCTGCGTGGAGATCACGACCGTGTCCACGCGTACCGGGCGGCCTTCATGATATTCGACCGTCACCTGCGATTTTCCGTCCGGCCGGAAAAAGTCGACGACTCCCTTGCGGCGAGTCTCGGAAAGCCGCTGCACCAGTTTATGGGCCAGCGTGATCGGCAGCGGCATCAACTCATCCGTTTCATCGCAGGCAAAGCCGAACATCAATCCCTGATCCCCCGCTCCGCCGGTGTCCACGCCCATGGCGATATCCGGAGATTGCCGCTTGATGGAAGAAACGACCGCGCAGGTTCCCGCGTCGAAGCCGTACTTGGCGCGCGTGTAGCCAACGTCGCGCACCACATCGCGAGCAATGTCGGAATAGTCCAGGACCGCCTTGGTGGTAATTTCGCCCGCGACCATCACCAATCCGGTGGTCACCAGCGTTTCGCAGGCCACGCGGCCCGTCGGGTCTT
>Ga0210384_10001174_pt1 | contig 36639 bp, 31 predicted proteins | sample IncBWH2MmetaG_FD_160574 | JGI IMG/M metagenome (GOLD analysis project Ga0210384, IMG submission 160574) | Forest soil microbial communities from Barre Woods Harvard Forest LTER site, Petersham, Massachusetts, United States - Inc-BW-H-2-M | ecosystem: Environmental > Terrestrial > Soil >...
ATGCCGTTTCCTGCTTCTTCCCTCAATGGCCGGATGGGCTGCCCAGGGGACCGGTGGGCGACCTCGCCGGCACGCCAGGCGATGGCATCGACGGCTTCGCCGCCCACTTTTCGGTACGGGCGGCGACGGCTTTCACCCACGCGCCGCGCGGTTGGAGCCACGCCGAGGCCGCAACCACTACCACCGCTGGCGTCACCGCCTGGCGGGCGCTGGTCGGCGACGGGCAAATCAAAACCGGCGACACCGTCTTGGTGCTGGGCACCGGCGGTGTTTCCATCGCCGCGCTGCAGATCGCGAAGATGACAGGTGCGGCGGTTATCGCCACCTCGTCGTCTGACGAGAAGCTGGAACGTGTCCGCGCCCTCGGTGCCAACCATGTGATCAACTATCGTCAAGTCCCGGACTGGGGGAAGCGGGTGCGAGACCTCACGGGAGGCGGCGTAGATCATGTCGTTGAGGTTGGCGGCCCCGGCACGCTTGCCCAATCCATCGCAGCGGTACGCGTAGGGGGCCATATCTCGTTGATTGGCGTGCTGACCGGGCTACAGGGTGAAGTGCCGACCGTCGATCTGTTGGCCAAGCAGGCGCGCCTGCAAGGACTTATGGTCGGCAGCAGGCGCCAGCAACAGGATTATGTCGCTGCGCTCGAACAGTCGGGGGTACGCCCCGTCTTGGACCGCAGCTTTTCCCTCGATCAGTTGGCGGACGCCTTCCGCTATCAGGCCAGCGGTGTGCATTTCGGCAAGGTCGTCGTCGAATGGTAAAGCCTGAGACGCCCTGCAGTCGCGCCAGTAGGCCACATAACTCTCTCGTCTATTTAAGCCCCGGTAGTATCAAACTTGCCAGCTATTTGCCGAGGATTAAACCAGGAATGTATGTAAGAATCACAACCACAAATTACGAGGTCCCTGCCAAAACGAGTCCCCGGAAGGTTCCGTGCTCGACCACGAATCAAAATGCCCCGTCACCGGCAAGCGCCAATACGCCACCGAAGGTGAAGCCCTGGCCACAGCCGCACACCAAATCGCAACCGCCAACGCCTCAAAGAACCTTCGTCCCTACCTCTGTTCCTGGTGCAACTCCTGGCACCTAACAAAGCATGCTAAGGAACCCGGCAAGCATGGCAAATAACCAAGCAAATCGTCCCGTGAAGACCTGTAAGGGCCGTCTTCTGAGGCGAGCCGCTCTTGGTCCATCACCTGCCACCACCTCGAGCGAACTAGATCGCTCACGACAAGGACTCTGCCAGCCTGCTAGACCTCCAACGACAGAACCACCACCTTCACTTCTTGTGCTTTCTCGTGACGGCTGGTTTCTTTTCTCCGCCCTTGGTATTGATCAGCGCCAGGTAATCCTTGGCGTTAAACGGATACCGACGCGTGGACTGCTCTCCCGTGGTGCTCAACGTGACGTCCACGCGCCGATTGTTGGCCAGCACCAGAACCTGCAGATTACTCAGCATCTGTCTCCGGTCCTCGGGGGTCAAGTCAGGATTTTCCGCGATCTGTTCTTTTACTTGTTCTGTCGTTAGATTGGCGTCTTTGCCGAAAGACCGCGTATCAATGTGGTCCGCTGGGACGCCGTGTTCCACCAGGAAGTTCTTGGTGCGACCCACGCGTCGCTCTGTCAGAGCCTTGTTGTATTCTTCCGACCCGCGCGGATCCGCATGTCCACCGAGAATCAAGTGGGCTTCCGGCTTGTATCTCAGATAATTTGTGAAGTCTGCGGCAAGTGCTTTCAAGATATCCGCCTGGCTGTCGAGCAGTCCACCTTCGGGATTCTCCTCGGTGGGCCGAGCGGTTTGAAAGTAAATGCTATGAAGGGCAAGCCTGGCTTCCAACTGCTTGATCTCAGGAGCGGGCGCAGGCGGTGGCGGCGCTTCGACGGCCACTTGAGTGCTCGCCGAACCAGTGAGCGGCGGATTGCGGTCATCGTTTACATTGCAAGTGACGGTGATAACACCTGGCTGTGCGTCCCTGGCGTTCAATCTGCCAGTGTCGCCCGTGCCGGTGATCTCACCGGCGGTTGCACTGTAACTGTAAGCCAGCCTGCGGCCATCCGGGCTGCTGGCGCTCGAATGGATGGCGGACGTGCCGCCCATCGGCACGCTCGATGGATCCGCCGAGCACGAAATCACAGGTGGACGTGGCTCTTTCACGGTGAACCTGGCGCTGCACGATGCAAAACCATTCTTGCGGCCATCACTCAAGTTGGCAGTGACGCCGTACGAGCCGGGCTGCAAGCCCGTGGTGTCAATCTGCGTCGAGGAATCGCTCCCCGCCACTTTCACCCCGGTGCCATTCCAACTGTATTTTACGGTCCTCTTAGGATTGAAATTGCTTCCGCTGGCATTCGCAGTTACCGGCTCGCCGGCAAACACTTCGGTCGGCTGTACTGAGCAAGCTGCGCTCGGTGGCGTCGGAGGCGCTCCGCCACCGAACATAAAATTGAGGCCAGTCTGTGCTCGCAGTCCTCGGATGTCAGTGGACGTCAATCCCGGAGGGCCAAATCGGTAATTCGAATAAACGAAATCGGCCCTGATCACCCGTATCGCCACGTGCCTGGAAAGATTGAAATCCAGCCCCCCGCCGAACATCACGCCTACTTTGTCGATATCGTGGAAGCCATCGGGTGTAAGACGGTGATCACCGACTAAAACCTCAACAAAGGGGGAAAAATAATGGGTGCGAAACGTGACTTTGGGGCCAAAGGAAAGGTTCGAGAAAGCGGCGTCGTCAATTCTTCTCGCAAAGGTAGATTCACCGCTGCCCCAGTGGCTGCTGGCATCCAGCGTCAATCCGAACCAACGATTGAAGTTATAAGTGCCGCTAACCCCGGCCCCGCGTGGATTCGCTTCCAGCCGGCTGCTTAAAGGGAACAAGGCTCCTGGAAGCTGGCCGTGCACATCCGTGCCAGGCTGGAAGAAAGAGTATCCCCCGAAGAGCTCCCATTTCGGGGCAGGCTGGTCCTGAGCCGCGGCCAGGCTGGCAAACATGCCCAGGGCAGCGATCATTGCCGGCAGCATTGTGAAAACCCGACCAGGATGCCTCTTTGCTTGAGATGACATACGAATGTTCCTCCGAGCTTCAAAATCGTGAAATCATGCTGTTCCAGCCGAACCGCTGAACGACCACTCTGGAGCTGCTCCCACCATCAAATGCCTTATGGACAGGCCGGCACGTTGACCATGTTGGTGTCCAAGGTAACCGCGCCGTTTCGTGCCAGCGCTCTGCCATTCAAAGTCGCACCAGTGGTCAACGTGATGTCTGTGAGCGCCAGGATGCTTCCGTTGAATGTCGAGTTGGTTCCCAGCGTCGCCGAACTGCCCACCTGCCAGAAGATGTTGTGCGACGAGGCGCTGCCGGCAAGCACAATCGAGCTATTGCTCATGGTGGTGAGTGAAGAAGCTACCTGGAAAATCCAGATAGCGTTTGCGTTCCCGCCGCCGTCAAGCGTCAGTGTCCCGGTTATCCCCAGCGTCGACGTGGACTTATAAAGTCCAGGAGCGAGCCTCAGACCGCCTAGATCCCCAGCCACAGTTGCCGGAGCAGGCGCCGTCCGCCCAGCCAGGTCGAGATACGCCACAGTCAATGCGGCTTGACCGGCAGCAGCGGAAGTGGCCGAAGGCGGAGGAGGATCCGTCAAGTGGATCGTCCCGGTTACGAGTCCCAGCCCGGCAGTATGTGTCCCCGAGCCTACGTAAGTGTTTGCTGGCGGGTCTTGAAACCCAGTTATCGCGCTGCCTGGACTCAGTCCCAGGTCGCCCCTCACGGTGGTGGCGCCCGTATTCGTGACCGTGGTGCCTGCAAGCACCCCATAGCTGCACGCTGCCCCCAGCCCTGCGGAAGGCGGTGGCGGTGGCGGGCACGGAGGCGACGTCGTAAAGGTCCACACTTTGTCGGCCGCCAGCGCATTGCCAAACGTGTCCATCACTCCCGTGGTAATCGTTACGGTGAACGTGGTGCTCGCTGCCAGAGCGGTTGTGGGTGTAAACGTCGCAACATCGGTAGCCGCTACGTAGGTAACTGTGCCGGACACGTTCGCCCCGTTCGTGCTCAATGTGAAAGTAGTTGTGTTGATGGTTGCCGGGTTCATCGCCTTGCTGAACGTTGCCGTGATCACCGCGGTGTTCGGGCATACCAGCGTCGAGCCATCGGGCGGAGTTATGGCTGTCACTGTAGGCGGAGTCAGCGGAGCGCCCGGGTTGCCCGACCCCGCGAGCGCACCCTTGTCCGAGTCGCCGCAACCCGCCACTAGAGCGGCCAGCAACACCGCCAGGAAAAACACCTTGTTCATCTTCAATTTGCGCATGAGCTTCTCCTCACCACCCAGTTACAGGCCTCTAGCAGCGACCCGTGTATATTCCACGGCTTGAATCCTGTTGGCTGTCCTGTATTGCACACTTGCGGCAGAATGCTTCCAATCCTTAAACAGTTATATTGTGGTAATAATTTTATCTTTGATACTCGTCAGAAGCTGGGTTTGCTAGGCAGGTCACCGGATAAGCGCTGCGCGACATTGCACCGCTTGCTTTCAGGCCCTGAATCTCTCAGCCCACCTGGATTGAATTCTTCTTGAACACCAAGTGTCCTACTGAAAGTCGAGGACGAGGAGGGTAATGTCGTCCTCCTGCGAGCGGGCCGAGTTGTAGCCGGAAAAACCGGCCACTCTGTCGAGCAGGTTGTTGGCGAAACGCGCGGCAGGAACTTCCCGCTGCGCTTCCAGCATTTCTTTGCAGCGCGACTTCCCGAATTGTTCTTGAGCCGCGTTCTTGGCTTCCAGGATGCCGTCGGTGTAGAGCAGGCAGCGATCTCCGGGTGCAATGCGAATTTCCACGGAAGTGTAGATTGCTTGGGGAAACATTCCCAACATCAGACCGTTCTCTTCAATTTCCCGAACGGTGCTTGCGGCGTCCGAGGCCAGCAGGAGCGGTGGGTGCGCTGCGGCAGCGTAGTGCAGCAGGCTCTTCTCTAGATCCACAAAGAGATACGCGGCGGTGACGAAGTGCGCTTCAAACTTGCCGCAGAGAGAGTGGTTCAAGCCGCTGAGAACGCGCGCGGGATCGTCGGCGTGACCCGCTTGCCCCGCGAATGCGACCTTGAGCATGGAAGCGATCAGCGCCGCGGGTATGCCGTGCCCAGTGACGTCGGCGACCAGAATGCCCACGCGCTTTTCATCGATGCAGAGAAAATCGTAGAAATCGCCGGCGACGGCGCTCATGGGCACGTAACGCGCTGCAATTTCGAGTCCGGCCAGCGTGGGCACGCTTTGTGGAAGCGTCGAGGATTGAATCCGGCGGGCGATTTCCAACTCTTTGTTGATGGCCAGGAGCCGTTCCTCGTTCGCGAAGGTACGGTTCGCGGTCACGTATCCGAGACACGCGACGAAGACCAGCGCGCCAAGAACCTCCACGTTGTGCCCACGCGAGATCTTAAGAGCCAGGAGATTTGCGTGCAGGACGAGCAGAAGCCACACGAGAAAGCCCACGGCGAGAATGCGAATTTCGTGGGTCATGCGTGTGCGAGGGCCCGGGCGCAGTCTGCTGGCCGCCAGGAACAACGCGGTGGCCACGAGCGTGGCAAGCACCTTGACGTTGTCTGCCACACAGAGCTTCGCCAGACTCACGCCCAGCGCGACGGCGAGGATTTCGAACACCGCGAACAGCGCTCGTGCGATGAGCAGCCAGCGAAGGAACTTTCTGAGTTCTTCCCCGACGACTTGGTAAAGGAAGAGACCGCCGGGAAAAATTAGTATGCTGGAAATGACCCAGGCGACGTAGCTCCAAAACGTTGGCGACGCGTCAAAGAGAGCGCGAATGGATGGGCGATAAGCCAACAGCCTGACGGCATAGAGAGTGCAGAACAGGCTGAAGTAAATCAGCGTGAGTTCGCGCGTCCTGCGGTGAAAGAAGAAAATAGCGATTGCGGCAAGCGCGACAGTCAGAAGAGCTGCAGCGGCCGCAATATTGACCAGTTCCCAGCCCAGCTCCGTGCGCGAAAAAGGAGCCACAGCTTGAGCCAGGAGAAGCGCGCTCGTGTTCGCCCCGTCCGGCATGTGGCCTTGAATTGTAGCCAAATCATGATTCGCAGGGCCAGCGGCTATCGGACGGGCCGTTTTGGTTCCTAACGGAACAGGACAACGGAGAGACCCGGCACCTGCCTGAAGTGGCGAACGTTAGCAGTCAGGACGGAAAATCCCAGCGAGAGCGCCGTCGCACCGATGAGCAAATCTGCCAAGGGAATGACCACACCCTGACTCTGCTGCTCTCCATCGATTTGACCAGCCAGCAGCGCGGTCTGTTTCGTATACGGATAGACGGTCAAGTCGCCAAGCAATTCATCGAGGAAGGTCTGTCGCCGAAGTCGGAGGGCTGGGGTATTTGCTCGATAGAGCCCGTGGATGAGCTCCGTCAGACCCACGGCGGAAAGTGCCGCCTCTTGGTCTCCCGCCACTGCCACAACTCGCTCGATCAGCCGTTCGACGGTTTCTCCGCGCCGTTCCGCATCAATGACCACACTGGAATCAAGAATCAGTCCCATGCCGGCGGATTCAATGGTGCGCGGTGGCTATCTATGGCGGCCTCGACATCTTTGGCAAAGCTCTCGTCGAGCGTCGCCGTGGAGCCATGCTCTCGCGCCAGACGCAAAGATTCCGATAGCAAGCGAACACCCGGCTCCGCGGGACGGACTACCGCAACGGGCCGCTCATCCTTTTCAATCACCACTTCCGCACCCGCTCGCACCCGTGCCATGAGCGACGCGAAGTCGCTCGCCGCTTCCGCTTCCGACATATGAATCACGTTCTTCGCCATAAGCCGATTATACATCGTAGATATGGGCCGGCTGATATACTCTTCTGAATCAGGCCTCTAGAGGGATTGCCAATGCCAAAGCGGGTGCTCCTAGTCTTCGAGGAGCAACTTGTTCAGGGGCTCCCCGACAGCCTTTAGGTCTCAGAGGCGTCGGGTAACGGAATCAGTGGCCATCAATGGCCCGCAGCACGCGCGGGCTTCTCGTCGGAGGGCTCCCCCTCCCGGATACCACCGTAGCGCCGCTCGCGTTTCTGATATTCCACCAGCGCTTCCAGCAAGCGCGCCCGGTTGAAATCCGGCCACAGGGTCTCGGTAACGAAGATCTCCGAATAAGCAATCTGCCACAGCAGGAAATTGCTGATACGCATCTCCCCGCTCGTTCGGATCAGCAGGTCCGGGTCAGGCAATCCACCGGTATACATGTGCCGCGCCAGATCCTCTTCGGTAATCGCCGTCGGCAAACCGTGCCCGTTGCGCTCCGCCAGCAGCGCGTTCATGGCATCGACAATTTCCGCGCGTCCGCCGTAGTTCAGCGCCACGCACAAAACCATGCCGGTGTTCGCGGCGGTCCTCTCCATGGCGTCGCGCACATCGTTTTGCACGCCCGCGGGCAGCTCATTTGTCCGCCCGATGAACGTCATACGAATATTATTCTTCTGCAGCAGCGGCATCTCCTGGCGCAAATATTCGCGCAGGAGCTGCATCAGGAAATCGATCTCCGCCTTGGGCCGCCGCCAGTTCTCCACAGAAAAGGCGTACAGCGTCAGCGCTTCAATCTTCAGGCGCGCGCATGTCTCGATCGTCGTTCGCGCCGTCTTCGTCCCGGAACTGTGCCCCGCCACGCGCGGCAGGTGCCTTCGCTGGGCCCAGCGCCCGTTGCCATCCATGATCACCGCAACGTGCCGCGGCAGCCGCTTCAAATCGAGTTTTTCGAGAAGCTGCGCCTCTTCGGCCGTCACAGGACCGAGCGCTCCGGGAGCGGCCACTTGCAGCGTTGTGTGTGCTTTGCTGTGCGCCACGGTGTTCCTGAGGATTCCCCTTTACGCCACAAAGTTAACACACGCTTTGGCGCTTCGGCAATCCCGTGTTGCCGTGTCGTGCATCACGGCATTTAGCTGGCTTCTGAACAAGTCTCGGGGCAGGCACTACAGGGCGAGTTTGTCTCGCCATCTTCGGCCGCGTTGGCCCTTGCCCGTGTAGGCCCTGCTCGTGTAGGTGCCGGGCTTCAGCCCGGCCTCTTCCCTGTTTTTCTGTCCCGCTCAAATTCGTCGGCTATCTGGAATTCCCTTTTCAGCAGCTTGCCAGGGAGCGTGGTCGATCAAGGCGCCGGCGAACCGCCCACCGAAAAGATCGAAGTGTAAGCCACCACCAGAGTCAGCGCGATCATCGCGATAGCCGTCACCCAAGCCACAATATTGAACGTCAGGGTATTCACATACTCACCCATGAGGTCGCGCCGGTTCACCAGCAGCAGGATGAAGATGATCACCACCGGCAGCCAGATTCCATTTCCAACTTGCGAGAAGATCAGAATCGTCCAGAGCTTGTCAGTCATCAAAACGAAGCCGGCGCCAACAACAATTAGCACTGTGTAAAGCCAGTAGAAAATCGGTGCTTCCTTGAATTTGTGGTCCACGCCAGCCTCAAAACCAAGCCCTTCGCAAATCACATGCGCCGTCGAGAGCGGCAGAATGGACGCCGCAAAGACCGACGCGTTCAGCAACCCAAATGCAAAGAGGTATGCCGCCCACTTCCCCGCCAGAGGAACCAGCGCCTTGGCCGCTCCTTCCGCTGTATTGATATCGCGCAGCCCCGAGGCCCACAGCGTCGCCGCCGTGCACACGATGATGAAGAACACGATCACCATGCAACTGATGCTGCCGATCAAAACGTCGGCGCGCGCTTGTGGATACTGCCGCGGACCGACTTTTTTCTCCACGAACCCTGCCTGGAGATAGAAAAATTGCCACGGTGCGATAGTCGTCCCCACCAGCCCGGTGAGCATGATCCAGTATCCCGAATCCGCGTGAACCGAAGGGAAGACGGTCGCGCGAGCGGCCATCAGCCAGTCCGGCTTCGCCAGGAATGCGGAAACGACGTAGGTCACATAAAAGCCACAGGCCACCAGAAAAACGATCTCGACTTGCCGGTACGTCCCCCGCAATACCAGTATCCAAACAAGAAAAGCCGCAACGGGAACGGCGAGGAACTTGCTAACGTGAAAGATTCTCATCGCCTCGGCTACGCCGGCGAATTCCGCCACGACGTTCGCCAAATCCACAAAGAATCCCACCACCATCACGAAAAACGTCGAGCGGAACCCAAACTCCTCGCGGATGAGGTCGGACAGCCCTTTGCCTGTTATGACTCCCATCCGGGCGCACATCTCTTCGGTGACATACAACGCGATGGTCATGGGAATCAGCGACCACAACAGCGCGTAGCCATAGTGCGATCCCGCCTGCGTGTACGTCGTGATGCCGCCCGCGTCATTGTCCACGTTGGAGGTGATCAGCCCGGGTCCTATAACAGCCAGCAGCAGCGTCAACCGGCGCCGCAATCCACGGATGCGCTGCTGCAGACTCGTGCCGCGTGTCCGCAAGCCCTCCAGGCTGCCAGTAATGATTCCCCAATTCATTCTGAGTTCGCGTCCTTACTTCTTCCTTAAAATTCCTTATTTTTTCGCCAGCCGCGACACCACGTCATCCACCGTGATGGTCCCGATCGGCCGCTTTTCTTTGTCCACCACCGTCAGCGTGCGCAAATTGTACTTGTCGAACAGTTCGACCACTTCTTCCTCGTCCGCGCCGGATTCGACGCTCAGCAGCGGCTCCGTCCTCAAGTCAGCCATGTGTTGCTCCGGCGCCGCCAGCAACAGCCGCGCCACCGCCACGGTCCCGGAAAACTGCGCGTCCCTGCTCAGCAGCACGATGTTGTCGAGCTGATCCAGATTCAACTCTTGCCCCCGCATCCAGGTAAGCACTTCGTCCCGCGCGGTGGCTTCTCCCACAAATGCAAACTCCGGGTTCATCATTCCCCCAGCCGTGGAAGGATCAAACGCCAAGAGTTCGCGCACCTCGTTGGCCTCGAACCCCGGCATCTCCTCCAGCAACTCCTCGGAAGTCGCCTTCGGTAAGTCGGCCAGCAGGTCGGCGGCGGCGTCCGGGGCCATCTCCTCGAGAATGTCTGCGGCCTTCTCCGGGTCCATCTTTTCCACGATCTGTGTCGTCAGCCGCTCATCGAGCTCCGCGAGAACCGCCGCGGCCGTCTCTTCATCAAGCGAGGCGATAATCCCCTGCCGCTCGGCAGCCGAGAGCTCTTCCATAATCTCCGCAAGGTCCGCGGGGTGGAGGTCCTCCAGCTTTTCGTGGGTGATGCGCAGCTTCACGCGCCGCAGGGGGTCCGGCTCGATCAAGTTCACGAATTCCCAGCGAATCGTTCGCGGAGGCAGCTTGCTCTGCAGCTTGCGAATCATTCGCGGCGAAACCGCGCCTTGTAGTAGCCGGCGCACGGCTCCGGGCAAGCCCACGTCCACCTGCGTCAGTCGCAATTCCACATTCCCGTTGGCCCGTAGCTGCGCGAGGTCGACATCGTTCACCCGGACCACTTTTCGCCCCCGGGTGTCGATGATTTGCTGGTCCAGCAAGTCTTTTTGTACGGCGAGCCAGCCCTCGTTGGGCTGGTATAGCTCCAGACTCCGTTCGCTGACGTTCAGCTTTATTTTTCCGGGCTCCACGGACGCCACCTGGTCGTATTTCGCCACCAGCGGCTGGAAATGCCCGCGTGAAAGCAGGAAATGCGAGATGCGATTGGCCGCTTCCGCGGGCTCAACGAAAAATTCGCGCACGCGCCCCACGAAGTTTCCCTGCGGGTCGTACGCTTTCGCTCCCATCAATTCCGTTGCGTAGAGATCCATAAAACCTCCGCATTTCCCGGGGACAGTTCGCAGGCCTATCGCTCTTCGCGATTGGGGATTCCGGGTTTCGGGGAAAAAAAAGCCCGCGCACCGAACAACCTCGGCCGCGGGCAAGTGCCTCATACAAATGGACTTACCGTTAGCCTGCGGCGAACCCTCCCCACCCGACAGCCTGCGCCAACCCTTGCGTCTCGCGCGGTTTCGGGCAGACCCTTGGCCGCGCTGCTGGCATCACGGAATGCTCCGCAACCAAACGTTCAGGCCCAGGTTCGAGTTCGCTGCTCGCACTCATCGAGAAAAAATTCACTCCAAGCGTAGTGTCAATCTGGGCGCGTTTCAAAGTCAAGAAAAGAATCACTTTCTTCAAAAAAATAATTGAAGTTCTGATAGCGCTAGCGGTTCCCGTCTTCCGGGAACATCATATCGCGGGGTTCGATGCCCTGCGCTCTGCAGTGTTCGAGGTACAAAGACAAATAGTTCATTGCGATGTATTCGTGCTTGGAAAACCCCAATTCCTTTGCCGCGCGGTCAATTGCCTGGGGCGGCCCTTCCAGCTCAACAAACGTTCCAATCGACGTTTCGTCCAGCTCAATCCATAACCCCTTGGCCCATTTTTTCGAGCCCGGCAGTTGGTACGTGGTCCGGTATTTCTCATAGCGAAACCACCCCTTCATGCCCAGCCCCTCAAAGATCTTCGTCAGATTCTCCGCATCGGCCACTTCCAATTCGATTTCTTCCCTAACCTTGTATCCACCGTCCGCGTGCATAGGCACCATCGGCTCTGTCCCCTGCTCCATGGGCCGCTTAAACGTGAGCACCACCCGCTTTCTTTCTCTTTTCGGGCGCTTCGGGCCGTTACGTGGCGTCTCCACGCGGATGCGCAGCAACTGTCCTCGCTTTGCAAGATCGTTCCGCGGGGTATCAAAGATTACATTCCACTCATGAACTCGGCCGACCGCCGCCAGCCGGGCGCCTATGCGCTTCAGTCCGCTCTGAAACGCCTCTACATCGCTGACTCTTAGTTTGATTTCCGTCTCTTGCGCCATGTCCCTTCCAGCACTGGCGGCTCTCAGCTTTCTCCCGCCGCCAGCTTCCGTGTAGTATAACGAAGGCGCGCTGTTCCGCTTCGCCTAGCGCCCACTTCGCCGCGCGCGCCAATCTAAAGAGACGCATGAACCCGGACGCCAAAACCTTAACGTCAGTTGTTGCCCATGAGGCCGCAAGAAACACAAACCCCCAGCCCCCCATCGCGCGGCGCGACCCGGTCGAGCACGTTCCCCACGGCGACCGGCGCGTGGACGACTACGCGTGGCTGCGCCGCAAAGAAGACCCGGAAGTCCTCGCGTACCTGAACGCGGAAAACGCCTACACCGATGCCGTCTTGCGGTCCACGGAAGCGTTTCAGGAAAAGCTCTACAGGGAGATGCTCGGGCGGATACTGCAGACGGATCTCTCGGTTCCTTATCTGCTTCGCGGGTATCGCTACTTCACTCGGACGGAAGAGGGGAAACAGTATGCGATTCATTGCCGCCAGCGAGATTCAGATGGCTCACCAGAAGAGCTTTTACTGGACCTCAACGTCCTCGCTGAGGGACATTCGTTCCTTGGCCTCGGCTCTTTCGACGTCAGTGACGACAACCATCTTCTCGCGTATTCGACCGACACCACCGGCTTCCGTCAATACGTGCTGCGCATCAAGGATCTTCGTAGCGGAGAAACCCTCCCCGAGCGCATCGAGCGCGTCACCAGCGTGGCCTGGGCCGCCGACCACCGCACGCTCTTCTACACCATCGAGGACGAAACCACGAAGCGCTCTTATCGCCTCTACAGGCACGTCCTTGGTTCAACGCAACCAGACGTCCTCCTGTTCGAAGAAAGCGACGAACGCTTTCGTATCCAGGTCGATCGCACGCGCAGCAGTGCGTATCTGCTCTTGACCATCGCCAGCCACACGACCAGCGAAGTCCGCTTTCTTTCCGCCGGCGAACCAGCTGGCGAGTTTCGTCTGATCGCGCACCGCGAAGACAATCACGAATACTACGTCGACCATCACCCCGGGCTCACCGGCGGATCCGGAGAAATTTTCTACGTTCGCACCAATTCAGGAGGACGCACCTTCCGGCTGATGAGCGTTCCGGTCGCCGACGCGCGCAGAGAGTATTGGCGCGAAATGATTCCAAATCGGCCGGAAGTTATGCTCGCCGCCGTCGAAGCGTTTAAAGACCATCTTGTGCTGTTCGAGCGCGAGGACGGCCTTCCGTATCTGCGCATCGTGGACCTGGCTTCGAATGCTGCCACCGCGCTGGAAAAATCCCACCGCATCGAATTCGCCGAGCCGGCGTACAGCGCTTCGCTGGGCATGAATCCCGAATTCGAAACGAAGCACGTCCGCTTTCAATACGAATCCTTTATCACGCCGCGATCCGTTTTCGACTACGACCTCGGTACTCGTGAACGCGTTCTCCGCAAACAGCAACCCGTACTTGGCGGCTACGATCCCACGCGCTATCTGAGCGAACGCTTGCACGTCACTGCTTCCGACGGCGCGCGCGTTCCCATTTCTGTCGTCTACCGGCGCGACACGCAACGAGATGCGTCTGCGCCGCTGCTGCTCTACGGTTACGGCAGTTACGGTATTTCCATCCCCGTAGGATTCAGCTCCAACCGCCTCAGCCTGCTTGACCGTGGCTTCGTTTACGCCATCGCGCACATCCGTGGCGGCGGCGAGCTTGGCAAACCGTGGCACGACGCCGGCCGGCTGCGCAACAAGCGCAACACGTTCACGGATTTCATCGCCGCGGCCGAACACCTCATTGCCGAGCGTTATACTTCGCCTGAAAAGCTCATCATTGAGGGCGGCAGCGCCGGAGGTTTGCTGATGGGCGCCGCTGCGAATATGCGCCCGGACCTTTTCCGCATGGTCATCAGCCACGTGCCTTTCGTCGATGTGCTGAATACCATGCTCGACGCTTCCCTTCCGCTAACGGTCGGCGAATACGAGGAATGGGGCAATCCGCAGATTGCGGAGGACTATTTCTATATGAAGAGCTACTGTCCGTACACGAATCTGGAACGCAAGACGTATCCTGCGATGCTGGTGAAAACCGGATTGAACGACAGCCAGGTCATGTACTGGGAACCCGCGAAGTACGTCGCCAAATTGCGAACGCTCAAAACGGATTCGAACCTATTGCTTTTTAAAATTAATATGGGCGCGGGACACGGCGGAGCATCTGGGCGCTACGACTATCTGCGTGAGATCGCACTTGACTATGCTTTTCTGCTGACGCAGCTTGGAATTCGGGAATAAGGCCGGAGAAAGATGGTAAACGGATTGACAGTGGCCTTCGTAGGGGCGCAGCATGCTGCGCCCCTACAACCACGGAACATGTGGCAGAGTGCGTTGAAAACTGACGACTGAGGAATGAGCGAACCGACCACACCGCTGATGCAGCAGTATCACGCCATCAAGGCGCGCTACCCTCATGCCCTGCTCCTTTTCCGTCTCGGCGATTTTTACGAGCTTTTCTACGAAGACGCCATCATCGCCGCTCGCGAGCTGCAGATTACGCTCACATCGCGCAATCGCGAGAAAGGCCAGCCCATTCCCATGTGCGGCGTTCCGTATCACGCCGCCGAAGGTTACATCGCGCGGCTCATTCGCGCAGGATTCAAAATCGCCATCTGCGACCAGATGGAACAGCCCGGCCCGGGCAAAAAGCTCGTTCGCCGCGAAGTCGTCCGCGTCATCACGCCGGGCACAGCTACCGACGTCGCCGTTCTGGACGCTCGCGAAAATAACTTTCTAGCTTCGGTCGCGCGCCACTCTTCTGGTTCGCCTGTGGGCTTGGCCTTCGTTGACCTTTCCACCGGTGAGTTTCAAGCCACGGAATTCTCCGGTCCGCGTAGCGACGAAGCGCTGCGCGATGAATTGCAGCTCCTTCGCCCACGGGAAACTCTTCTGCCGCGGCCGCAACAACTTTTCGAGACCGCCAAGACGTCTCTTCTCGAAGGCACGGGCGGTGTCGAGTCTCGCCTCGAAGACTGGGTTTTCCAGTTCGACTACGCCGAGCGCATTCTGCGCGAACAGTTCGGCGTCGCTGAGCTTACCGGCTTCGGCCTGGACGGCCATGCTCAAGCTCTTTCCGCTGCAGGGGCCATCGTGCACTACCTTCGCGAAAACGCGGCCCGCGGCGACCAATCCGCGGATACGAAGGAAAATGCTGGCGCGCGCAGCGTGGAAGCGCTCCGCCATCTCGACCGTGTCCGTTACTACGAACAGCACGATGCGTTGGTGCTTGATCCGGTTTCCGTCCGCAATCTCGAACTGCTTGCTCCCATTTTCACGGAAGAGACCGGCCGCGGTGGGCCTGCGACGCTCATCGCGTGCCTCGACGTCACAGTAACCGGCATGGGGGCGCGCCTGCTGCGCTCCTGGATTCTCCGCCCCCTCATCGACCGAGACGCTATCGAAGCCCGCCTCGGCGCTGTGGCGCATCTCGTCCAGCAAACGGTGGTGCGCGGCGAAATTCGCAAGGAATTGAAAGGTATTCTCGACCTCGAACGCTTGACGAGTCGCATTACGCTGGGGCTGGCCACGCCCCGCGAACTTGTTGCTCTGCGCAAATCTCTTGTACAGCTCCCGGTCTTAAAAAATTTTCTGACGCCGCCTCCCGCCGGTGGCAGTGAACTGCTTCGCCACCTCCACCAGGAGATTGATGAACTTGCGGACGTGCGCGAGCGCCTGGAACGCGCCATCGCCGATGAACCGCCCGCGCTGGCCAGCGATCCTGGAATGATCCGCACGGGCTACGACGGTGAGCTCGACGAACTACGCAACCTGAGCCAGCACAGCAAACAGATCATCGCAGCGATGGAAGAACGTGAGCGCAAACGCACGGGCATCGGCTCGCTGAAAATCCGCTTCAACCAGATCTTCGGTTACTACATCGAAATCTCGAAACCGAACCTGCAGCTCACGCCCGCGGACTACGAGCGCAAGCAGACGCTGGTCAACGCCGAGCGGTTTACTTCGCCCGAACTGAAAGAGTACGAGCGCAAAATTCTTGCAGCCGACGAACGCATTCTGGAAATCGAGCGCCAGCTTTTCATCGACATTCGTTCCGGTGTCGCCGCAAAAGCCGCGCGCCTCCGTCGCACCGCTGCCGCTGTGGCGCAGCTTGATGTGCTTACCTCGCTCGCGAAACTCGCAGCAGATCGTGGCTATGCTCGCCCGGAATTCAATTCGACTGGGGAACTCCTGATCATCGGGGGCCGCCATCCGGTAATTGAAGAGCTGCTACGCCAAAAAGGTGAGCGCTTTGTCCCCAACGATCTCTTTTTCGAGCCGGGCCGACAGCAGTTGCTGCTCATTACCGGCCCGAACATGGGCGGCAAGTCCACGTATCTTCGCCAGGCGGCATTAATCATTCTGATGGCGCAGATCGGCTCGTTTGTTCCTGCGCGGCAGGCCAAGCTGCCTCTCACTGATCGCATCTTCACGCGGATCGGCGCGAGCGACAATCTGGCGCGCGGACGCTCGACGTTTCTTGTCGAGATGAGCGAAGTCGCGGCCATTCTCAACCACGCCACGCCTTCGAGCCTGGTGCTGCTCGATGAAGTGGGCCGCGGTACGGCGACGTTCGATGGTCTCTCCATCGCTTGGGCCGTGGTCGAGCATCTGCAAAAGCACACCCGCGCCCGCACGCTTTTCGCCACGCACTACCACGAACTCACCGAGCTTGCTGAACTTCTCCCTGCGGTGAAGAACGTTCACGTCTCGGTCAAGGAGACGCCCAGCGAAATTATTTTTCTTCGCCATGTCGAGCCGGGATGCGCGAACAAGAGTTACGGCATCGAAGTGGCGCGCCTTGCGGGCCTTCCGCGCAGCGTGATCGAACGCGCCCGAGAAGTTTTGAAGAAGCACGAGCAAAGCGAACACGAGCTCAGCGAAACGCTTTCTCCCGGCGCCGCCGGCCACGCCCACAGCAACGGCAACCAACAGGTTCTGTTCACGCCGCTGGACCGGGCCGTCCTCGACAAACTTCGTGACGCCGACCTCGACCAGCTCAAGCCCCTCGATGCGCTTAATCTCCTCGCCGAACTCAAGAAGCAAATTCTATGAGCGCACAACCTATGCTGGTGCTTGGCCTCATGTCGGGCACATCCGCAGATGGCATCGACGTGGCTCTTGCGCGCATCTCCGGTGCGCCACCAAAACTGAACGCAAAACTTTTGAGTCACACGTCCGTGAAGTTTCCGGCGGCACTGCGCAAGGAAATTCTGCACGTTGCCGAAGGCCGCCTGATCACGGCAAACGAGTTAAGCCAGCTGAACTTTCGTCTTGGAGAAATCTTTGCCGATGCAGCGCTGAAAGCGTGCAAGCGGTTCCGAGTCGCGCCGTCGCGAGTTGATCTCATCGGCAGCCACGGCCAAACCGTTTTCCATCAGGGCCGCCCCGCTTTCTTTTTTGGCCGCAAAGTGGCGTCGACGTTGCAAATTGGCGAGCCTGCGGTCATCGCGGCTCGCACGGGGATTACAACTGTGGGCGACTTTCGTCCTGCGGACGTGGCCCTCGGCGGCCAGGGCGCTCCGCTCGTGCCCTACGCTGATTATCTTCTCTACCGCCATGCAAAACTCGGCCGCGTTTCGCTAAATCTCGGCGGCATCGCCAACATTACCGTGATTCCCGCGGCTGCCAAGCCATCGCAGATTTTCGCCTTCGATACCGGCCCGGCGAACATGCTGATTGACGCGCTGGTTTCCCACTTCTCGCGCGGCAAACAGCGTTTTGACAAAGACGGGAAGATGGCCATGACGGGGCGCCGCATTCCCGCGTTGCTCGATGAGTTGATGCGCGATCCCTATTTTCGCGAGAAGCCGCCGAAAAGCACGGGACGCGAGTATTTCGGAGGCGCATACGTCAAAAAGATTCTCGCTCTGGGAGAACGGCATCGCGCCAAACCGGCGGATTTGATTCGCGCCGCCACGATTCTGACGGCACTTTCTATTGTTGATGCTCTTAGTTCTTTCGTTTTGCCCATAGTAAAGATTCATCAATTGGTTGTTTCCGGCGGAGGAGCGCGCAATCCGCTCATCCTAGCGCAGCTCGAAGCGGCGCTGCCTGAAATCGAGGTTCTGCCGTCTCACAAATTCGGCATCCCGGAAGACGCCAAGGAAGCTTTCGCTTTCGCACTCCTGGCCTATGAATCGTTTCATCAGCGCGCGGCGAATCTTCCCTCCGCTACCGGCGCGCGCGGCGCCGCGATTCTCGGTAAACTTTGCTATGCCCCTCCACGTTAAGAGATTTACGCGGAAATCGTGCTGCCACCTTTTCGTTACTTCATTTTTTCTTTACTTCGTTCCTTCGTATTTTCTATGCGGCTGCTCGCATGCAACACCCGCCGATCCCAGAGCCCTCACATTTGTTTGATTTTCTGGCGGATCTTCCTATCCCGCAGCAGAAATAAGGCTATTCGAGGACTTTCTCAATGTCCGCCACGGGAATCGCGCCTTCGCGGCCAACGCGCCAATGGTCTCCGTGCAACTCGACAATCGTTGAGGGCAAGGCCACACCCGTTTCTCCGGCATCCAAAACCAGCGGGAGGCGCTCGCCAAGCTGTTTCATTACTTGCTGCGCGCTGGAACACGCCGGGAATCCAGAGATATTCGCGCTCGTTCCCGTGATTGGGCCTTCGAATTCGGCGATGAGGCGGGTTACCACTGCGCTCTTGGGCCAGCGCAAGGCAATCCGCCGCGTGTTGGCGGTCACTTTCAAAGGCAGCCGGTGCGAAGCGTCCACCACGATCGTCAACGCCCCGGGCCAGAATTTTTCGGCGAGGCGCAGGAAATTTTGCGGCATCTCCTCGAGTCCAGTGACCTCCTGGATGCTGGACCGCGACAGCAGCATGGCCTGATCCAAGGAATTAATGAGGATGGGCAGGGCGCTCGTTTCCGGACGTCCTTTCACGCGATAAATCTCATCCACGGCGGCCAGATTGAAGGGATCGGCGGCCAATCCGTAGAGCGTGTCTGTGGGGATTCCAATGACACAGCCGCGTGCCAGAAAGTGCGCCGCATAGCGCATCGCGTCCGCTTCCGGGGTTTGCGCGTTCACGCGCAGCAGTTCTGCCGGCAATTTTTTGGCCTTTGGCGAAGTCGTCGTTCCACCTCGCAGCGCTCGCCTGCGCCACCGTTCATTTTCGGGACGCTACCATACCCGGCAAGCCCGGTGCAATGTTGGCTTGCACCGGCGGGGGCCTGCGGCCAAAACTTTGCCTCCCCACCAGCGCTCTAACGTTAGCGTCTTATGCTTGAAGTTTGCTACGCTCCGTTGGATGGCTACACCGGGAAAAACCGCGGGTGGCTCACGACCTGGCGCGGCAAACGGCGGCACAATTCTTACCAGCCGCGACAATCGCTGGCTCAAGGAATTTCGCATGGCCCTGCGAGGCGGCCTGCCAACCGAATCCGGGTTTGTCGGCGCGGAGGGCGTTCGTCTGGTCGAAGAGGCGCTGCGCTCAGCGTGCCCGATCCATGCGGTGCTCTTCAGCGAATCCGGCGAGCGACATCACGAACATCTCGCTCCCTTCATCGACCGGCCCGAAATCGGTTTCCCTGTCCTTCGCACCACCGACCACCTTTTCGAAGGCCTTGCCGACACCGAGCACCCGCAAGGCGTGGCCGCGCTCGTCCAGCCGCGCGTCGCCACCTTTGACGACCTCGTGCGCGCGCCGGCCAGTGCTTGTTCCCCTTTGCTGGTCGTTCTTGCAGGCGTACAGGACCCTGGAAACGTTGGCACTATTCTACGAACTGCTGCGGCTTTTGGCGCCACCGGGGCGGTCACCGCAGCTTCGGGGCAATCCGGCACGGCAAATCCTTTCTCTCCGAAGGCGCTTCGCGCTTCCGCCGGCGCGGCGCTCCATCTCCCGATCCTTGCGGGAATGTCGCTCCCGATCCTGCTTACACAACTGAGGATCGCTGGTGTTCGCACGCTCGCCACCAGCGTTCATAAAACGGTCGGCCGCTCCGCAGACGCGCAAAAAGAAAACGAAGGGCAGCCACTGCTCGCTCCCTGGGAAGTCGATTGGTGCCAGCCGGTGGCGCTGCTTGTCGGCAATGAAGGCGCCGGTCTCCCAGAAGAAATCGAGCGAAGCGCCGATGCACGCATTCGCATCCCCATGTCGAGCGGCATCGAATCGCTCAACGCCGCAGCAGCTGCCGCTGTCCTTTTCTACGAAGCGGCACGTCAGAGAAACGCGCGTGCCACAACAGACATCCAAGACCCAGTGGCTTCGGAACCCTTCAAACTTTTGGCCACTCCGCGGCCGCCAAGGAAGAAATGAGCCTCTTCTCCAAATTCCCGCTCAGTTCCGTCGAGCCCGACGTGCCCGCGGCCCACCAGCCGCTTGCCGAGCGCATGCGCCCGCGCACGCTCGATGAATTCATCGGCCAGGAAAAACTGCTTGGCCCCGGAAAGCCTCTCCGCGTGCAGATCGAACACGACGACCTTGGCTCGATGCTCTTCTGGGGACCGCCCGGCTGCGGCAAAACCACTCTCGCGCGCGTCATCGCGCGGCTCACACATTCGGAGTTCATTCCTTTCAGCGCGGTTCTTACCGGCATCAAGGAGATTAAGGAAGTCATGGCCGCCGCCGAGCAAAAAGCCCGCTCCGGCCATCGCACCATCGTCTTCGTCGACGAAGTCCATCGTTTCAACAAGGCCCAGCAGGATGCTTTCTTGCCGCACGTGGAAGCCGGCCACATCATTTTCATCGGTGCAACCACCGAGAATCCGTCCTTTGAAGTGATCTCTCCGCTTCTCTCGCGCACCAAGGTGTACATCCTCGATGCCCTGCCCACCCCTCTCATCGCTGAGCTTCTTCGCCGCGCGCTCAACGACAAAGAACACGGTTTGGGAAACGAATCGACAGAAGCCTCCGACGACATACTCTTTCGCATCGCCTCGTTCGCCAACGGCGATGCCCGCGCCGCTTACAACACGCTGGAACTCTGCGTGCGAAGCGCGAAACCAGATTCAACGGGCGTTCGCACGGTCACTTCTGAACTTCTCGAAGACGTCTTGCAGCGAAAACTCCTGCGTTACGACAAAACCGGCGAAGAGCACTACAACCTTATCTCCGCGCTGCACAAGTCCGTGCGCAACTCCGATCCCGACGCTGCTCTTTATTGGCTGGCACGCATGCTGGAATCCGGCGAAGACCCGCTCTATCTCGCCCGCCGCATGGTGCGCATGGCCAGCGAAGACATCGGTCTCGCCGAACCCGGCGCGCTCGCTGTCGCACTCGCCGCGAAAGATGCCTTCGACTTCCTCGGCGCGCCCGAAGGCCATCTCGCACTCGCGCAAGCCGCGGTTTATCTTTCTCTCGCGCCCAAATCCAACGCGCTCTACACCGGCTATGGCGAAGTCATCGGCGACGTGCAGAAAACCGAAGCCGATCCCGTGCCTCTCCATCTTCGCAACGCCGTCACCGGCCTCATGAAAAACATCGGCTACGGCGACGGCTACAAATACGCCCACGATTTCGAGGAAAAAGTCACCGACATGTCCTGCCTGCCCGACAATCTCGCCGGCCGCACCTACTACAAGCCCACCGACCAGGGCTTCGAGCAGCGCCTCCGCGCTCGTATGGACGAAATTCGCAAAATCAAATCCCGCGGAGCGTCTTCATCATGAAACTCCAAGCAATGCGTCCTAAGCTGTTGGCCGTTATCGCGATGTGCTCCGCCCTGCTTCTTTCCCTTGTAGGGGCGCAGCAAGCTACGCCCCATTTCAGCAACTCCTCGCCGACCCCGGCATCCGCCCCCGCCCGTCCTAAAATCCTAGGCATCGCCAGCGTCCGCATCCTCACCACCGACCTTCCCGCCGCTCGCGGCTTTTTCGCCATGGCCACGCTTTCGGAAGAGCCTTGCGTCTGGTGCGAAAAGATTCCTGCTGCGCGTTTCGCCCTGGGCGGAAATCAGCGCATCGAATTGGATGCCGCGCCCGCACCCGTCCCCGCGAATCTTCTCGCGGAAATCACTTTTTCGACGAACGACCTCTCCGCGCTCAAACGCTACTTCAAAAGCAAAAATGTCTCTTTCACCGAGCACAAGGACCAATACACGCCGGAACGAATCTCCGTTCTGGACCCCGAAGGTCACTCCATCTCATTCACCAAACCCACCGCCGACCTGCTAGCCATTCCGTGCGTGCCGCGCGTGATCCACGCTGGCATCATCGTGCGCGACCGGGCCGCCGAGGACCACTTCTACAAAGACATTCTGGGCTTTCGCGTTTATTGGCACGGCGGCATGAAGGACGACGAAACCAACTGGGTCGATATGCAGGTGCCCGACGGAACGGACTGGGTCGAATACATGCTGAATGTTCCGGCCGACGCGGACCACCACACGCTCGGCGTGATGAACCACATCGCGCTCGGCGTTCCCGACATCAAAGCGGTGAAGAAGCAACTCCTTAAGAACGGTTGGAAACCAGGCGAAGAACCAAAAATCGGCCGCGATGGCAAATGGCAGCTCAACCTCTATGATCCCGACGACACACGCGTCGAATTCATGGAATTCACTCCCGTGCAAAAACCCTGCTGCTCCGAATACACCGGCCCGCACCCCGGACAAAAGCAGTGATTGGCTTGCACCGCCGCTTTTCACTTAAAATACAAACCGCACTTTCTGGGAGACTGAATGAAGCCCGCCGCTTTCCTTCTCATCGCTGGATTCCTCTGTTCGGCATCGCAAGCGCAAGACAAACCGGCTCGCCCGCGCATCACGGGCATCGATCACGTGCGCCTCTATGTTACCGACATCGACAGATCGCGCGAGTTCTACTTCCAATACGTCGGTCTAGGTACAAAAGCAGTAGGCGCCTGCAGAACAACAGCTTATCCCTGCTTGCCAGTCAATGAACTACAGCAGATTGAGCTGCAAGTTGCGCCGTCACCTGCGCCTCGAAACTGGGTCGCGGAAATCGCTTTCGCAACGGATGATGTCGAGCAAATGCGCCGCTACCTTTTGGCGCACAATGTCGCTGTAACACCAATCACCGAGGATCCGAACGATGCCCGTCATTTCGAGTTGCTTGATCCAGAAGGAAATCCGCTCGCGTTCGTCCAGCGCGCGACGTCGTTCAAAGAGTGGCTTAGGTTTAGCAACCAAGTCGGCACGCGTTTACTTCACGCCGGATTTGTTGTGAAGGACCCCGCCGCCGAAAACCACTTCTACGTCGACCTCCTCGGCTTCCGGCTCTACTGGCGCGGCGGGTTCAAGGATCAGGACACTGACTGGTACGAAATCCAGGTCCCCGATGGCGATCAATGGATCGAATACATGCTCAACATTCCCGCGGATGCCGATCACAAAGAGCTCGGCATCCAAAATCATTTTTCGCTGGGAGTAAAAGATGCCAAGGCTGCTGCGGCTCAATTGCGCAAGAATGGGCTGCAAGCGTTCGACGGTCCGGAGATCGGGCGCGACGGCAAAAACAGCCTCGACGCTTACGACCCCGACGGCACGCGCGTCGAAGTCATGGAGTTCACGCCGACGCAAACTCCCTGCTGCCATCCTTACACCGCGCCTCACCCCAAACCATGATCTGTCCCCGCCCGCGCAGACGTTTCGGCCCGTTCCGGCAAGTTTGCGCACTTTTTTGCGCCATCGTCGGATACTTTTCGATTGCGCCAGCGCACGCTCAGAATATCGACCTGGAAAAGCCTCTGCATTCCATCAACGAAGACGTCACCGCCTTCGCCTTCGGCCCCGATGGCCGCATCGTTTATTCCGTTCGCCAGCTTCTGAAAACCAAAAAGTACGATTTGCAGCGGGACGATATCTGGCTTCAGGATTCCAACGGCAAGCGCCGCCGCATTCTGCAGGGCGAAAAACTCGTCTACAGCAATCCTCTTTTCAGTTACAGCGTCGATGGATTCCACTTCGCGCCCGACGGCCACACCATCCTTGCCGAGCTTTTTGTCACCGTGGTTACCGACGACAGCGGCGCCACCAGCGACTCGCAGATGGCCCTGGTCCTCGAAGACTCCGGCAAGTTGCTCAAATTCGCTGACAGCAAGGATTTCCTTTTTGAAGCGACGCATCCTGGCTGGCTGGCCGACAGCTCCACCGTGGCCTTTCTCAAGGAAGCGTTGAAGCCGCGCCTGCTTTTCAGCATGTTTGCATTTCCCTATGCTGTCGAGCGTGCCCGCCCCGTTTTCGAAGGCCGCACTTTTCTCGACGCGGCCTGGTTTCCGCGCATGAATGAGTCCCTCGCCGTCGAACGTGACCGCAATTTGTCCGGTCCGCCGCGCCTTCAGCATCTCAACCTCGCCTTGGACACGGATCAGGAACTCGCCACGCTTGAGGGCTTCACCAGCGGTCTTTCCATTTCCCCGAGCGGAAAATTCTGCGCGTACTACATCGACAATGAAGTCCTGGAAGTCCGCGACCTCGCTGTTCCCAATCGCGTTGCGCGCGTTCGCATCGGCCTCGGCGCATTCCAATGGTCGCCAGATGAAAATCGCATTCTCCTCAAACGCGCCCCTGAAAAAAAATCCGGCGACCTCGTTTGGATCGATCTCCCGCCTCTCGCCGCCGCGACCGCCGAAAAACCTGCCGCCATCGTGCAACCGACGCCCGTGCCGCTTTTTCACAACCTGGCGTTCCGCGAATTCGCTATCTCCTCGGACGGGCGCTTCCTCGGTGTGGTCGCCCCCGGCAAACACAACCTCCTGGTCTTTCCGCTTCCGCGCTGAACTCCAAAATCTCAAATCGCCTTTGTAGGGGCGCAGCATGCTGCGCCCCTACAAGCAACACTTGTCGTTGTAGGCTGAGCTGCTTCCGAAAACAAAATGGCCCGCGCGGCATTGCCACGCGGGCCCAGAATCAATCCTCATTGTCCGTTTGTATTCTTTTGATCCGCCGCTCTACTGCGCAAACCTCCTAAAAAAACTATCCGCCTCCCAAGCCGGCCGCTGCGGCTCGTCCGCCACGCGCAATGCCAGCTTCGTCAAAAGTGCGTTGAACTGCGCCGCTCCCACAAGATCCACCGGCTGGTTCGCGTCGTCTGCCGGTCCGTGATACCGCTCCTTGTACCAATCGTTGAACAGTTTTTCCTCCGGCGTTCCCGGCAGCCATCCAAACTTGAACGCCAGCGCCGGCACGCCCTTGCGAATGAAGCTGTACTGATCGCTGCGGATAAACCGGTTGTGATCCGGCTGCTTGTCCGCCTGCACCTGCACGCCCGATTGCTCGGCTACCGCGCGCACGTCATCGCCCAGCGTCGATTCTCCCAGCCCCTGCACTTCCAGATACTTCAGCGCAAAGAGTGGAAGGTACATATCCATGTTCAAGTCCGCCGCGATGCTCTTCGCTTCCACCGTCGGGTGCTCTGCAAAATATCTCGACCCTAGCAGACCCTTTTCCTCGCCGGTCACGGCCAGGAACAGAATCGACCGCTTGGGCTTGGCTCCCGACTCTTTCATCGCCCTCGCCACTTCGATCAGTGACGCAATTCCCGAGGCGTCGTCCATCGCGCCGTTATAAATCTTGTCGCCGTTCACCGGCTCGCCGATTCCCAAGTGATCCAGATGCGCGCTGATCACCACATATTCCTTGCTCAGCGCGGCATCGCTTCCGGGCAATACTCCCGCGATGTTTTCCGAACTCACTTGCGACCGTTTTACAGCACTCTTTTCGCGAATCTTGACCGCCAGCGGAAAATGTGGGAGCGCTTTGTCGGCGTTCAGCGCATCCAGCACTTCCTGGAATTGATGCCCGCTCCCCGCAAAAAACTTATCTGCGTGTTCCGGATTGACCACCAGCGCAACTTTCCATCCCGGCCCGCCGTTGCTCGCCGGATCGTGCAATTCCATGCGCGCTTGTAAGCGTGCCCCCGCCACGCGCGACCACGGCACTTCCGCCGCTTTCGGATTGGGAATCGCCGCGGTTCCAATCGCCCCGGCCTTCCGCAAAGCCTTCCGCCGCTCATCCGACGATTGGTAATGCGCCTTGACCGCGCTCGGCATGTTTCCCGGCCCGCCCGTCACGTACACCGCGATCTTCCCCTTCAAATCCTGCCCCGCCAGATCGTCGTAGTTCAGCTCCGGCACCGTCAACCCGTAACCCACAAAAACCGCTTCCGCCTCGGCCTTCTCCGCCAGATCCTTCCCCACGGAGAAAAACGCTTCCTCGCCAAATTTCACCGCCTCGGCTTTTCCATCCCGCACCAATTCAATCGACGACCGGCTTTCATCGATTTGCGCCACATCAAACTCCACCGGCTGCGCGTAGCCGTTCACACCCGCGGGCTGCAATCCGGCGTTCTTGAATTGCTCCGTGACGTACGCCGCCGCCATCGCAAACCCCAGCGTTCCAACGTTCCGCCCTTCCAGCTTGTCATCCGCCAAATACTGCACGTGTGCCCACCAGCGCTTCCCCAACGCCTCCCAATCCGGCGCCGCCGCAAACGCAGCCGAAACAAATACCAGGCACGCAATCACCAGACTCCTGACGCGCAATTTCATCTCAGTTCCTCGCATTCAACCGACTCGCAATCTCCTGCGGTGCTCCACGAACATGCAAGCATCCTCAACCACGGTCATTCCTGCCGCGCGCGCCTTCTCCGCCGCCTCAGCGTTTTCGATCCCCAACTGCATCCAAATCACCTTCGCGCCAGTGCGAATTGCACTCTCCACCACTGGCGGCACATCTTCCGGTCGCCGGAAAATATCCACAATCTCAATTTTTTCCGGCACATCTTCCAGCCGCGCGTAGCTTTTTTCGCCCAGCACTTGCCGCTCGTTGGGATTCACCGGAATAATCTTGTAGCCCGCCTTCTGCATGTATTCGGTCACGCCGTAGCTCGGACGCTCCGGATTCGAAGACAAACCCACTACTGCGATGGTCTTGTAAGTTTTCAGAATTTCCCCGATGGCATCGCCGTTCAGTTGCGCGCCGTGCGGAAGCAACACCCTCATCGCGTGGTCAACTCACTTTTGCCGGCGCGCTTGCTCCACACGCGATCCATCGCCGCTAAGAACTTCTCGTTTTCTTCCGCAGTGCCCACCGACACGCGCACCGCCTCCGGAAATCCCATCCACCCCAGCGGCCTCACGATCACGCCTTCGTGCAGCAACTCCTCGCTGATCGCGCTCGCCTCCGGCCCAATCTCCATGAAAATAAAATTTGTGTGGCTCGGTACCGGGCGTAATCCCAGCGCACTCAACTCCGTGCACAAACGCTTCCTCTCCGTCCGGTTCGTTTCGATCGAGCGCCGCACATGTTGCTCATCGTCCAGCGCCGCTATCGCTGCCGCCTGCGACAAGCCGGAAACGTTGAACGGCGTGCGCAGCTTGTTCATCGCTGCAACAATGACTTCGGGACCGATTCCGTATCCCAAACGCAGTCCCGCCAGCCCATAAACTTTTGAAAACGTGCGCAAAATCAGCAGATTTTTGCGCTCGCGAAAAATCTCCACCGACCGCGGCATATCCGCCCGCTCCGCGTAGTGAATGTACGCCTCGTCCAAGACCACCAGAACGTCGTCCGCCACGCGGCTTAGAAATTCTTCCAGCTCGTCGTTGCCAAACGCCGTTCCCGTCGGATTGTTGGGATTCGCGAGATAAACCACATGCGTATGCGGCGTCAGCGCCTCCGCCATGGCTTTCAAATCAAACGTGAACTCCCGTAGCGGCACGCGCTTCAAGTTCGCCCCATTCGCGCGAATGGCAATCGAAAACGGCGCGTAACTCCCCTCGGATGTCAGCCCCGTCAACCCTCGCGTCAACAGAATCCGCGCCGCCAAATCAATAATCTCGCTCGATCCCAGCCCGATGAAAATTTCTTCCGGCTTCACGCCGTGCCGCTTCGCCAGCTTTTCCCGCAGACGGCACGTTCCGCCATCCGGGTAGCGGTGGGACTCCGCCAGCGCTGCCCTGACCGCCTCCATCGCCATCGGCGACGGCCCCAGCGGGTTTTCATTTGACGCCAGCTTGATCGCGTGAATGTTCAGCTCGCGCTCGACTTCTTCAATGGGTTTTCCGGGAATATAAACGGGCAGGCCGCGAATAAACTCTGGTATCAGCTCTTCAAGGGCGGGTGTCATCTTCTCTAGTCTACTTCCCCCAATGTTTTACCGCCAACTTCTCGCAAACGCGCGGTAGCCATTCTCTCACACTCACAAACTCTTCAGCCGCGCCACTTCCCGCACCGTCAGCGGCCGGCATTTCCCCGGCGGCACGTCCAGCACCAATGGCCCCAGTTGCACGCGCTTGATTTTCTCCACCAGAAATCCCACGCGCTGAAACATCCGCCGGATCTGCCGGTTCCGACCTTCAATCAGAATCACTTCATACCAGGGATTCGCTCCGTCCTCTGCCAGCCGTATTTTCGCCGGTGACGTTTTCACGCGCTGCCCATCTTCCAGCTCAATCGTGATTCCCACGCGCAAACGCTCGATGGCCTTCTCGTCCGGCTTTCCGCTGATTTTCACCAGATAGGTCTTTGGAACGTGCGGCCCAGCTTTCATCAGCCTCTGCGCCAGCGCTCCATCATTCGTCATCAACAGTAATCCCTCGCTCGCATAATCCAGCCGCCCCACCGGATACACGCGCTCCGGACAATTCTTCATGAGCGTCATCACCGTCGGCCGCCCCTCGGGATCGCTGACGGTAGTCACATAACCCTTCGGCTTGTGCAGCAAAAAATAAAGCAAGCGCTCACGCCGTTTCAGCGGCGCGCCATCCACGCAAATCACATCCACTTCCGGGTCGGCCTTCGTCCCCTGTTCCACCACAACTTTCCCGTTGAGCGTCACCCGCCCCGCCGCAATCATCTCCTCCGCCTTGCGCCGCGACGCAACTCCGCTCGCCGCCATGATTTTCTGTAGTCTCTCGGAAGCCATCGTGCCAGCTGATTCTAATCGGCGATGTGCGCAGTTTTCGTGATGTCCTCGCCGGCCAAAAGAAACATCTCAGTCCTGGCGCCCGCAAGCCGGCTCTGCAGGTAGGGCTTGTACTCTTCGCTCTGATACAAAGTGTCGGCTATCTCTTTCGAAGGCCACTCGATAATCAAAAGCATCTGAGGCGCCTTTCGCTCACCTTCGACCTTCTCTACTTTGGATGTGCGCGCCAAATACCGGCCTCCACGATCCTCAATCATTCTGGTCACATTCTTCAAGTACTCCGGTATCCAGCTCTGGTCCTTAATCTCCAGCTCGGCGACAGTGTAATACTTCACGTTGGAACCTCCTCCACGCACCCGCGTAGTGGCCGGTCTTTAGACCGGCGCCTTTCTCTCTTCCCCTCTTCCTCTGTGCACTCTGTGCCCTCTGTGTTGAAATCCGCTGTCTTTCTTCGCCGCCTTCCCGCCCGCATCTCTCTTCCGCAACGCCTCCACTTCCCTCTCCGCCAGCAACCGGTATCTCCCCCGCGGAATCCCCTCCACCGTCAACGTCCCCAATCCAATCCTCTTCAACTTCTCCAGCGGATGCTTCTCTTTGAACAACACACGCCGCAGCGCCTCCAACTTCGAATCCCGCATGCTCAGTTCATACCAAAAATTCGCAGCGTGCCCGCGCGTCGCATCCGGCTGCCGCACCGTCTTCATGTGCACGCCAATCTCTTTTCCCAGACGCGCCAGGTCCGCCAGCGTAAGCATTCCTTTGATCTTGACGTGATACACCTGCTCTAGCGTCGCCCAATGTTTCTGCATCTCTGCCGCCAGGTCGCCGTCATTCGTCAAAAACACCAGTCCCGATGCCGCATACTCCAAATTCCCCACCGGAAACACCCTCTCCGGCAATCCCCGCAAACAATTTCGCAGCGTCTTCCGCCCTTCCGGATCCGCCATCGAGGAAACCACTTCCGGCGGCTTGTTCAGCACGATATAAACGCGCCGCTCGTTCTCGCCGATAACTTTTCCCGCCGCCTCAATCCTGTCCGAGCCAGCGTCCGCCTTCGTCCCCAGCTCCGTCACCACGCGCCCGTTCACCCGCACCTGTCCGCTGGTAATCAACAGCTCCGCATGCCTCCGCGAAGCAATCCCCGCCCGCGCAATTATCTTCTGCAATCTCTCTTGCATATTTTTTTCTTACGATCTTTCCCGGTAGGGGCACGATACATCGTGCCCGCTCTTCTGGCGGTCCGCAGTTTTAGCTCTCTCGCTTCTCCTAAAACTCTTCTCTTCCTCTTCTCTGTGCCCTCTGCGTCCTCTGTGTTAAATCCCCACCTGTGCTCATTCCCCCGCCGCCGTGGATTTCACCACAGGCGGTGGCGGATCTTCATCGAGTTGTCCGGAGGGCATGCCCTCGAAAGTCGCAGCCGCCTCGTGCTCGCGAAGAGCCTCTGCTTCAACGAGCTCCTGTTCGACGTGCGACATTGCTTCGGTCGCGTTCGTGTGCGAATGCTCGCCCGTTTCCGTCTTCTCTTCACTCGCCACTCGCCCCTCACCACTCGCCACTTCCCCGTTAATCGCCACTCCCTCATCCGTTCCCAGCGCTTCCCGCGCCAACGCCTCAAACTCCTTCAAACTCGGCAACTCCCCCAAATCGCTCAACCCAAACCGCATCAAAAATTCCTTCGACGTCTTGTAAAGAATCGGCCGCCCCATCACTTCCTTGCGCCCCGCCGTGGTAATCAGCTTCTTGTCCAGCAACGTGCTGATCACCCCCGAAGCATTCACTCCGCGAATCTCCGAAATCTCCGGCGCCGTCACCGGCTGCTTGTAAGAAATCACCGCCAGCGTCTCCAGCGCCGGCATCGTCAACCGCAGCGGCGGCCGCAAACTCTTGATAAATCTCCGCACCACGTCATGGTGCTGCGGTTTCGTATACATCTTGTATCCGCCGGCCACCGCGCGCACTTCGACACCGCGTTCCTCGGCTGCACAACTCGCGACCAGTTCATCCAGCGACGCCTGCACCGCCAGCTTCTCTTCGCCCAATGCCACCGTCAGTTGCTCAATCGTGGCCGGCTCGTCCGCCGCATAAATAATCGCTTCCAACGCCGCTTTTCTTTCTTCGTTCGTCATTCCTGTCTCACCCTAAACCGCAACCACCCGCCCTCAGTGGCAAGTATCCCCTTATAGGGGCGCAGCATGCTGCGCCCCTCCAAGCAGCAACTTAACCCGACGACCTCGACTCTCAATCTTTTCTCTTCACCAGTCACCAGTCACGAATCACCAGTCACTTCCTACCGATACTCCTCATCAATCGCTCGAATCTCGCCGTTCGCATCGAACACCGTATCGAACGCCTTATGCTTCCGCACCAAAATATCCCCAAACTGTTTTTCCTGCACCAGCGCCACCGCCTGCAACTTCACCATCTCGAGCACCGCCAGAAACGCAACGATCATCGCGTGCCGCGAAGCGCAAGCCTCAAAAAACGCAATCAAATTCACGGTGTTCGTATCGCTGGCCAAAATCTGCGCCCGCAGCGCCGCAATCATCTGCGCCACGGTAAACTGCTCGTGCTGCAGCTCGATCCGCGAAACTTCCTTGCGCCGTTCCAAAACTTGCTGAAACACCTTTACCAAATCCACCAGCGAAACGACCAGCTCGCCTTCGGTCCCCTCGTCGTTGTAAAGCGACTTGTCCGGCTTCGACCAAACGTTTTCTTCAATCTGCTGTTTCTGGTACAAAAGCTGCGCCGCATTTTTGAATTTTTCGTGTTCCACTAATCGCTGCACCAACTCCGCCCGCGGATCGCCGCCAACCTCTTCCGTTTCTCCCAGCGGATCGGGCGGCAATAACATTTTCGACTTGATGTAAATCAAAGTCGCCGCCATGTAAATAAATTCCGCCGAAACATCCACGTCCAGCTCTTCCAATTTGTGCAAATAATCCAAATATTGCGCCGTAATCTTCGAAATCTGAATATCGTGGATGCTCATTTTTTGTTGCTTGATCAAGTCAAGCAACAAGTCGAGCGGCCCCTCATACATCGGTATCTGTATGCGGTACCCCATCTTTTCCGGCATCCTGTTCGGCGTCGCCATTCTCTTCCCTTTTCTCGGTCTTTCTTACTGATAAACACCATAATGCGAGTACTTCTTGCGAAGCTCCTCGACCTCAGCTTTTGATAGTGGGGTGATGGGACTGCCAGCCAGCACCGAAATGGCTCGCATGTATTCCTCGAACCCGTGCGCCGACCAGATATCAACGTGCGTTAAGTGGTCCTTGCCAATGTTCTCCATGCCAATCCATGTGTCGCTGGGAATGAATACAATCCCGCCCGCGTGGACCTCTTGAACCTGGTCTCCCAGTGTCACTCTTCCAGTTCCGCTTTGAATAAGAATCAGTTCATCCGCATGGGGATGACGATGTACGGGAATTCGATCTCCCGGCGCCATGTCTTCCGTCACAACAGCCATGTGTTCGGAGCCGCCATTCTTGGGATCAACCTTCACCATGAAAGTCACGCCGGGCCGCGTTCGGAATTCCCGCCGTTCGCCGTCGTTTGCTGCCAGAATCAAGGGAGTTGGTTTTGCAGCCACTAACTGCTCAACCGAAATTCCCCACGCTGCCAGCGCGCCACAAACTAGGATCGAAGAAACTCCTATCGCCCATCGGACATATCGCATAATTCCGCTGCCCTCCTCACGCCTTCACGTTCCTCGCCGTACCTTCCATTTCTTCCCTCTTCTTCCCCCAACCGAAAACCGCCTCGCGCACCCGCCCCATCGTCTGCTGCGCCACCACCCGCGCTTTCTTCGATCCCGCGTCAATCACTTCCAACACGCGCTTCGGATGCTGCTCATATTGCACGCGCCGTTCCCGCACGGGCGTAATCCATTCAATCAAATGATCCGCCATCTTGGCCTTGCACTCGATACACCCGATGCCGGCCGTGCGGCAACCTTCCGCCGCCCACTGTAGGGTTGCTGGGGACGAAAACAGTTTATGCCAATCGTAGACCGGACACACGTCCGGATTTCCCGGGTCCGTCCGCCTCTTCCGCGCCGGGTCCGTCACCATCACCTTCGTCTTCTTCCGTATCTCCTCGTCGCTCTCGCTCAACGTAATCGCATTCCCATAACTCTTCGACATCTTCCGCCCATCCAGCCCCGGTATCCTCGGCGTCTTCGTCAGCATCGCATCCGGTTCAGTCAGAATTTGAAGCACCTCAATCAACGGCTCAGAAGCGCGATGATCTTCTGACAAATTGCGCAATCCTATTTCGCTGACGCGATGACGAACAGCCGAAACGAGGGCCGCATGCTCTTCGACAGACAACTTTCCCTTCTTAGCCAAGATTTCTTTGGCCTGTACATCAAGATCTAGGAGGTCGAGCGCGTGCGTAACCCAGTCCCGGGCATTTTTTTCTTCCAAAAGAAAAAAGTCGGCGCTCAGTTTAAAACCATTGAACGTATTGAACCGCCGTACGATTTCGCGGCTGGTCTCCACGTGCGAAACCTGATCCTCGCCCACCGGCACGAATAGACCTGAGATATTTGGAGAACTGTAGATCACAATATCCGCGCACTGCAGCACCGGATACCCCAAAAACCCGTAATTGTGCAGGTCCTTATCCTTGACGTTCTCGAGCGCTTCTTTGTACGTAGGCACCCGCTCCAGCCAGCCGAGCGGCGTCACCATCGACAACAACAAATGCAACTCCGCATGCTCTGGAACCAGTGACTGCTGAAAAATCACGCTCTTTTCAGGATCGAGCCCCGACGCCAGATAATCCGTCACAATCTCAATGGTGTTCTGCGCCACCGCCGACGTATCCGCATAATCGCTAGTCAGCGCATGCCAATCCGCAATAAAGTAAAAACACTCGTACTCCCGCTCCTGCTGCGCGGTCGGTAGGGGAGGGGCTTGCCCCTCCCGTTTTTCGCTCGCCACCATCGCATTCTGCAAACGCACCCAATTTTCTAACGCGCCAAAATAATGCCCAATATGCAGCTTCCCCGTCGGCCGCATCCCGCTGACAACGCGTTTTTTCTCCACTGCCTCAGTCCCCAATCTCCGCTCCTCGTCTCCGTGAACTCTGCGCTCTCTGTGTTCTCTGTGTTCTCTGTGTTCTATGTGTTCTCTGCGTTGAATTTCTTTGGTGGCACAGCCATTCCTGGCTGTGCGCTTCACTCGACCAACCCCCCACAGGCAGGAATGCCTATGCCACTCAGCGCTATCCCAGCAACTCCCGCGCGATGATCATGCGCTGGACCTCGCTGGTCCCCTCATAAATCGTGATCACACGCGCGTCGCGGTACATGCGCTCGACATCGGTCTCGCGCGAATAGCCTGCACTGCCATGAATCTGCACCGCCTTGGCCACCACGCGGTTCACCATTTCGCTGGCATACAGCTTGGCCTTCGACGACGCCGCGCCCATCCGCCCCCCGGAATCCTTCAGCCAGGCCGCTTGATAGACGAGGCCGCGAGCTGCTTCGATCTCTGTCTGCATGTCCGCGAGCATCCACTGAATGGCTTGAAACTCGCCGATATTCTTCCCAAACGCGCGCCGCTGCTTGGCGTACTTCACGGACTCTTCCAGCGCGCCCTGCGCCAGCCCCACCGCCTGCGCGGCGATGCCGATGCGCCCGCCGTCCAGCGCGCTCAAGGCAATCTTGAGTCCTTGCCCCTCTTCGCCCAGCCGGTTCTCCACCGGCACTTCGCAATCGTTCAAAATAATCTCGACCGACGGCGACGACCGCTGCCCCATCTTGTCTTCATGCCGCCCCGCGCGAAACCCTTTAAATCCTGGCTCGACCAAGAACGCAGTGATGCCTTTCCCGCCAGCCTCCGGATCGGTCTTCGCAAAAATAATCAGCACCCCCGCAACGCTTCCGTTGGTCACCCAAGTCTTCGTGCCGTTTAGTCTGTACACATCGCCGGAGCCGCCTGCTTGCCCTGAGCGAACGCGAAGGGCACGCGCCTGAATCCCCGCCGCGTCCGAGCCAGCTCCCGGCTCCGTCAGGCAGAATGCTCCAAGCATTTCCCCGGTCGCCATGCGCTTCAGATATTTTTTCTTCTGCGCATCGGACCCAAAACCCAGCAGCGGCGCTTGCACCGCCGAATTGGTCACTCCCAGCGCCGTGGACATTGCGCAGTGCACGCGCGCAACCTCTTCCAGCATCAGCACATACGAAACCGTATCCAGCCCCGGCCCGCCCCACTCCTCGGGCGTCAGCATGCCGCAGCAGCCCATTTCGCCGAGTTTGCGCACGGCGTCCGCCGGGAAACGCTCTTCGCGCTCCAAATCCTTGACGAACGGGCGCACTTCCGTCTCCATGAATTGGCGAACAGTATCGCGAATCAGTTTTTGGTGATCGTTAAGCGAAAAATCCATTACATCCGTAAAGTAAAAAGTAGCTTGAAATAGGTACGCACGATGCTAACACGGCCTGCCGGGAAGCAGAAAGCAAGCGAGGGACGGCGCGGCGGGTCCGTTTCGGGTCAGCGCGCTTGTCGGCGCTAAGCGGCGGCCAAAATTCACCCATGATTGTGTGCCATTCGTGACAGCAGGCTGGAGACAGAAGAAGGAAGATAGAGTGGCCTGAACAACGAGGTACCGATGCTAGATTTATGGTGGGCGGCACCGCTTACCGACGAACGCGCAAAAAATGTTCTGCTGTCCCTGAACCCGAATGCGGATGCAGTCAGCATTTATTCGACACTCGAGCGCTGTAAGAAGGACGCGTGGAAAGTCGGCGTGTGCCTTAACGTGTTCTTACTTCGAAATGGTGCACAAGCCGCGAATGACGCTCGGGCCGCGTGGTCGGAGATGGTGACGCACAATTCTGGCGCTGATCCGAATGTGAACTACGAACTCGATACGAAGTCGTTTGATTTGCTTGCCATCGATGTCCGCGCCGCTTGCTTAAAGCAATTGTTTTCGTATGCCCGCATGACGCACGGAAACGGGCGGGTTTTGAGAATGGGAGCTGGAGCAACATCTTAACCAAAGGAATAAAAGTCTCCACCGGGTAGCGGCCTGCAGCACTGCGCAGCGCCCTTGCGACGCCCCAAGACCGCTCACTTCTTGCGCATCCACACGCCCCACGTCACCGGTCCGGCTTCCTCATCGGCCAATGGGTGGCCCGCCAACTTGAGGACCAGTTTGATCTGACCATGATGGTAGCCCTCGTGCCAGACCATGTGCTGGAGCAGCAGGATGGGGTGGTCGTAGTGAAGGTTCATCTCCCGGCCCGCCTCGACCCTGTCCTTTACCGCGTCCCGCACCGCTTTGGCGCTGTCGTTCAGCATCCGCGCGATGCGGCCAGCGTCGCGCTCGGCCACCCACTCTTCTTCGGGCATGTCTCTGGCGAACTCGGGCGCGTCCTCGAGGACGAACACGAGTCGTACATAGTGGATATGCGTGAACAGCTCGGCGATCGAGGGACTACCCTCCATCGCCCTGGCCTCCAGCCCGCCCTCCGGCAGGGCGCGGAGCAGGTTAATCAGGATGGTGTTGTTCCGGTCCCAGGAATCCAGCAGAGCCTCAAGCAGCCGTTCGTCTGGTGTGTCCGACATATCCCTTCCCCTTGTTGATAGAAGGATTGTGACGAATTCCCGGAATCCTGTCACTTCCGCCGCCGTCGCCGATCCCCCGCCTTCTTTCCTTTCTCGCCACGCGCCACTTCTTTGCCTGGCTGGGGGCAGCGGCGCTGCGCCCCTACGAACTCAGGCGCCAGAATGCGGAGCGGAGTCCCACGTTGTTCAATGTGGCCTGGGCTTGTTGCGGCGAGAAGGGACGCCACTTGGGCGAAAGGCGGTCGCCGTACCAAGCTTTGGCCAGACGCAGACCTTGCTGGAGTGAGAAGACAGCCCCGCGCCGAAGTTTCCACATGCGGCACCAGCGGGCGACGTGCTCTTCCGACCGGAAGAGCAGCATGGTCTTTCAGGTGAAGACGATGTTCTCGTACCAGCGGGATGCTGGCACAGCGAAATGAAT
>Ga0210384_10001175_pt1 | contig 36614 bp, 33 predicted proteins | sample IncBWH2MmetaG_FD_160574 | JGI IMG/M metagenome (GOLD analysis project Ga0210384, IMG submission 160574) | Forest soil microbial communities from Barre Woods Harvard Forest LTER site, Petersham, Massachusetts, United States - Inc-BW-H-2-M | ecosystem: Environmental > Terrestrial > Soil >...
CGTGGCGCGGGACGCAAAGCCCGAGCCGGCGCTCTTCGGCGAGGCGGGCGGCTTCGTCGTGGAAGTTCCGCCGACTCGCGTGGGCGCTTTTGAAGCGGTCTGCACCGCGATGGGCGCGCGGCCGGTGGCGATCGGCGTCACCGGCGGCTCATCGCTCGCCATCGAGGGGCACTGCGACATCCCGCTCGACCGCCTCGCCGCGGCGTGGTCATCGACCCTGCGCGAGCTCTTCGACTGATATGCACGATCCGCGCGTCGCCGTACTCGTGTTTCCCGGAACGAATTCCGAAGAAGAGACGGTCGACGCATGTCGCGACGCCGGGATGGATGCCGGGTTGTTCATGTGGAGCGAGGAGCCCGCCGCGCTGCGCGCGTACGACGCATATGTACTTCCCGGAGGATTTGCGCACGAAGACCGCGTGCGCGCCGGCGCGATCGCGGCGAAAAATCCGCTCGTCACCTTGATCGTCGAGGAGGCGCAGCGCGGGAAACTCGTGCTTGGGCTTTGCAATGGCGCCCAGATACTCGCCGAAAGCGGGGTGCTCGGCGAAATCGCGATTGCTCGCAATCTGCCGGCTGGACATTTCCAATCGCGCACAGTCGACGTGGTGGTCGGCGCCGCACCGGAGCGATGCGCGTTCACGCGCGGGCTGCAGCCAGGAACCATCGTGAAAATGGCGGCGGCGCACGGCGAGGGCCGCTTTTGCGGCGACCCGTCCGTGTTCGAACGGCTCGAAGCGCGGGGGCAGATCGTCCTCACGTATGGCGGCGGAGCGTTTAATAAGTCTATGCACGCGGCTGCAGGCGTGTGCAATGAGGCCGGCAACGTCCTTGCGTTGATGCCTCACCCGGAACGTCTGGCGTGGGCGTTCAATGTGGCGTATATGAGTTCGTCGGGCAGAGGCGGCGACCCAAATCGAACCGCTGGCGCGCATGTCATCTTCCAGTGTATGGCGAACGCACTGCGCGGCACTCATACGGCGGGTATATCGCCCGTTTGATGCCGACATTTTAGCGAGGGGAAGCGCGATGATGAGAAAGCCTGCCGTAAGTATGCGATTCTGGATGGCGATATTGGCGGTTGTAGTCGGGATCTTCCGACCAATGCCGGCTCTCGCGTGCGGCTGGGACGTGTTCGCGCCAAATGTCTCCGCAGGTTTCTACAGCGTAGAGTCGCTTTCGCCGACGAGCGTTTGGGTCGTCGGTGATCGCGTCGTTTCCAGCAACGTACACCGATCATTGGCCGAGCATTGGGACGGGACAATCTGGTCCATCATCCCAAGCAGTGACGAAGGCCAGAAAGACGGCTTCTTAGGCAGTACGGCTATCGCCGCGAACGATATTTGGGCTGTCGGCAATGCAAATCTTTTAGGCTCAGTTCGACCAATGATCGAACATTGGAACGGCAGTTCGTGGTCGATTGTCGGAAATCCGAGTTTTCCAAGGTACGCAACTCTTTCCGAAGTGAGTCACGTTTCCAGCAGCGATGTCTGGGCTGTCGGGTTTTATCAGGCGTCCGATCTCCACTACCGTCCGCTGGTCGAGCACTGGAACGGCAGTTCGTGGTCGATGGTGACGACGCCAGTTGTTCCAAACGTCGATAACTACCTGATCGACGTTGCCGTCGAGAATCCAAATAGTGTTTGGGCCGTCGGCTACACGACCGACGCCAGCGGTCGCTTCCAAACGCTTACGCAGCACTGGAACGGCAGCGCGTGGTCCATCGTTCCCAGCGCCAACGGTCCGTCCGATACTCTTCTCGACGGCGTCGCGGTGTCGTCGTCAAATAATGTCTGGGCATTTGGTCAAGTCGTCGGGAGCGACGGCATTCTGCATACGCTTGCAGAACGTTGGAACGGCACCTCGTGGTCTATCTTCGCCACGCCGGACTTCAACAAGGTAGCAAATCTCTTGGCCTTTGGTTCGTCAACCGGCAATAATGACGTTTGGGCTGTGGGGGCTTACCTGACAAGCGACAATTTGTTCCATGCGCTCGTCGAACACTTCAACGGCGTGAAATGGAGCATCGTGCCTAGTCCTCTTACGAACAGCACGATCAACTGGCGGATCGATGCCAAGGCCATCTCCTCGCGCGAGGCATACGTCGTTGGATCCTTCACAGGCATCGATGGTATCATGCACCCGTTCGCCGAGCACTATCACTGCTGATACGCAGCGCACATGATTTTTGAAGCCGCGATCGATCTAACAATTCCCGACAATACCGCCTACTCGGTCCGGGTCGCGCTTGCTCAGCTCGGATACGCTGGATTGGAACGGGTCGAACGCACCGAAGTCTTCCGGTTGTCGATCGTCGACGAGCAGACTCGCGCGGAAGATATAGCGCGCGCGCTGACTCGCGCCGAGGTCCTGTTCAACCCGAATAAACATCGCCTGTCGTACGCGGTCGATGATGCGTCGAGCTTCACGATCGTCGGCGAATGGGAAGCGATCGTGGCCGACCGCGATAGCGATACGAAAAGGTTGCAACGCGTGCTATGCGAGCGCTTTGGAATTCGCGGGCTCGAGCGTCTCGATCGATCGATCGCGTGGCGGCTCTACGAAGCCGGGTGCCCGGCGTCGAAGGACAAGTTAGAGTGGGCATGCCGCGCGCTGCTCTGCAATCCGTATTCCCAGTCGTCGACCGTGCGCATGCGGCCGAATCGGACGCCGGTGGGTGATGGAGCGGTTGCTGTTGAAACGTAGGCCATGAGACGCAAATCCGCGCCAACGCCTCACATCCCGCAGCTGTTCACCATCGCAACGCTCGGCAGCCATTCGGCGCTGCAGATCCTAAAAGGCGCTAAGGACGAGGGTTTTCACACCCTAGCGGTCGTCACGCCGCAAAACGAGCGGCTCTACGCCAGCTTCAATTTCGTCGACGAAGTCATCGTCATCCCCACGTATAGCGATTTTCCGAAGCTCGAATCAGAACTCAACAAGCGCAAGGTGATCCTCGTGCCCCACGGTTCATTTGTGGCCTATCTCTCGATGGACGAGCACAAGGCCATGACGACGCCGTATTTCGGGAACAAGGCGGTGCTCGATTGGGAAGCCGACCGGCTTCGTCAACGCGAGTGGCTGCTGCGCGCCGGCTTGCGGATGCCGCGCCAATTCACGAAGGCCGCAGAGATCGACCGGCCGGTCATCGTCAAGCTGTACGGCGCGCTTGGCGGCAAAGGCTACCTGTTCGTGAAGAACACCGAAGATTTCCAGCAGCGCGCGACGCACCTCGTCGAACAGCAATTCATCATGCAGGAGTACATCATCGGCGTTCCGGTGTACATCCATTATTTCTATTCGCCGCTCACCGGCAAACTCGAGATCATGTCCATGGATCGCCGCTACGAGTCGAACGTCGACTCGCTCGGCCGCATCCCATCTGCCGATCAAGAAGGTTGGGATATCCATCCTTCGTACGTCGTCATCGGCAACCAGCCGATCTCGCTGCGCGAGTCGCTGCTGGCAGAAGCCTTCCACATGGGCGAAGCGGTCGTGCGCGTGAGCCGCGAGATCTGTCCGGACCGCGGCCTCTTCGGCGCGTTCTGCCTCGAGACGATCGTGACGCCTGAAGCAGAGTTCTTCCTGATGGAGATCTCCGCGCGTATCGTCGCCGGCACGAATCTCTTCATCGACGGTTCGCCGTACTCGTACCTCAACTATGATGAACCGATGTCCACCGGCCGCCGCATCGCGCGCGAGATCAAAAACGCGCTCTTCAGCGAGAGTCTCGACCTCGTCCTCGATCAGTCCGGCCGGATGACCTTCGACTTGCCCACGCTCGACAACCCCGCCGTCGCGATCCCCGGTCCGGGCGTGCGCGCGAATTGACTCAAGTCGGTCACGCCGCGCTCGCGGGCTATGACCGATCGCGGCTGACCATCTCATGCGTCGGTTCGCATTCCGCCCTGGACGTCTGTCTTGGAGCGCGCCGCGAAGGTCTGCGCAACCTCGTCGTCGCCGCGCGCGGCCGCGAGAAGACCTACACGAACTATTTCGGCGCGCGAGCGGATGGTTCGGGTTGCGTGGACGAGACGCTGCTCGTCGATCATTTCGCCGACATCATCAAACCCGAGGTGCAACGAGAGCTGCTTTCCCGCAACGCGATATTCGTGCCGAACCGCTCATTTGAAGTGTACGCGCGACAGAAACATGCCTACGCCGAGATCGAGCGGCTCTTCACCGCGCCGATGTTCGGCTCGCGCAAGTTGCTGCGCGCCGAAGAGCGCGACGAGCCCGCCAATCAATATGCGCTGCTGCAGAGCGCCGGCATCCGCTTTCCGCGGCGCTTCGCAACGGCCGACGAGATCGACGGTCTCGCGCTCGTCAAAGCAGCACACGCGAAAGTGTCGTTCGAGCGCGCGTTCTTTCTCGTCTCAAGCCCCGCGCATTTCCGGCGCCGCAGCGAAGAACTTGTAGCAGCCGGCGTAGTCGACGGCAAGGGTCTCGCGACGGCGGTGATCGAGGAATACGTGCTGGGCCCGACGATCAATCTGAACTTCTTCTGGTCGCCGATTTTGGGTGAGCTTGAACTACTAGGCACGGACACGCGGCGACAGACGAATATCGACGGAGTACGCAGCCTGCTTGCGGCGGATCAGGCATCGCTCGCGGCGTCATTCGCGCCGTCGATGGAAGAAGCAGGCCACATCGCCGCGACATTGACCGAATCGATGCTGGAGCAGGCGTTTGATATGGGCGATCGCTTCGTTCGCGCCGCGCGTGAAGCAGAACCGCCCGGCATCATAGGGCCGTTCGCGCTCCAGTGCGTGATCACGTCTGGCCCGCCGAAATCGTTCGTCGTCTACGACGTGAGCTTGCGCATTCCGGGATCGCCAGGTACGAAATTCACGCCGTATTCCGGCTACCGCTGGGGACGAGAGATCTCGGTCGGCGAGCGCATCGCGCGCGAGATCGTATTGGCAAGAGATTCAGGCCGGCTTGAGGACGTCTGCACATGACAAGAAAGGCGAGGGCGTGCGTATGCAAACCGTAGAGCTGACGGTCGCCGACAAATACCGGCACTACGTCAATACGTACTTCCTGAAGAAGGTCCAACCGATCATCATCGACCGCGCGGAGGGCGCGACCGTTTGGGATGAGAGTGGTCGCGCGTATGTGGACTTGTTCTCAGGGATATCCGTCGTCAACGCCGGCCACAACCGGCCTGAAGTCATCGACGCCGCAATCGCGCAGATGCGCAAACTCGTCCACTGCAACTCCTACATCTACCATAACAAACCAACCGCCGATTTCGCGGAAGCGCTCGCCTCGATCATGCCGAGCCAAGATCTGCGCGTCTCATTTTTCGGCTCGAGCGGCGCTGAAGCGATCGAAGGCGCAATGCGAATCGCCAAACAATACACGAAGCGCACGGAGTTCGTCGCGCTGGAGATGTCGTTTCACGGGCGAACCGCAGCCACGCTCAGCGTGACCGGGAATTGGAACCGCAAGAAAGGCGGCGGGCCCTACATGCCCGGCGTGGCCTTTGCTCCTGCGCCGTTCGCGTATCGCAGCGAGCATGGCGCCGACCCAGAGCGGCTTGCGCGGGAATCCGCAAACGCGATCGAACGCGTCATCGACACACAGACGTCGGGCGCGGTTGCTGCGTTCATCGCGGAGCCGGTCATGGGCGAGGGCGGCATCATCGTTCCTCCACCCAACTATTTCAAGTACGTCAAAGAGATACTCGATCGCCGCGGCATCTTGTTCATCGCGGACGAAGTGCAGAGCGGATTCGGCCGCACGGGCAAGATGCTTGCCATCGAACATTACGGCGTCGTGCCGGACATCGTCGTCACGGCCAAAGGCATCGCCGACGGATTTCCGCTCTCGGCGTTCACCACGCGCGAAGAGATCGCCAAGGCGTTCACGCCCGGCGACCATCTGTCGACGTTCGGCGGCAATCCGGTCGCGTGCGCGGCGGCTCTTGCAAATCTAGAAGTCCATCGCCGGGAACGGCTCTCCGATGGAGCGGCAGAGAAGGGCGCGCGCGCGATGACCGCGCTCCACACGCTCGCCGCCAAGCACAACAGCATCGGCGACGTGCGCGGCGCAGGATTGATGATCGGCATCGAGCTCGTCACCGATAAGAAGACAAAAACGCCGGATGCAGCGCTTGCGACAAGGATCCAGGACCAGATGCTCGCGGACGGCTTCTTGATCGGGCTTGGTGGATACCATGGGAACGTGCTGCGCCTGCAGCCGCCGCTCGTCATCTCCGATGAAGATCTCGACCGCGGCGTTCGCGCCATCGACGCGGCACTTGCGTAAAAAGGCGCTGCTGCGCCATCGCAGGAATTGAGCGACATGCAGCAAGCCACGCGGGAGGCGACACCGGCGGCGGTCGGCGCGGAGACCGTCATCATCCTCGACTTCGGCGCGCAGTACGCGCAGCTCATCGCACGGCGGGTGCGTGAAGCCCACGTCTACTCCGAGATCCTTCCTTTTGACACGCCGTGGGCGGAGATCGAGACGCGCAAACCGGGCGCTTTCATTTTGACGGGCGGCCCCGAATCGTGCATAGCACCGGGCGCGCCGCATCTCCCGAAAGAGATCCTTGAGAGCGGCAAGCCGATCCTCGGCATCTGTTACGGCATGCAGGAGCTCGCACGCATTTGCGGCGGTCGCGTTTCGCCCGGTACGACAAGCGAGTACGGTAAGGCCGACCTGAAAGTCAAGGCGGCGGATTCACAGCTGTTCGACGGCGTGAGCGATCTGACACAGGCATGGATGAGCCACACCGATACGGTGACTGAACTGCCGGCCGGATTCGTGCCGTTGGCTTCGACTGCGCACTGCGCTCTCGCCGCTGTGGGCGATCCCGAGCGCAGGATCTACGGCGTGCAATTCCATCCCGAGGTGATGCATACGACGGCCGGCCGCGTCGTGTTGGACAATTTTCTGCGCCGCATCGCCGGCTTGCGAGATCGCTGGGAGATGTCGTCGTTCGCAACGCGAGCCATCGCAGAGATCCGCCAACAGGTCGGCGATGCACGAGTGATCTGCGCGCTTTCAGGCGGCGTCGACAGCGCAGTCGCCGCCACGCTGGTCTCTCGCGCGATCGGCGATCGCCTCACGTGCATCTTCGTCGATCACGGACTGCTGCGCGAGCGCGAGGCGGAAGAAGTCGTCGAGGCGTTTCGCGACGTTATGCATCTCGACGTGATCGCCGTCGACGCGCGCACGCGATTCTTGGAGGCGCTGTCCGGCGTCAGCGATCCCGAGGAGAAGCGCAAGATCATCGGTCGCGAGTTCATCGCCGTGTTCGAAGAGCGCGCTAGGGCGATTCCCGGCGTCGAATTCCTCGTCCAAGGCACGCTTTATCCCGACGTCATCGAGAGCAAGACGGCCGGAAGCAAGAGCGGCGCGAAGATCAAGACGCACCACAATGTGGGCGGTCTGCCCGACCGCATGGCGCTGCGTCTGGTTGAGCCGCTGCGGTTGCTCTTCAAAGATGAGGTCCGCGCGCTCGGCCGAGAACTGGGACTGCCGGAGACGATCGTCGGCCGTCAGCCGTTTCCCGGTCCTGGTCTTGCCGTTCGAGTATTGGGTGCGATCACCGAAGAGCGGCTGACGGTGCTGCGGCGCGCGGACGCGATCGCGCGCGAGGAGATCCAACGGGGCGCGTCGCCCGAACCGTGGCAGTACTTCGCCGTGCTGACGCCGATCCAGAGCGTCGGCGTCATGGGCGACGGCCGCACGTACGCGGATCTCATCGCGATCCGCGCCGTGACCAGCGACGACGGCATGACCGCCGATTGGGCTCGGCTACCCTACGAGGTCTTGCAAAAGATCTCCACGCGGATCGTCAACGAGGTTCCCGGCGTGAACCGCGTGGTCTACGACATCACGTCGAAGCCGCCAGCGACGATCGAGTGGGAATGATAGATCTCGCCGCGCTCGCGGCGCCGATCGCCGACACACGCTTCCAAGACTTATTCCGGCTTACGAGCATCATCTCGCTCGTGTTCCAGATCAGCGCAACGGCGCTGATCGCGCTCGTGTCGTTCATCGTGTCGCGAGCGGTCAGGCGCGGGCTTTTCCCCTACTGGGCGAGCGGCTGGGCATGTTATACGTGCTCGCTCGTGTCCATACTATTGGCCAACCGCATTCCGGCGATCGCGCCGCCTCTGTTCTTTGGCTATTTCTTCTTCGAATACGCCGCCGTCGTGTTCATCTTCGCCGCCTGCCGCCATACAGCCGGCGCGGATCTGCCCGCCAAGCGCGTCTGGCTCGCGCTCATCCCGGCCGCCATCGTCGCGATCGTCCTTCTGGCGCTGCCGACGGTGTTTCTCTGGCGCTATACGATTCACAACGGCATTTTCGGCCTTGCTTGGGCTGCATGTCTCGTAGCGCTCTGGCCGGCACTTCGCGATCGCGCGAGCGGACCGGGCGTGCGCCTCACGGCTGTCGGTCTCGCGCTGCTTTCGCTCGACTATCTGCAACATTGCGCCTCGAACTGGTATCTCTCGGCGCAGCACGTCGCGTTGAGTCCCTACTATTATACGGTGACGTCCCTAGTGGACGGGATGTTCGAGCTCATGCTCGGCTTCGGCAGTGTCGTCGTTATCGTGGACAGGGTGCGCGCCGAGTTGGCCGAGGCGAACGAAGGCCTGCGCGTTGCGCACGATCGTACCGCGACGGCTCTGCTTCGCGATGCGTTGACCGGGGCCCTGAGCCGTTACTCATTCGAACACGAACATCGCGAAGGCGGGATAAGCGACCGGCGCGGCACGATCGTCGTGGTCGATCTCGATGGCCTCAAGCAGATCAACGATTCACTGGGTCATGCGACCGGCGATGCCGCGATTCGGGCGGTCGCGCAGGGCCTCTCCGATCTCGTGCGTGGCGAAGACAAGGTCTATCGGCTCGGCGGCGATGAGTTCGTCGTCGTGATGCCGGGCATGCCGCTCGAATTGGCGCGCAGTCGAATGCAGCGACTCGACGACGCCATCAACGCGCGCATGGAATCTGGATCCGCCTGGCTCACCGTCAGTCATGGTCTTTCAGATTTCACCGGCGAGGATATGGAAAGCGCGCTGACGGCCGCCGACGCCGCGATGTACGCCGAGAAGAGCACTCGCAAAGCAGCGCAGGAGCGCGCGTGAAAGTGCTCGTCGTCGGCTCCGGCGCGCGCGAGCATGCTCTGGCGTGGAAGCTTGCGCAATCGCCGCTCGTTGAGTCTGTGTGCGCCGCACCAGGTAATGCCGGCACCGCATCGCATGGCGAGAACTGGACCGGCGTCGCCGTCACTGCGTCGCCCACGCTCGTCGAGCGGTCGGCCGCCGAAAAGATCGGTCTTGCGGTGATCGGCCCCGAGGCGGCTCTGGCGGCGGGCGTCTCGGATGCGTTGCGCGCTGCCGGCATCCCGACTTTTGGACCGGGGCGCGCCGGCGCGAGACTCGAGTCGAGCAAGGCGTACGCCAAACAGTTCATGGCGAGAAACGGCATTCCTACCAGCCGCTTCCGCATCGCGCATGACGCGAAGCAAGCCCTCAAGCATTTGAACGAGTGGGAGTGGGGAGGCGTCGTCGTCAAAGCCGATGGTTTGGCGTCGGGCAAAGGCGTCGTCGTATGCGACACGTCAGAAGAGGCCGCTGCTCTGGTCGAAGGGTGGTATCGCGATCATCGCGTGCCCGGCGGCGGCGCCACGATCGTGTTGGAAGAGCGGTTGTCCGGTCCCGAGGCGTCGGTCATGGTCGTGACAGATGGAGAGACAGCGCACATGCTGGCGCCCGCGTGCGATTACAAGCGCGCCGGCGATGCGGATTCCGGACCGAACACGGGCGGCATGGGCGGGTATTCGCCCGCCTCGGACGTCTTAGACGAGCAGGCGCTCGCGCGCATCAGGCGCGAGGTGATCGACCCGGCGCTCGACGGCATGCGGCGCGACGGCATCGAATACCGCGGCTGCCTCTACGCGGGTCTCATGATGACCGAGCGCGGCCCGATGGTGCTCGAATTCAACGCTCGCTTCGGCGATCCGGAAACGCAAGTCGTGCTTCCGCGGCTCGAGACCGATCTCGCTGAATTGCTGCTCGCCGCAGCGACCGGAACGCTTGCGCAAACCAAGCCGCCGACATTTTCAAAAAGCGCTTGCGTGGGCGTCGTGCTCACGAGTGTCGGTTACCCTGGAACGTCGGCGCCTCTTGTCGGCCTGCCGGATGTCGAAACCTCGGCATTCTGGGGGACATCCACGCGGCGCGGCTCGGTCGTGGATTCTGTCGGCGGCCGCGTGTTGACCGTCACGGCGCTCGGTGAAAGCGTAGCCGACGCGCGCATCGCTGCCTATGAAGCCTGCTCGGCATATGTCGGCAAGCTGCCAGCGGGTGTGACGCTCGCTTTCCGCAGGGATATAGCGGCACGAGTGAAGCTCGAATGACGGGACTTTACGTGTTCGGAAGTGCAGTGCGCAATGTCACGATGACCGCACTTATGCTGTCGGCTATTGGCGCGTCTCCGGGAGCGTGCGGTCAAAGCACGGTCAGACAGAGTCCACCGGCGGCAAGTCCTGCGCCTGCGTCAACGAAATGTTGGATTTACAACGAAGTCTACCCGGCGACACGGGCTGCGTTCGAGAGCCAACACGTGTCGCGCGCGCAACAAGCTGAGATCTTGAAGTGGGCGCGGCCCGCCTCGCCCGCGCAGACGAAGTTGGTGAAGGCGGCGTCGCCCTGGGCATCTCCGCCCACGACGGCCGAAGTTGGTCTGCTCCGGTGGATGCGAATCGGATCGGACTCGTCGATCGACGTGTTCGTCGCTCGTCCACTCTTCACAGCAGACTCGTCTGGGCATAGTCCATGGATTGCTCTGAATACAAACGAGTTCATCGACCCGGTGCTTTGCGACATCGGCGCATATCCCACAGCCTAGTTCGGCGGCCTTCTGAAGAGCGGCAAGCGTCGGATTCCGCAAATGGAACGTTGACACTGCCGTGCGCATACGGTAGTGTCTAAAGTATATGGATGCCGCGCTGCCGCAAGACTGGAACGGGTACCTACCTAAGCCGCAGGGCAGCGAGGACGCGCTGCACGATGCCTGCGGAGTCTGCGGCATATTCGCTCCCGGACAGGACGTGGCGCGCGCCACGTTTTTCGCGCTCTACGCGCTCCAACATCGCGGACAGGAAAGCGCCGGAATGGCGGTTTCGGACGGTGCGACACTGCGGTGCCACAAGGAGATGGGCCTCATCTCGCAGGTGTTCGACGAAGAACATTTGAGCGCGCTTCCCGGCCATCTCTCGGTCGGCCACACCCGTTATTCCACAAGCGGTTCGTCCGTGGTCTACAACGCGCAGCCGCTGCTGACGCACTGTGATCTGGGCTGGTTCGCTCTTGCGCACAACGGCAATCTCGTCAACACCGCGGCGTTGCGCGACGGCCTCCACGACACCACAGTGCCCACGAGCAATTCAGACACCGACATCATGGCGCGCTATATCGCCTCGGAACCCGACGGCGACATGGAAGAGCGCATCGTGCGCACCATGCAGCGCAGCATCGGCGCGTTCTCGATCGTGCTCTGCACCGAGACGCAGCTCTTCGGATTCCGCGATCCGTGGGGCATACGCCCGCTTTGCTTAGGAAGGTATGCAGGCGGTTGGATGCTCGCTTCGGAGTCGTGTGCGCTTTCAACGGTCGGCGCGGAGTTCGTGCGTGAGGTAGAGCCGGGCGAAATCGTGGTGATCGACAGCGGCGGGCTGCGCAGCCGCATGGTCCCCACCGAACACAAGCGCGCCAATTGCATCTTCGAATACATCTATTTCTCGCGTCCGGATACTGTATACGCTGGTCGCGAACTGTATCTCGCACGCTATCGCATGGGTCGCGAACTCGCCAAAGAGCATGCCGTCGAAGCAGACGTCGTGATGGGCGTGCCGGATAGCGCCACTGCCGCCGCGATCGGTTACTCCGATGAGTCGGGCTTGCCGTACATCGAGGGCCTGATGAAGAACCGGTACATCGGGCGCACGTTCATCCAGCCGGACCAGCAGATCCGCGCACAAGGCGTTAAACTGAAATTCAATCCGCTGCTTGCTAATCTCAACGGGCGCCGCGTGGTACTTGTGGATGATTCGATCGTGCGCGGCACCACCACGCGCCAACTCGTCGCGCTGTTACGGCGGTCGGGTGCGAAAGAAGTGCACGTGCGAATCACGAGCCCGCCGATGCGCCATCCCTGTTTCTTGGGCGTGGACACTGCCACGTACGACCAGCTCATCGCTGCGAACATGACCGTGCCGCAGATCCGCGAGACGATCGGCGCCGATTCGTTAGGCTATCTCAGCCTCGATGGCTTGATCGCGGCCACGGAGCGCGATCGCCATGAGATGTGCACCGGCTGTTTCACGGGTAAATATCCGCAGGGCATCGACGAAGAATTAACGGACCTCGTCCGCCGCCCGACGGCAGAAGCCGCGCTCTAATCTGACCTCAGCTTCCTGCTGAATGGGCCGACGCTAGTCGGCCCATTTTACCGTACGTGGGGCGAGCCCGGCGGCTCGCCGGCGGACCATGAAGGTACGCCCTACATCCGCATTTCTTGCCAAATAGCTTTAAATGTAATATATTTAGGCTCAAAGCACTTGTCCCGGGCGGAGTAGCGAATGCGCATCGTCTGCATCGGCGGAGGTCCGGCTGGGCTCTACTTCGCCCTGCTCATGAAACGCGCGCGGCCGGATGCGTCCGTGACCGTCCTCGAGCGCAATCGCCCCGGCGACACTTTCGGCTGGGGCGTCGTCTTTTCTGACCAGACGCTCGGCAATCTGGCAATCGCCGATGAGCCAAGTTATCGCGCGATCATCGACGACTTCGTCCATTGGGACGATATCGACATCCATTTCCGCGGGCGCGTCATCACCGCCGGCGGGCAAGGCTTCTGCGGCATCGCCCGCAAGAAATTGCTCGCGATCTTGCAGCACCGGGCGCAAGAGGTCGGCGTCGACCTGCGATTTCAGACCGAAATCACGGATCTCGCCGAATTCAGTGGGGCCGACGTCGTCGTGCTCAGCGACGGCGCGAACAGCGCGATGCGGCGCCTGCACGCCGACACGTTCCAGCCGGAACTGCAAGAGCGGCGCAACCGCTACGTCTGGCTCGGCACCCATAAACGCCTCGACGCCTTCACGTTCGCGTTCGAGAAGACCGACGCGGGATGGTTTCAGATCCACGCCTATCGCTTCGATCGCGATATGGGCACGGTGATCGTCGAGACGCGCGAGGAGACGTGGCGGGCGGCCGGCCTCGAAGGAGCGGACACTCAACGCACGATCGAATTCTGCGAAGCGCTCTTCGGAAAGTATCTCGACGGCGGCGGGTTGATGAGCAACGCCGCGCACCTTGCGAGCCCGTGGCTGAAATTCGTCCAGGTGAGCAATAAGCGCTGGCACGCGGGCAATCTCGTGTTGCTCGGAGACGCCGCGCACACGGCACACTTTTCGGTTGGATCGGGCACAAAACTCGCGATGGAAGATGCGATCGTGCTCGCGCGCGAGCTCGCGGTCGGCGGCAACACGGTGAAGGCGCTCGAGAATTACGAGGCGGAGCGCCGCATCGAAGTGCTCAAACTCCAGAACGCGGCCCGCAACAGCACGGAGTGGTTCGAGAATGTAACGCGGTACGCGCGCCTCGAACCCGAACAATTCGCCTATAGCTTGCTCACGCGGAGTCAGCGCGTCGGGCACGCGAACCTCAAGATGAGAGACGAACGCTACGTAGTCGGCATTGAAGAGTGGGTCGCTCGCCGTGCAGAGACAGATGAAGCGTCCTCATTGCGCCAGCCGGAAGCCGTGCCACCGATGTTTACGCCGTTCCGCATCGGCTCGATGCGCGTCGAGAATCGCGTGGTGGTCTCGCCGATGGCCATGTACAGCGCGACGGGCGGCACCCCGAACGAGTTCCACTTCGTCCACTTCGGTTCGCGCGCGCTCGGCGGCGCGGGCTTGATCTTCACGGAGATGACATGCGTCACCGCGGATGGGCGAATTTCGCCCGGCTGTTGCGGCATGTACGATCCGGCGCACGAGACGGCATGGCGGCGCATCGTCGACTTCGTGCACGATCGCTCGAACGCGAAGTTCGCGCTCCAGCTCGGGCATGCGGGTCCGAAAGGGAGCACCCAACTCGGTTGGCAAGACGCGGACGAACCGTTACGCGAAGGCAACTGGCCGCTCATCGCACCGTCGGCGCTCGCCTGGGGCCCGGCAAATCAGGTTCCGAGGGCGATGACACGCGCGGATATGGACGCGGTCAAGGACGCATTCGTGCGCGCCGCGCAGTCTGGCGCCCGCTGCGGCTTCGATATGCTCGAACTGCACTGCGCGCACGGCTATCTGCTTTCCGCATTCATCACGCCCCTCACCAATCGACGCACCGACGAATACGGCGGTTCGTTAGAAGGCAGACTGCGGTTCCCGCTCGAGGTATTCACCGCGATGCGCGCGGTCTGGCCGCGCGAACGGCCGATGTCGGTGCGCATCTCAGCGACCGATTGGGTCGACGATGGTATCTCGGGCGAAGACTCGGTCGCGATCGCCGCCGCATTCAAAGCGGCCGGCGCGGATCTCATCGACGTCTCCGCCGGTCAGACGTCGCGAAACGCACGGCCCGTCTACGGGCGCATGTTCCAGACTCCATACGCAGACCGGATTCGCAACGAAGTGGGGATCGCCACGATGGCAGTGGGCAATATCACCGAACCCGATCAGGTCAACGGCATCATCGCGGCAGGCCGCGCGGACCTGTGCGCGCTCGCGCGTCCGCACCTCGCCGACCCCTACTGGACGCTGCACGCCGCGGCAAGTCTTGGTTACGACGGCGTTACCTGGCCCGATCAGTATCTCACGGGCCGCGACCAGCTGCTGCGAAACCTCGCGCGTGCCGCTCAAGCCGGGAGCGGCGTATGAGCGAGATACTCTCCGGCAAGCACGCGCTGATCACGGGTGGCGGCGGCGGGATCGGATCGGCCATCGCGGCGGCACTGCATGGCCTCGGCGCCCGCGTGACCATCGCCGGCCGCACGCAGGCCACACTTGATGCGAGCGCACAGCGGCTCGGCGAAGCTGCGCGCGTATTCGTCGCGCTGGCCGATGTCACCGACGAAGCCGCTGTGGCGACGATGTTCGCTAGCGCCCGCGCGGCGTTCGGCCGCATCGACATCCTGGTGAACAATGCGGGAGCCGCATTCAGCATGCCGTTCGGCAAGACCACGTTGGGCGAATGGGAGCGCATGCTCGCCGTCAATCTCACGAGCGCGTTCTTGTGCTCGCGCGAAGCATTGCCCGCGATGGTCGAAGCGCGCGACGGCCGCGTGGTAAACATCGCGAGCGTCGCTGGCCTTGTGGGCGCGCCGTACATCAGCGCATACTGCGCCGCAAAACACGGACTCGTCGGCTTGACGCGCGCGCTTGCCATGGAGGTTGCGGCGAGCGGCGTCACGGTCAACGCGGTTTGCCCGGGTTACACAGACACCGACATGGTCCGCGCCGCAACTTCGAACATCGTCGCGAAGACCGGTCGCACTGTTGAGGCGGCTCGCAAACTGCTCGTCGAGCGCAATCCTCAAGGTCGCCTTGTCCGCTCGGAGGAAGTGGCAGATGCAGTCGCCTGGCTATGTCAACCTGGCGCCTCGGCGATCACGGGGCAAGCGATCGCGGTGGCTGGCGGAGAGACGCAATGATCGCGCGCACCACCCTCGCGCGACGAGCGAGGCCGGCACAGGTCGCCGACTCCGAGTCGCGCGCCGCCGATGAACATCATCTCGCGCTGCGGGTCTGGTTGCGATTCTTGGCGTGCGCGAATATCGTGCAGAGCCGGACGCGCGTCTCGCTTCGGCAAGACTTCGACAGCACGTTGCCGCGTTTTGATCTGATGGCGCAACTCGAGCGCGCACCTGAAGGCCTGAAGATGAGCGATATCTCAAAACGCATGATGGTGACCGGCGGGAACGTCACCGGTATCACTGACCAGCTCGTCAGCGAAGGCCTTGTGAGCCGCCAGACAGCGCCGCGTGACAGGCGTGCATACGCCGTGCGCTTGACACCGGCCGGGCGCCGCGCTTTTCGCGAGATGGCTCGCGCGCACGAGCGTTGGATCGTCTCCCTGTTCGGCGGTCTGACGAAATCCGAGACTTCGCAACTTCACGCGCTGCTCGCCAAGCTCAAGCAGCATCTCACCTCGCAGCCGCATGGGGCCGTATCGTGACGGAGGCCAGCCGGATCCCAGACGCAGCGACCTATTCGGCCAAGACTTTTCGGTACGCGGTCAAGGATCGTGTTGCCATGCTCACGCTCGATCGGCCGGCGCGGAAAAATGCTTTGACGTTTGACTCGTATGCCGAGATGCGTGACCTCTTCCGCGCGCTCGCTATATCGCGAAATGTTCGGGCCGTCGTCCTCGCCGGTGCGGGCGGAAATTTCTGTTCCGGCGGTGATGTCCACGAGATCATCGCGCCGCTCCTCGATATGGAACCCGCCGAGCAGCTCGCGTTCACCACGATGACGGGCGATCTCGTAAAAGCGATGCGCGCGTGCCCGCAGCCGATCGTCGCGGCTGTGGACGGCGTCTGCGCGGGCGCGGGTGCGATCTTGGCCCTTGCGTCAGATTTGCGCTTCGGTACGTCACGGGCCAAGGTTGCATTTTTGTTCGTCAAAGTCGGGCTGGCCGGCTGTGACATGGGCGCCTGCGCGATGCTCCCCCGCGTCATCGGGTTGGGTCGCGCGGCCGAACTTCTCTACACCGGCCGGACTCTGAGCGGGGACGAGGGCGCCGCTTGGGGATTCTTCAATACGATATGCGAGCCCGAGCGGCTGCTCGACGCGGCGACGACTTTGGCCAGCGAGCTTGCTAACGGACCAGCGGCCGCGCATGCGCTGACAAAGAAGATGCTGCACTCCGAATGGGCGCTGCCGCTGGACGCCGCGATCGATGCGGAAGCGCAAGCGCAGGCGCAGTGCATGCGCGGCAACGATTTCCGCAGGGCGTACGAAGCATTTGCGGCAAAGCGCGTGCCCGTGTTCGAAGGAGACTGATGAGCGACACGAGTTACCGGACGTGGCCGTTCTTCGACGATGCGCACCGTCGCTTAGCCGAATCGGCTGACGCATGGGCGACCGAGCATCTCACCTCGGTCGAAAGCGTCACGGCTGCGACGGTGCACGCGACATGCCGTCGATTCGTGGCACTCTTCGGCAAGGCAGGATGGCTTCGCTACTGCGTGCCTCAGGAGTTCGGCGGTACCGCCGAGGGCATCGACACGCGCTCGATCTGTCTCATCCGCGAGGCGTTCGCGCGCCGCGATGCGCTTGGCGAATTCGCGTTCGCGATGCAGGGCCTCGGCAGTCACCCCATTTCGATGTTCGGCGGCGATGAGGTAAAACGCCGCTATCTGCCGCGCGTCGTCACCGGCGACGCCATCGCGGCGTTCGCAATATCCGAGCGCGACGCAGGCACGGACGTCGGCGCGCTCGCGACGAAGGCGAAGCGCGAAGGCGATCGCTACATCTTGGACGGCGAGAAGACGTGGATATCCAACGGCGGCATCGCCGACTTCTACGTCGTCTTTGCCCGCACCGGCGAGGCGCCTGGCAACAAGGGTTTGAGCGCCTTTGTCGTGGATGCGACGGCGCGCGGTCTGCGTGTCGCCGAGCGCATCGACGTCATGGCCCCGCACCCATTGGCCACGCTGCGGTTCGAAAGCTGCAGCGTTCCGGCGAGCGACATGCTCGGCGAACCCGGCGAAGGCTTCGCCATAGCCATGCGGACGCTCGACGCGTTTCGACCAACGGTTGCGGCGGCAGCTCTCGGTATGGCGCGCCGCGCGCTCGACGAAGCGATCGATCATGCCGCGCAACGCGAGATGTTCGGGTCGAAACTCATCGACTTCCAGCTGACGCAGGCAGCGATCGCCGACATGGCGACCGGCGTAGACGCGAGCGCACTTTTGACGTATCGCGCGGCTTGGACGCGCGACGTACTCGCGCAACAAGGCACCCGCGAATCGGCCATGGCGAAATTCACAGCCACCGAGACCGCGCAAACCGTGATCGACCGTGCGCTCCAGCTGTTCGGCGGAGCGGGGCTCGTCAGCGGCCATATCGTCGAGCGCCTCTACCGCGAGATCCGCGCGCTCCGCATCTACGAAGGCGCGACCGAGGTGCAGAAGCTCGTAGTGGCGCGCGAAACACTACGCGCCGCGCGCGGCACAGCTGCGCCGCCGGCCGCAGCGCGTTGATGGGGCGCAGCGCGCACGTCGACCGCTTCGCGGCCGACCACCTTCCGCCGAAAGATCGGTGGCCCGAATTCATCTTCGAACTGCCGGAACTTCACTATCCTGAACAGTTGAATTGCGCACCGCGTCTGCTCGATTCGCACGTCGCTGCCGGCCGCGGCGAGCGCCCGGCGATCGTGGACGCCGCCGGTACGCGGACGTACGCTCAACTGTTGGACGACGCGAATCGGATAGCAAGCGTGCTGCGCAACGATCTCGGGCTTGTGCCAGGAGCTAGAGTGTTGATCCGCGGCTTCAACAACGCGGTCTTCGCCGCAAGCTGGCTCGGCGTGGTCAAGGCGGGCTGCATCGCGGTGTCAACCATGCCGTTGCTACGCACCAAAGAACTCACCGAGGTGATCGAAAAGGCGCAGGTAGGCGCGGCGATCTGCGATCGCCGGCTCGCAGATGAGTTCGACCGTGCTGCACAAGCCTGCCCTTCGATGCAACAGGTCGTCTACAGCCACGACGATGGCACAGATGGTTTAACCGCTCGGATGCACCGCCAGTCGGGAGCGCCGGTCAATGCCGATACCGCCGCGGACGATGTCTGCATGATCGCATTCACCTCCGGCACCACTGGCAAGCCGAAGGGCACGATGCACTTCCACCGCGACGTCCTCGCGGTCTGCGACACGTTCTCCGCCAAACTGACCAAGCCGCGCATCGACGACGTCTTCATGGGTTCGCCGCCGCTCGCGTTCACGTTTGGGTTGGGTGGCGTCTTGCTCTTTCCACTGCACGCGGGCGCATCGGTGGTCATGCTCGAGAAGCCCACTCCGGATGCGATGCTCGAAGCGATCGCTCGCGAGCGTGTCACGACGGTCTACACGGCTCCAACGGCGTATCGTGCGATGACGCCGCTCGTCGCCGGCTACGGCGTGACGTCGCTGCACACATGTGTGTCGGCCGGCGAAACACTGCCGCTCGCTACTCGCGCGGGGTGGCAAGAGAAGACCGGCATCAAGATCATCGACGGCATCGGGTCCACAGAAATGCTGCACATCTTCATCGCCGCGGCCGGAGATGATATCCGCCCCGGCGCCACCGGCAAACCGGTTCCCGGCTACAAGGCTTGCGTTTTGGGCGACGACGAGAAGCCGGTGCGTAACGGTACGGTCGGTCGGCTTGCGGTCAAAGGGCCCACGGGATGCCGCTATCTGGCTGACGATCGTCAGCTCCAATACGTCTCGGGCGGCTGGAATCTCACCGGCGATTCGTACATCGAAGACGATGACGGTTATTTCTACTATCAGGCACGCAGCGACGACATGATAATCTCAGCCGGCTATAACATAGCGGGTCCGGAGGTCGAGTCCGCGCTGCTCTCGCACGTCGACGTTCTCGAGTGCGCGGTCGTCGGGGTGCCCGACGAGGATCGCGGCCAGATCGTCCAAGCGTTCGTCGTCTTGCGCGACGGCATCGTCGGCGATGACGCGCTCGCCAAGCGCCTACAGGATCACGTAAAAGCCGAGATCGCACCGTACAAGTATCCGCGCCGCGTCGCGTTTTTGCCGGCGCTGCCGCGCACGGAAACGGGCAAACTGCAGCGCTTCAAACTGCGCCAGGGGACATGAGATGAAGATCCTTACGCCTGCCGGCCTCACCGAGTCTAGAGGATACGCGCACGGCGTTTCCTGCGACGGCACGCTCGTCTTCGTCAGCGGTCAGATCGGCTGGAACGATGCGCGCGCTTTCACGGCGTCGGACATCGCGGGCCAAGTGCGTCAGGCGCTCACGAACGTCGTGCGCGTCCTCGCCGTGGCTAGCGCGCGCCCCCACCACATTGCTCGCATGACGTGGTACGTGACGGACAAACAAGCCTACCTCGCCGCACAAAACGATATCGGCGTGGCATACCGCGAGGTGATCGGCCGCCATTATCCCGCGATGTCGGTGGTGGAAGTCCGCGCGCTGCTGGAAGACGCGGCGTTGGTCGAGATCGAGGCGACGGCTGTGGTTCCGCGATGAGCGCTTTTGCCTGGGAAGATCCGCTGCGCTTTGACGCGCTTCTGCACGACGACGAGCGCCACGTTCGCGATGCTGCGCGCGCGTATTGTCAAGAGAAGCTCTTCCCGCGGGTGTTGGAAGCGAATCGTCACGAGCGTTTCGACCGCGACATACTGCGCGAAATGGGCGCGCTTGGATTTCTCGGATCCACCATCGAGGGCTACGGCTGTGCGGGCGTGAGCCACGTGTGCTACGGGCTGATCGCACGCGAAGTGGAGCGAGTGGACAGCGGCTATCGGTCTGCGATGAGCGTGCAGTCGAGCCTCGTGATGCACCCCATCCATGCGTACGGAACGGAAGAGCAGAGAGCGCGGCTGCTGCCGGGCCTCGCGCGCGGCGAACTCGTCGGCTGCTTTGGGCTCACCGAACCCGACCACGGCTCAGACCCGGCGAGCATGGTCACGCGCGCGCGCAAGACGTCCGGCGGTTACAAGGTCAGCGGCGCCAAGACGTGGATCACGAACTCGCCGATCGCCGATGTGTTTGTCGTCTGGGCGAAAGACGACGCGGACGTCATCCGCGGATTCATCCTTGAAAAGGGCATGAAAGGCTTGCAGGCGCCGCCGATCCAGGGGAAGTTCAGCTTGCGAGCGTCGAGCACGGGCGAGATCAGCATGGACGACGTCTTCGTCCCCGACGCGAACTATCTGCCCGGAGCCGCCGGCCTTGCGGGTCCGTTCGGCTGTCTGAACAAGGCGCGCTACGGAATCGCGTGGGGCGCGCTCGGCGCGGCCGAGTTCTGCTGGCATGCGGCGCGCAAGTACGTGCTCGAGCGCTTGCAATTCGGCAGGCCGCTGGCGGCGACGCAGCTCATACAAGTGAAACTTGCTGACATGCAGACGGAGATCACACTCGGACTTCACGCCGTCTTGCGGCTCGGCCGGCTATTCGATCAGGGCGAAGCGGCTCCGGAGATGGTGTCGATGCTCAAGCGGAATTCGTGCGGCAAATCTCTGGAGATCGCGCGGACCGCGCGCGACATGCACGGCGGAAACGGGATCTCCGACGAGTTCCACGTGATCCGCCACGTGATGAATCTCGAAGCGGTCAACACGTACGAGGGTACGCACGACATCCACGCGTTGATCCTCGGCCGCGCGCAGACGGGCATACAAGCGTTCAATTGATCCGGGCGGACGCGTCGTCCGAATCAATATTCGAGCTAGCCGCCGCCGGAGTCGTCCACCGGCGCTTCCGGTTCGGGTGCCGGCTCCGAGTAGGAGTCGGATGACGTATCAGACGACGCATAGTTCGCGTCGTCCTGGGCTTGCGCTGCTGCAGCCTCTTGGTCGGCCTGATTGTACTGCGCGTCTTGCTGCGCTTGAGCTGCGTCGTTCTCGGCCTGCTGCTGCGCGTACTGCGCGTCTTCGACCGCGGCCTGCGCCTGATCTTTGTCGTCCTGCTCGCTGGCCTGGGCAGAATCGAGGCCCCATGTCATACATTCTGAATAATAATCAGAGCCCGAATCGTAGTGGTTGCCGCAGTTCTGCGAGAGTTGCGCGTACGCGTCGCCTGTCGGTTGCGGCGCTGGTTCTTCCATCGCCGTCGTCAGGTTCGCAAGTTCGGGCTGCCACTGCGGTACGTCGCGGTTCTGGTTCACCCACGAGATGAGCCACGCCCTATTCTCTTTCGCAAGCGCGAGATCAGGGGAGTAGTGCAGAGCCATCGCATAGTCGGCGAACGCTCCGCGGACGTCCCCGACCATCTGGCGCGCGTAGCCGCGGTTATTGTACGCCATCGCGTAGCCAGGAACGTACTTGATCGCGGCTGACGCGTCGGCGATGCCATCGCGGAAGTCGCCCTGATTTATATTCGTCCTGCTTCGGTCGACGAACGCCTCTGCGAAACGCGGCGCGAGGTGGATCGCACGCGTGCAATCGTACATCGCGTCGCTGTAGTCCGCGACGTCGTTGTAGGCGTCGCAGCGCTGATCGAAGAGCCACGCGTCGTTCGAGTCGAGATGGAGCGCGGTCGAAAAATCCGCGATGGCATCATTGTAGTCACGCAGGTTCGACTCGGCAACGCCGCGATCGGCATACGCCAAGGGATAACGGCGTGCGATGCGCAGCGCCGTGTTGAAGTCGTCGATCGACTGGCGCGAGTTGCCGGTTTGGACGCGCGACCAGCCCAACAGTGTGTAGGCCTGCGCCGTGCGCGCGCCCTCACCGATCGCCCTCGCGTATTCGAGGATCGCGTCGTGATAGCGGCCAGTCTGCGCATACGAGAATCCGATATTCAATCGAGCCAACGCGGAGGACGGCTTCAGCGCTAGGGCGGCACGTTCATCAGCGAGCGCGGAGCTGTAGTCGGCGACGTATTCGTCGGCGATTCCGCCGTAGAGCTCCGAATAGTAGCGCGTCAGCGACGCGAGAGGAGCGCCTGCGTCGGCTTTGCTCCGAGCGGCGCGGAAATCGGCGATCACCGCGCGATATTGACCGAGGCGATACTCTACTGCGCCTCTATCGTAGAGGGCGACAGCCGAATCCGGGTCCGCGGACAGCGCGGCGTTGTAATCCGCGAGCGCACCGTGCGCGTCGCCGCGATTCATCTTCGCCAGCCCGCTTGCGATGAGTGGAGCCGCTTTGTCACGCGCGGCTTTCGCCGCGGCGGTGGAGTTGGCGCTGTGCGCGCAGCCGGAGGCAAAGAGCGAAGCAGCGAGTGCGCTTACGAGCAACGCTCGACCAGTGTTTATCATGCGAACGAGTTGGGCCGGCATAAAGCCGGCCCCTTCAGGGAGGTCTCGGCCGCTTCAAAAATAGTCCGAAGGGGCCGACGCCAGTCGGCCCGAGCGAACAAAAACGTGGGCCGACTAGCGTCGGCCCCTTCAGTTGGCTAGGACCGGCGGAAGCGCGCGTGGGCCTTTTCGTCCGCCTTGCCGTTGAGGCGGAGCGTCGGTAGGAGCTCTGCGAGACGAACGAGTGGGCGCAATCCCACGCCCGTTGGGCCCTTTGCGAGGTGCCCGTGATCCTTATCGGTCGTAGACGTCCCTGCGATATCGAGATGGATCCAAGGTCTGTCGTCGACGAATTCCTTGATGAACATCGCACCGAAAATAGTGCCGGCAGGCCGGCCGCCGCTGTTCTTCATGTCGGCGATCGGGCTGCGGATCAGGTCGGCGTATTCCGGATACAACGGCAATTCCCAGTAGCGCTCGTCGTACCGGTCGGCGGCGGCGTGGAACGCGTCGACAAACGCGCGGTCGTTGGAGAGCACGCCTGTCGTGGTATTACCGAGCGCGACCACAACCGCGCCGGTCAGCGTTGCGATATCCACAAGCCGATTCGCCCCGAGCTTGCGAGCATAGCATAGTCCATCTGCCAGTACGAGACGGCCCTCTGCGTCGGTATTGATCACTTCGATGCTCTTGCCGTTCATCGCGCGCACGACGTCACCGGGTTTCGTCGCCTTGCCCGACGGCATGTTCTCCGTCGCGCAGATGACCGCGGTGACGTTGACCTTCGGTTTCAGTTGAGCGATCGCCGCCATGGCCGCGATGACTGTGGCGCCGCCTGCCATGTCGCCCTTCATCGCATCCATGTCTTGCGCAGGCTTGAGCGAGATGCCGCCGGTGTCGAACGTGATGCCCTTGCCGACGAGTCCGAGAATGTCTTTGCTCTTCTTGTTCCCTCGATATTCGATCGCGATCATCTTGGGCGGCTCGTCGCTGCCGGCGGCGACGGAAAGCATCGAGCCCATGCCGAGCTTCTTCATGTCGGCGCGCTCGAGCACGTGGAACTTCATGCCGAATTCTTTGGCGATCTCCTTCGCGCGTTTGGCCATCACTGACGGCGTCATGTCGTTCGAAGGCGTGTTGACGAGACGCCGGGCGATATTGGCGGCATCGCCCATGACGATGCCCCTGTTCACCCCTGATTTAAGCGCCCGCACCGCGCCGGCTTTTGTGGCGACGAGCGTGACGGATTTCACCGCGTCCGTGTGCGTCTCGCGCTTGCTTCTGTACGATGCCGGATCGAACGTGGCCATGACGGCGCCTTCGGCCGCGAGTTCTCCTGCGGCCTCGAGATCGGACGCCTTGAGCTCCGGCAACGCGAACACGATAGATGAAAGACCACGCCGGGCCGCGGCTCGCACGCCCGCACCGACCGCTGCCGTCAGCGCGGATGGCGAAAATTCTGCCTCCGGCCCAAGCCCGACGAGGATCAGTCGCTTCGCGGGCAGCCCGCCCGAGATCGGGACCACGATTTCTTCGCCGCGCCGGCCTTTGAACTCGTTCGAACGGCGAAGGTCTGTGACGACACCATTGAGGCTCTTGTCGACCGAACGCGCAGCGGCGGGCAGATCGCCATCGGCATGTAGGCTCAAGACGAGGGCGTCAGCGTGCACGGCCTCCGGCTTGCCGGAGGTGACGGTGATTTTCATCGGTGTTGGAAGTCCTTTCGGAAGCCGGCGCGCGAAGCGAAGGCCGATTCGTAAATTTCGATGGTCGCGAACCCCACGAATTTCGCCGCAGGGCGGATTCCGACCTGGGGATAATCCCAAGCGAACCGCCGTCTAATTCTTATGGATTACCTGCCGGAGGGCTAACCGTGGCGAACAAGACCGCGCTCGGATGCGGCGCACTCATCATCATCCTAGCGCTTATCACAGCCGCCGGCGCAGCCGGAGCATATAACAATCTCGTCACGCTAGATCAGGCGACGCAAGCGCAGTGGGGACAGGTCGAAAACGTCTACCAGCGGCGAGCGGATCTCATACCGAACCTCGTCGCGACGGTCAAAGGTGTCGCGAACTTCGAGAAGAGCACGTATATCGCCGTCGCCGAAGCGCGCTCGAAAGTGGGTCAAGTCACTGCCGGCGGCACGGCCGGCATCACGAGCGACCCCCGCGCTTTCGCGCAGTTTCAGCAAGCGCAGGATGGGCTGACGTCTGCGCTCTCGCGTCTGCTCGTCACCGTGGAGCGGTATCCCGATCTCAAAGCGAACGAGAATTTCTTGACGCTTCAGGCGCAGTTGGAAGGCACGGAGAACCGGATAGCCGTCGAGCGCATGCGCTACAACGAACAGGCGCAGGCCTTCAACACGCTGCGCCAGAGCTTCCCCACCGTATTCTTCGCCAATTTCTTCGGCTCGCGTTTCGCGGAGAAACCGTACTTCCAGTCGCAAAGCGGCGCCGAGAATGCGCCGAAGGTGACATTCTAGCGCGTGAGATCGACCGCTGTCCGGACATGGATCGCGCTGTTCGCAGCCATCGCGATGTGCGGCGGCGCGCTCGCTGCGCGCGCTGCCTTGCAGCCAGCTCCTCCCGCCCCCACACGCTGGGTCACAGATCTTAGCGGATTCATTTCGGAACAGACCCGAGCGACGTTGGACGCCGACCTGCAAGCGTACGAACGTCGCACCGGGCACCAAGTACTCGTCTATATCGGCACGACGACCGCCGACGTGCCCCTCGAAGACTACACGATCAATGCGTTCACCGCGTGGAAAGTGGGGCGCAAAGGACTCGATGACGGTCTCGTCCTTTTCGTGTTTCCGCAAGACCGCACGTTGCGCATCGAGGTGGGCTACGGACTAGAGTCTTCCGTGACGGACGCATCTGCGTCCCAGATCATCCGCGACGTGATCACGCCGACGATCAAGGCGGGCGACAACGACGCGGCGATCACAAACGGCGTCGCACAACTGCTCGCCTTGATCGACGGCAGCCCGGCACCGGAGATGAACGGCGTGCCGGTCCAGCCGCTCGGCGACGACAACGGCTCTTCGGATACTTCGTTCAACCCGGTAGCGGCCGCGATCTTTGGGTTCATCATCATCGGCTTCATCTTGTTGTTCATCCGCAGCCCGGCCATGGCCATGTGGCTGCTTTTCAGCATCCTCGGCGGCGGTCGCGGCGGCGGATCATCGAGCGGAGGGTATTCCGGCGGTGGCGGATTCTCCGGAGGCGGCGGTATGGGCGGCGGCGGAGGCGCTTCGGGATCATGGTGAAACATTTCGTACACCGCAGATTGGTGCGGCATATCGATACCAAACGCATCGAGTCGGCCATCGCCGCGGCGGAGCGGCGCACGTCCGCGCCGATACACGTCTCGCTGGCTCCACATTTCTGGGGAGAACTGAGAAAGACGGCGGAGCGCGCCTTCGATCGCCTCGGGTTAACCGCCACGCCCGAACGAAACGGGATCCTGTTCTTCGTCGCGCCGACTCGGCGCGAGTTCGTCGTGCTGGGCGACGTCGGCATCCACCAACACGTCGGTCAAGATTTCTGGGACCACGTGGCAGCCGCCGTTTCGTCGCGCATCAAGCAGGGCGACCTCACCGATGGATTGGTGCACGGCATAGAAACGGTTACCGACGAACTCGAACGGCGATTTCCAAAAGTCGCAAGCTAAATGACGAGCGTCGGCACCTACCGAACGTGACGGCATGACCGACCGCTACGCCGCAGCAGGCGTGAACATCACCGCCGGAAACGAGGCGGTGGCGCGCTATCGCGAGATCGCGGCGCGCGGCCGAGATCCGCGCATCCTCGACGGTATCGGCGGATTCGGCGGCTGCTTCGATTTCCGCGGCTATCGCGATCCGGTGCTCGTCGCAAGCACTGACGGCGTCGGCACGAAAGTGCTCGTCGCGGCAGCGCTCCACCGCTACGACACGGTCGGCCAAGACCTCGTCAATCATTGCGTGAACGATATCCTCTGCGTCAACGCGCAGCCACTGTTCTTCCTCGACTATTACGCCGTCGGCAGGCTCGACCCGGATGTCGCGGCGCAAGTCGTCGGCGGCGTCGCTAAGGCGTGCAAGGAGAATGGCGCGGCGTTGCTCGGCGGCGAAACAGCCGAGATGCCGGGCGTCTACGCTGAGACGCACTTCGATATCGCCGGAACGATCGTGGGTGCGGTAGAACGCGATAAGCTCGCGGATCCGTCGACCGTCATCGCGGGCGACGCCATCATCGCGTTGCCCGCGAACGGTCTGCACACGAATGGCTACTCGCTGGCGCGCAGCGTCCTCCAACCCGAACGCTGGCGTGAACGAATGATAGGCTCGGAGCAGACGATCGGCGACGCACTGCTCGCTGTGCATCCGAGCTATCTTCGATATGTTCGCGCGGTGCAAGACGCGGGTGTGATCATCAAAGCGATGGCGCACATCACGGGCGGCGGGTTGATTGAAAACATGCCGCGCATCCTGCCCGAACATCTCGCGGCGCGCTTCGATCGCTCCGCCTGGTCCGTCCCCGCCATCGCAGCGCTGATCGCGCGCTCTGCCGGACTTTCAGTAGAAGAGGCGCACCGCACGTTGAATATGGGCGTCGGATTCTGCATCGTCGTTTCGGCCGCCGACAAAAACGCTGCGCTCGCCGCGGCGCGCGGCGCGCTGAGCGAACACCCGGTCACTGATGCGTCCGGCGCCACGGCTTCAGTCGTTGGCGAAGTCGAACCCCGCCACGCCTGCGGACCGGCGGTCATCATCGCGTGAACCAGACGTCCGCCGCCGCCACCACCCGCGATCGGCGAGTCCCGACCGCGGTGTTCGTCTCCGGCGCCGGCACCAATCTGCAACACGTGATCGATCTCGCGGCTGCGGGTGCGTTGCCCCTCGATGTTCGGCTGGTCGTCTCAAACGCGCGCGAAGCATTTGCGGTTGAGCGCGCCTCGCAGGCCAGCATCCCCGTTCTCATCGCGCCGTTCGATCGGCATGCCGAATCGCGAGCGGAATACGGCGCGCGTCTGGCCGCCGACGTGCGCGGGCGCGGCATCGAGCTCGTGCTGCTCCTCGGCTGGATGCACGTGCTTGACGCATCGTTCGTCAATGCGGGTTTTGCGGGCATCCTCAACCTGCATCCGGCGTTTCTTCCCGACGATCCCCAGGCAGACGACGTCATGCTCCCCGATGGAAGCGTGTCTCCCGTTTTTCGCGGCGCCCATGCGCTCCGCGATGCCCTCTCGTACGGCGCGCCGTCAACGGGCGCGAGCCTGATCCAGATCACGGCCGAGGTCGACCGGGGGCCGGTGCTTGCCCGCCGCGTGTGTGCGCTACTCGCGGGGGATGACGAAAAAAAAGCGCTCGAGCGTCTGCATGACGTCGAGCGCGAGGTGATCGCCGAAGGCGTCAGCACATGGCTGACGGCGGCTGCCTACTTGTAGTTCGGCGGGAAGATGTACGTCGGCGGCGTTACGATGGGCGAGCCCACTTCAAGCGTGATCTCTAGAAACGGGCTGAATTGAATCGTGCGTGGATCGACCGATTGCTGGACGCCGTTGATGAACACGGTGACCTTGCCGATGTAGCCGGCGACGTCCGATGGGCTGAGCGGCTCGCCCCATTCGTAGAAGTAATCGTGAAGATCGTAGAATCGCGACGTCGGGGCCTCCATGTGGACGATGCCCGTCTCGTCGTGCGTGTGCAACCAGTAGAAGCAGTCGGCGTGGTAGATGTAGTTCCCATGGGCAGGATTCTTCATACCCGTGCCGCGCGGAATCGCGATCTGTTCACCGTTGACGAAGAGCGACAGATGCACGTGGTGGTGGAAAGTCGCTAAAAGCGATTTCGCGCACCGGATGCCGTTGACGACCTGACCTTGACCGCCGGTCGACGTATCGCCCTCGGGGAAGACATCGGTCCCGATGGTCGTGCCGGGGACGAGTTGGATCGGCGATGCAGTCGCGGCGGGCTGCGCAACCTTCTGCGAGCTTCCGACCGGACTGTGCAGCGCTGGCGTCACGGAGTTTTGGCCACCGCACGATGCGACGGCGAATAGCGCCGCGGCGATCGCGCTTGCTCCGATGAGCGACCCGAAACGTTGATAGAAAGACGACATTCGCGCTCTCCTTCGCGGATGGTAGCTTACAAATCCGCTTCGGGCACACGCACGTCATCACCCGCCGCTATGGAGGCGCATCACTCCCTGTAACGCAAATCATACTTTCATGAAAGACACAGTTAGCGGTTGGGTCCGCAGGACCAAGATCGTCGCGACGCTCGGTCCCGCTAGCAACGACCAAGCCACCGTCCGCCGGCTCGTCGCAGCGGGCGTCGACGTTTTTAGAGTGAATTTTTCCCATGCGTCCCATGAGAACTTCGCCCTATCGCTCGATCTCGTGCGCACTGCGGCGCGACAAGCGGATCGACACGTCGCTGTTCTTGCAGATCTTCAGGGTCCCAAATTGCGCATCGGCGATCTCGTGGACGGTCGTCCGATCACGCTGGCGGACGGCGACGAATTCGAGATCACGACGCTTGCGAGAATCGGCGACGCGCGTTGCGTCAGCACGCCATACACCGCTCTCGCGCGCGATGTGCGCGCAGGTGACCGCATTCTGCTCGACGATGGGAATCTCGAATTGCGCGTGATCAGCACGACGGGCACCGCGGTAAAAACGGTTGTCGTCCACGGCGGCCTGCTCGGCGAACACAAAGGCATCAATCTCCCCGGCGTCAACGTCTCGTCGCCCGCGCTCACCGAAAAGGATCGCGTCGATCTCGCGTATGCCGTGAAACTCGGCGCAGACTTTATCGCGCTCTCGTTCGTGCGCCACCCGCACGACGTCGACGACGCGAAGAACGCAGTCCGCGAAGCGGGCGGCGACACTCCCGTGTTCGCGAAGATCGAGAAGCCGGAAGCCATCGAACGGCTTGACGAGATTCTAGATCGCTCGGACGGCGCGATGGTGGCGCGCGGAGATCTCGGCGTGGAGATGGCTCCCGAGCGCGTGCCGACGATGCAAAAGCACATCATCACGAAAGCTGGCGAGCATCTCATCCCCGTCATCACGGCGACGCAGATGCTCGAATCGATGATCCACAGTCCGCGACCGACGCGTGCCGAGGCGTCGGACGTGGCGAACGCGATCATCGACGGCAGCGACGGGATCATGCTGTCCGGCGAAACAGCGTCTGGCGAGTATCCTGTGGAAGCGGTAGAGACCATGGTGCGAATAGCGCGCGAGGCGGAGACGGCCTTTCCGCCCCGCGAGCGCCGGCGCCGCCGCGTGCGTGAAGATTCGCACGCTATCGCCAACGCCGCGTGTCATATAGCCGAACACATGGACGTGAGAGCGATCGCGGCATTCACGCGCTCGGGTTTTTCCGCGCGCATCGTGAGCAAAGACAAACCGCCGGTTCCAGTATATGCGTACGTGCCGGACGAAATCGTCGCACGCCGGCTGGCTACGGACTGGGGTGTGTTCGCCACAGTGACGGATTTCGACCGGACGACGGAAGAGATGATGGAGGCGGTTGAAGCCGACCTGCTCGCGCGCGACGTCATCCAACACGGCGAGGCTGCGATCGTCGTCGGCGGCACGCCGCTCGGCGTGCGCGGGCGTACGAATTTCCTGAAGATCATGCGCGCCGGCGAGGGCAAGGATAACGGCGCACCGGCTTAAGCTGTCACCATTCAGCCCTGTTTCGTGACCGGCGCTTGCATACGACGGATGATCCTCGGGATCAGCCAACGTGGCGAGAATCGCTCGAGCGCGATAAGCACCTGATTGCGCAACCCTGGTATCACGAGCATTTGGCCGCGCAGCATCGCGGCGACGCCGTCTCGCGCAACAGCTGCGCTATCCAAGACATTGCCTTGGAAGAGTTTGGAATCGTCGAGTCCGCCTCGCTTTTGAAATCCGGTTCGCGTGGCACCTGGGCAGAGCGCGGTAACGGTGACGCCTGTGCCACGGACTTCCTCCGCGATCGCCTCGCTGAAATGCAGCACATAGGCCTTGCTTGCGTAGTAGACCGCCATCAAGGGTCCGGGCTGGAACGCCGCGGTAGAGGCGACGTTGAGGATACGGCCTCTGCCGCGTTTCAACATCCCCGGAAGAAAGAGTCTGGTCAGGTGCGTGAGTGCGACGACATTGACTTGCAGCAGGTCGAGGCCCGTCCGCGTGTCGCCATCGGCGAACGGCCCATACATGGCAAACCCAGCGTTATTGATGAGGACGTCCACCACGTGGCCGGTGGCGGCGACGGCATCGTAGAGCTCGCTCGGCGCGTCAGCAAGAGCAAGATCGTAAGAGAAAGCGTAGGTGTGGATGCCGTGGGCCGATGAGAGTTCGGCCGCAATGCGCTCGAGGGCGTCGCGCGACCTCGCCGTGAGTATGAGATCGAAGCCTTTGGCCGCAAGATCGCGCGCGATATCGAGCCCGATACCGCTCGACGCGCCGGTGACGAGCGCGCACAGACGATTCATCCGTTTACCATGCGAAGTTCGGGTCGGCGCGCAGCTCGTCAGGACTCACCCGCGCGAGATCGCCGCGGTAGTAGGCGGCGCAGGCGATCATCGCGGCATTATCCGTGCAGTAGGCGAGCGGCGGCACGAGGACGCGTAACCCTTCGGCCTCGCCGAGCCTGCGAAGCTGCGACCGTAGCATTGAGTTTGCCGATACGCCGCCGGCCAGTGCGATAGTCCTCACACCAAGTGCGCGTGCGGCGCGCAGCGTCTTTGCGCACAAGACGTCAACCACGGCGGCTTGAAAACTGGCGGCGACGTCGGCGGCCCGCGTCTGCGCATCTTCGGGATTCGCGTCGAGATGATAGCGCACGGATGTCTTGAGTCCGGAGAACGAGAAGTCGAATGTGGAATCGTCCATGAGCGCGCGCGGGAATCGGAACGCGCGCGGGTCCCCATCGCGCGCGAGTGCATCGAGCAGCGGACCGCCGGGGAATCCCAAGCCGAGCAGCCTAGCAACCTTGTCGTATGCCTCGCCTGCCGCATCGTCGAGCGTTCGACCGATGACGCGGTGACGTCCGGGTTCTTGAACCTCGATGAGATCGGTGTGCCCGCCGGATACCACGAGACAGACGAAGGGCGTCTGCGGCAGTGCGCGGTCGGGTTCGTCCGGGTCTGTGAGATAGTTCGCGAACAGATGACCGTGCAGGTGATTGATCGCGAATGCGGGCAGGTCGCGCGCGTAGGCTAGCCCCTGCGCCGCGGCCACGCCGACCACGAGCGACCCCGCGAGACCTGGTCCGCACGTGACGGCGACACCGTCGATATCGTCAAACGTGCGATTGGCGCGCGCAAGCGCTGCTTCGATAACCGCGTTCAACGTCTCGACATGTTTGCGGCTGGCGATCTCGGGCACGACGCCGCCGTATTCACGGTGGAATTCGTCTTGGCTGGCGAGAACGTTCGACTCTGCGATCCGACCATCCATGACTACCGCCGCGGCCGTGTCGTCGCATGAGGTTTCGATGCCGAGCAAACGCATAGGTTTCCGATTCGAGAGACGCCCATCGTGACCTTGACAGCGCGATCTTCAGATTTCGTTCGCGCCGGTTGGCTTTCGATCGTATTGCTCGTTGCGACCCTGCCGCACGTGCTTGAAGATTTCGAATTCCGCGAGCCTGCGCGTTTCGGGATAGCCGTCTGGGTGGCAGTGACGGTGCTCTGCGCGGCGTACGCGGTGCAGATCTTCGGCGCGGTCCTTTGCCTGCAGGGCCGGATCTGGGGTGCGCGCCTTGTCATCGCCACGGCGCTGATCTGGGCCCTTGGGGCCGTCGCCGTTCATGCGCCGGAGATCGCCGCCGCGCGCACAGCGTGGCGCTTTGGATATACATCGATCGCCGACGTCGTCATGATCGTGATACTCGCGGCTGTGACCGCGGCGCTCGGTCTCGCCGCGGCTTCGCGCCGCGCCTAGACTTTATACTGAAGCGGAATTGCGAACGTCGGCGATCGTCAGCGCGGCAGCGGCAGCGTGAGGTTGAAGCGGACGGCCGCCAGCCTCAACGCCAATGTGGCAATGACACCGGAAGGAACAGCGACCTCCGCCGCCACGCCAGCTCGATCCATCACCATAAAGACCAGCGCTCCGAACAACGCGCACGTCGCATACAACTGCGTCCGCGCGAACACCGTCGGAATCTCGTTGCAGATGACATCGCGCAACACGCCGCCGAACACGCCCGTGATCACGCCCATGAGCAGCGCGATGAAGAATGAGGCGTGGCTCTCCAACGCATAAGTCGCGCCGGTGACAGCGAAGAGCCCGAGCCCGAGCGCATCCGGGATCAAGATGGCGCTCTTCGCGAGGCGCGCGGAACGCAGGCTGTAGAACGACACGACCGCAACAGCGAATATGTAGATCGCGTAGCGTTGGTCCTGGATCCAAAAAATCGGATAGCGGTCGAGCAGGACATCGCGAACGGTGCCGCCGCCGACCGCCGTGATGAACGCGACGGCGGTTGCGCCGACGACGTCCATCTCTTTGCGTCTGGCTTCGATGACTCCCGAGATGGTGAATGCGCCGAGGCCAAGCACCGATACCGCTGTGGCGAGTTGGTCGAGCGAGAGCGCGATCAGGCGCGCGCCGCCACCTCTGCGGCGAGTTCGGCGACGAACGACTCCAACGACATAGTCCGCTGTTCGCCGGAACGAGCGCGGACGTTGACCGTGCCTTCCGCTGCTTCCGTCTTGCCGACGACGAGCATGTAGGGCACTTTGCGCAGTTGCTGCGTTCGGATCTTTTTCTGCAGCCGTTCGTTGGAGGCGTCGACTTCGCTGCGGAATCCCTTCTCGAACAGCGTGTCGTTGATGCGGCGCGCATAGTCGAACTGACCGTCCGTGATCGGCATGACGACGGCTTGAACCGGGGCGAGCCACGCGGGGAATGCGCCGCCGAAATGCTCGATCAACACGCCGAAAAGCCGCTCGAGCGATCCGAGCAGCGCCCGGTGTATCATGACCGGCCGGTGATCGGCTCCGTCTGCGCCTGCATACGTCAGTTCGAACCGCTCGGGAAGATTGAAGTCCGCCTGCACCGTCGAGAGTTGCCAATCTCTGCCGATCGCATCTTTGACGTTGATGTCGAGCTTCGGCCCGTAGAATGCACCGCCGCCTTCTTCGATCTCGTACGCAAGCCCGACGTTGTCGCACGCGCGCTTTATCGCATCTGTCGCCCGGTCCCACACTTCGGGTTCGCCGATCGCCTTGTCCGGCCGCGTCGCGACGGAGAAATGATAACTCTCGAACTTGAACGCCTTGAGGACGGTGAGCGCGGCATCGGCCGTATTCTCGAATTCCTGTTGCAGTTGCTCCGGCGTGCAGAAGAGGTGCGCGTCGTCTTGCGTGATTCCGCGCACGCGCAGGAGTCCATGAAGCGTACCCGATCGCTCGAATCGATACACGGTCCCGAACTCGGCCAGACGAAGCGGCAGATCGCGATACGAACGCGGTCGAGACTTGTAGATGAGGATGTGCCCCGGGCAGTTCATCGGTTTCAGACGATAGCGCTGCTCGTCGACATCGATCGGCGCGAACATATTCTCAGCGAACGACTGGATATGGCCGGAAATCCGGAAGAGCTCTTCGCTTACGACGTGCGGCGTGTAGACCGGTTCATAGCCGCGTTTGCGCAACTCGCCGCGGATGAACTCCTCGAGGACCTGACGCACGCGTCCGCCGTTCGGATGCCAAAAGACCAGCCCAGGCCCTGCGCTCTCCTCGATCGAGAAGAGATCCAACTCTTTGCCAAGCTTGCGATGGTCGCGCCGCTCCGCCTCTTCGACTCGTGCGAGGTGCTCGTCCAGTTCGCTCTGCGACGCAAATGCCGTGCCGTAGATGCGTTGGAGCATCGGCCGATGCTCGTCGCCGCGCCAATATGCGCCCGCCAGCGAGGTCAGTTTTAGTGCGCCGATCTCCTTGCTCGAGGCCACATGACCGCCTCGGCACAGATCGGTGAATTCGCCGATCGTGTAGAACGAGAGGGGCTCATCTGCGGGTATTCCGTCGATGAGCTCGAGCTTGAACGGTTGATTCCTATCCTTATAATACGCGACCGCCTCGGTACGGCTGACCTCTCGGCCGGACATCTTGAGGTCTTTGCCGACGAGTTCTCTCATCCGCTGCTCGATCCGGGGCAGATCCTCCGGCACGAACGGCGCGGGCTTGCGGAAATCGTAGTAGAAGCCGTCCTCGATCGAGGGGCCGATCGCGAGCTGCACGTCGGATCCGAAGAGATCGACGACGGCGTGAGCGAGCAAGTGCGCCGCGGTGTGGCGAAGCTGATCGAGGTCTACAGCGGCCCGGTCTGCGTTCATACGACACTCGTTCGTAAGCCCGCGCGCACGCCCCTGGGAACCGCTTCGATGATCGACTCCGGCGCGGACGTCGGAATGATCCGCCGGATCGAGAAGCCTTCACTTTCCAGAAGTTCGCGAAATTCCAGCTCCGTGCGCTCGCGTCCGCTGAGAACCAGCAGCATCTGGATATCGGCGAGTTTGCCTTGCGCAAAGCGGTTGTCAGCTCGGCCGAGTACGACGTCCACCACGAGAAGGCGCGCATCGGCGCGCATCGTGCGATGGCAAACGCGAAGTATCTCGCGGCAGCGCGCATCATCCCAGTCGTGCAAGATGTGACTGAGCACGTAGGCGTCGGCGCCCGACGGGACTCGATCGAAGAAACTTCCGGCTTCGATACTGCTGCGGTCGGCGACGCCCGCGCGGGCCAGCGCCTCGGCGGCGGCTGCTCCCACATGCGGCAGGTCGAAGAGGATGCCGCGCAGTTGAGGGTGCTCCGCCAACAGGTGCGACAAGAATATCCCGTTGCCCCCGCCGATATCTGCCAGCACGCCGATTCCGCGGAAGTCGTATGCGCCTGAAACCGCGGCGACGTGGAGCGAGGCCACCGAGGTCATCGCTTCGTCGAATATCTTGGCCACATCCGGTCGGCCGGCGGCGTAGTCGAAAAACGGCGCGCCGAAGATTCGATCGAACGCCGGTTTTCCGGTCCGCAGCGTGTATTCGATCTGCGCGTACGGTTCGGTCTGCCAAGGTTGGCCGTTGTAGACGAGCATCGCCCGCGCGCTGTCTGGGACGTCCGACCGAAGGCGCCGACCAACCGGGGTCAGCGAAAATTTGCCGTCCCTGCCTTCGCGAAAAACGCCATAGGCGCACAACAATCGCAGCACGCGATAAAGCGACGGCGCGTGAAGGCCAAGTTCTTCCGCGAGTTGCTCCGCCGACTTCGGCGCCTGTGCGAGACGATCGGCCACGTCGAGGCGGGCTACAACGTTGAGGCACTGCGCGGTCCAAAGCGCCGTGCTCAGCTCGAATAAGTAGAGCTGCGGTGGGATGATGGCTCGGCGCACCGAGCTGAGCCAACGATGCATCCCATTGACGATCCGCGCGAGCCATGCCGGCGGCGACTTCAACCTTTGGCGGACTTCGACGGACATGCGCAATGCGGTTCGGTCGGTACGAGTCGCGTTCCCGCGATGAGTCGGAGCGCCGCCGCGCCGACGCGGCAAGGAAAGGCGAACAAGGTGATTCCGCCGTAAAGCCGCGTGGGTTCACCAGAGAAGGGCGACAGAAATGTTTCTATCAAACCCGTTTGCAGACGATGCCGTCGAAACGCTCTTGCGGCGGGCGATA